>WNFY01000921.1_pt1 | contig 49580 bp, 39 predicted proteins | sample 5400091 | NCBI WGS metagenome assembly WNFY01 (sample SAMN13153364, study PRJNA577476) | soil metagenome | isolation source: 60 cm soil or saprolite under grassland replicate 1 | place: USA:California | collected 2016-06-15
TGCAAGTGTTCTAGCGCAGCCTGTAGACGCCGAGGTTGGGCACTATGCCTCAACAAATATTTACCTGATAGGATAAGAGCAAGAGGAAGCCCCCCTACAACTTGCGCCAGGTTTCTAGCCTCATCCGGTTCATCATACACAACCTTTGGTATCAACTGTTCGAGCAGATGAACACTATCATTCTCACTGAGTTCTTGCACACTTATTGTATTATTTGCGAGGGCAAATTGCTGTGAGATTATAGGAAGACGCGTAGTAACTAAATGGGCGCAATTAGGACCACCAACTTGCAAGGCTGTTGCGGCCTCGATTTGCCAGACATCATCAATTATGAGTAGCATTCTACGTTCTCTAATAGCTGCGCGAATAGCTTTTGCTCGTGCCTCAACTGAAGTTAATGAAGCCACCTCCTCTCTTGGAATGCCGACAGTCACTGCCCACTCGCCTAAAATCGTCAGTACATCAGGGTGAAGTCCTGGGCCTGTCCATAAAATGCCATCACAAAAGTGAGAACTCACCTCTGGATCATGAGCAACCTCAATTGCTAATGCCGTCTTTCCCACACCAGGAAGACCACAAAGTGCTACACTACGATACATTTGTTCTGCGAACAAGAGTCTTTTTAAATCTTGAATTACATCCATGCGACCTATAAGTGAATAGGCAGGTTTAGTCAGAGGAGGAAATGGAACATTATAATTTCTATTGCCTTGATCAGATTCAATAGAGAAACCTTGCTCTTTTAAAAACTTCAGTACTTGCTCTCGTTCAACACTGCGGAAAAGCTTGTCTTTGGCATCGTTCTTATTTGCCACAAATTCAAATAATATTGAATTTATAATCTTCTCATAATCTCGCTTCAAATTATAAAAATAGTTCGTTTTGAATAGTCTTCTAATTCTTAGAAAGTTCTCGGCCTCAAGGTGACCCTTAGAGTCCCATTTAATGAGTTTAAGTCTATGATCAATCTTGCATATAAACGCGACTACTTCCTTGCCAAGGTATCTTTCCAATTTCTGCTTTTCTAAAATAGTTGTAACAGCTCAGGTCCGCTGAAATGAAGGAAGAACAGGATGGCCGGAGAGAGTCGCTTGCAAAGCAGAAAGGAGAGGTAGGCCTTGTTTGCGCAATGTGGACAAATAGCCACGAATGCGGCTAAAGGCTTGGGCCCCAGCAAGACTGCGGAAACAACCAGAGATCTTTTGCTGCACTTTGACCATGCGAAGATCGCGCTCGGCGAGATTGTTGTCAAAATCCACGCGAAGGTCCTCCAGGAAGCAGAGAAAGGCTTGCGGGTGTTTGCGCAAGCGATCGAGCAGATTACGGGCAGGGCTTTGTTTGCTTCGTCCTCGTTTCCCGGGTGGAGCAAGTGCACGTGGATGGGCCAAATCCCCTTCATCGAGGATGGACAAAAACTGGGCTTCCCAATCGACAACCTCCAGGGAGTTCAACCGGCGTTCACCCCGCTCTCGTGCTTGTTCGGTCGCAGCCTTCATATCCAGCAGCAAGGTTTTGAGATCGGTGGCCCATGCTGCTCCTTGCTCTTCAGCCAAAAAGGTCAACTCGCGCAAGAGATGGACATTACAACAGGCATGCTCACACCTGTATTGCCAATACGAAGCCCATCCATCGTGTATCGAGATCCCCTTGAAGTGGGGCAAGATTCCAATCGCCTCCAGTGCCCTCTGACCTCGACTGGGGTCAACGTGATAGTGGGTGAGTGTCGGCGTGCAGGTGACATGTTCCCAGTACCGCTTGCCTGCAACGTAGAGACCGGTTTCATCCTGGTGAATGACCTCTGCCTCTTTCAAGGTGTCTTTGATTTGCTGCTCTATCTCCCTCAACTGGACGGCACAGCGCCTGATCAAGTCGGAGATGGTTCCTTCACTCATCTGCACTCCCAGCAGATCGCGCATCACCTCGCCTGCTCGCGCAAGGGGCAACAACTGCTGTTGAACCAGATACACAGCCGTTGCGCCAATCGATGGCCCATATTGGATGGGAGCGGTCACCTCTTTGGAAAATGGAGCGGCAGTGATGTGTTGACACACCGGGCACTGTTTTTGTTCAGCACGATATTCTCGAACGATCAGACGCGGTGGCGGAACATCGAGGACTTGTCGGCGCTCGACATGACACACGGGAACCGCCTGCAAATCGTGCTGACAGGCTTCACACTGCTCGACGTGTTGTTCCACGACTTCATCTGGGGTCTGCGACCACTGCAAGCTCGATCCTTGATGTCCTGGCTGCCCTCCTGCTTTCTTCTCGCTCTTCTTCCGCAAGCTTTTCGGCTGCCGCACAAACCGATCCGAGGATGGGGGCTGGTGGCTATTGTGGCTATCTTTCGACTGTCGCTCTTGCAAGGATTTCACCTGTTGGGTCAAGCGACTCATCTGTTCCCGCATCTGCTCAAGCAATGTGTTCTGCTGTTCCACCACTGCTTCCAGTTGCTGGATTCTTGCATCACGCTGCGTCAATTGTGTATGCAGACGCTTCTTCTCTTCTCGCAGAGCTATCAGTTCTTCTTCAATCGTCATGCCTTCACTTTACTGGGTTTGACGACGTTTGGCAAGTCCCCAGCGGACCTGGGCTGTTACGAAAATACTTCAGATTTGAGAAGTAGAGGCCCTTGTGCCTGCTCAATTACGCACAGAAGAAGCATATAACAGGGTGCCACTATAAGGAGGTCAATTGATGATTTGCCCCCGCTGTAATAGCCAGGTTGCTGATGGAGTCAAATTCTGTGGAGTCTGTGGAGCGCCAATGCAACAGGCAGCACCTCCACCGCAGGGGAACTATGGAGCACCACAAGGAGCCGCCTATGGAACTCCACAGGGACAGGGGGGAGCCTATGTCCCGCCAAATCAGTACGAAGAGTACAGCAATAGTATGTTTGGGGCCGCTGTGCCGAAAGCCGAGTTACATAACCCAAAGGGACCATTGAAGATCGCCGATATGACCATTTCAATCGATGGTGAGCTGGTGCCTGTAGTGGATATTATGCTTGGTAATCAGATGCCCATCTACTTCGAGCATCATATTCTCCTCTGGAAGCATCCCGGTGTACAGATTGGTTTCAAGTCGATTAAGGGCGCGGCAAGACGTTTTTTCGCGGGTCTACAAATCTTTATTAGCGAGGCACAAGGGCCTGGCAACATTTCGTTTTCGCGCGATTCTGTCGGCCAGATTGTTGCACTTCGCCTGCAGCCCGGTCAGTTGGTCGAGGTGCGTGAGCATCAGTTCCTGGTCGCTACGGGCAATGTTGATTATGGCTTCACTTTTGTACAGGGCGCCGCTAACATTCTCTTCAGCCGCACGGGTCTGTTTGTCGACCAGTTCACTGCTCGTGGCGGTGAAGGGCTGGTGCTATTGCATGGCTATGGCAACGTCTTCGAGAAAGTGCTTGCTCCTGGTGAAGCGCTTGATGTTGAGCCTGGCGCATGGCTATGGAAGGATCCATCGGTCCAGATGACAACGACTACTGTTGCGGGTTCACAACGCGGCGGTGGCTTTCTGGGTGCGATCGGCGGTTTCATGGCAGGTTCGTCGATCATCCTCAACCGTTTTATTGGTCCTGGCCGCATTGGTATACAATCCATGACATACCATCCACCTGCTGCAGAAGGTGCGCAGCAGGCTGGCGGTCAGAACAATATCAACCTGGGGAACCTGTTCAACTCGTAGTACAGGACTGACTATTCAGGGGCTCTCTTCTTGACTCCTCAGCGCCGAAGGCGCGAGGAGTCAAAGAAGAGGGCTCGCCAGCAGCATCAAGCTTGAGATGACTTATGTTGCGGGCGGATTATTCCCTTTCTCCTTGTTGATGCGCAGAATCTTGAGCATATACTGCTCCGAGTTCAAGTAATAGGGATTACGCTTGATGTACTTGCCAACTACAGAGATAGGATGCAGTTTGAGCATCTCCACTACCAGGCTCGGCAACAGTTTACTATGATCATAGTGCATTAAGGCGATGATGGGCGCGTTCTGGAAAGTGAATACAGCATCAGAAGCAGCCTCATACTTGAGAATTTGTTCGGGTGTCGCAATGTCTTTTGCCAGCCACGTCATATCAATCGAAATGCGTACAGCCTGCCACCCCTCTCTTAGTGCCTGAGCAATAAATGTCTGGTGCGATGAAAGCAAAAAGTAGGGATCGAAACGCTTCCCATTCGCCAAAAATGCTTCTCGCTCCTCTTGCAACACTAACTGCCCAGACGCAATATACTCATCCACATCGACCTGTAATTTACGTAACTCATCGCGCAGTTCCTTGACCTGAGTCGGGGCAGCCGCAAAGAGACATTTCTCGGAAAGCGAAAGTCCTACCCTGAGCAGGCGTGCAGTTACTGCTGGAATCTCTGTCACCTTGCTATAGAGCTGGCAGATATGCGAACCAGGGGGAATACGCTCCGATTTACCTTCAACACTAAGATCCATACCTACCTCCGTTGGTACTACTGGTCCTGGCAGCTTTCCTTTGCTGCATAATCTGAACAGCCCTGTTATTCATTATAACAACGAGCCAGGCAAGTGCACCAAAAATGACGACTCCTGAGAAAAACGCTAACAGGAGTATAAAAACTATTCTAGTCCAGGGAGCCGTTCCCACGAATGCAAGGGTGAATGGGATCGTGCACACGAGTAGCGTGAACGAAAAAAACAACGCCCAGACGCCTATCAAACGCAAGCCTTGCTTACGGGTGAGCAGTTCTTCTCCATTATAGGGAAAGAGAATACGGCGCATCAATGAATATCGGGGTCGCCTTTGCATAAAGCTACTTTTGCCCTTCCTTGCGCCGATATTGCAACCAACGCTGTAGCATTTCTTCGGCCTGATAAAGAATATTTACCTCGTTCTGATAAGTCAGGCGACGGCAGGCTTCATGAAGAGGAAACCACTCCACTATGTCGTATTCGTGATCGTGCAAATTTGTATCGCCTCCAACTGCTTCCAGTAAGAAGTGACGCACCTGTTTGTGGTAACGGATCTGGTCACGCACAAAAGAATATGAGATGCTTCCAATATAGGCAATTAAGCGAACTTGTAAGCCTGTTTCCTCTTGCGCTTCACGTACCGCCACCTGTTCAATTGTCTCGCCAGATTGAGGCGTTCCTTTAGGTAAGGCCCAGATCCCGGCGTGGCTACGTCCTACCAGTGCCACCTCCATAGATACAGTGTCTTCGGAACCGGGAGCGCTCTGCCCCATCCAATTGTGTTCCGCGGCAAAATCTTTCTCAGGAGAGCACATTGGAGCAAGGCGAAAAACGACGCCACCCGCAGAATAGGCCCGCATGGTTCGATATCGCTCCATCTCTCGCGATCTACCCTCTCTCTATCACCGAAAGTGTGGCGCGAGTCTCTCTGCTTCACTCCACAAGTTGTAGAGAGTGTATGCATTTTCGTAAGTCCTATGCAATATTGTCGTAATCCAGACATTGTTACATAGGCATAATGCATTTGTCTCCTACATGTTAGAATATACTATACAACATTTTTGTACCTTGATGCTTTGTTTAGGACGATTCAAACGAGCTTGCTGGTGTCAAGACAGAGCACGCCGTATGGCTGTTAGATTTTTTGCAGGCGTTTCGGGTGATATAGTACAACCAGGAGCAAGCAGGAAGTGCCTGCTACCAGTTAATTCAAGTGCCTGCGCAACCTCTTCCTGCACCTGGTCGGGCGAGCCGCTTTTTATTGTAGTTTTTGCGCTGATACCACCCATAACAGCTTTACCAGAGCGCATCTTGCCTTCGCGCAGATCGGGATTACCTTCGAGCGTATCGCCCCAATTGATTGCCTGCACCGGGTAAGAGGAAAGCTGATCAAAGTAGATATGCGTACCACAATTATGCAGAATATTGAATTTACTACGACTCTTAATGGCATCCAGGAATTCTAGATCATATTGTTCGCCAAATTCGCGATACAGGTCTGCTGTCAACATGCCTTCGCTGGCCCACTTGTTGGTCGCGTAGAAGATGCCGCTGGCTCCCTGTTCCAGACAGGCGATGGCAAAAGCGATGAAGGTCTCGGTAATCACGCGTAACGCGGCATGTAGCGCCTTACGATCCTCACGGATTGTTTGTAGCACGGGCTCACTTTTGTTCCCGGCGAGGTACATAGCAACTCCGAGGGGGCAGAAAATAGTCTGCACAAAGTACGCATTATAGCCAACGGCATGATTGATGATTTGTAAAACGCGTAGTTGCTCGCCTAAAGGACCGGCATCCGGCTCCAAAGGACGCAGACGCTTCCAATCGGTTGTGCTTTTGATACGAGGTTCATCACAGACAGGCGCTTTATATTTCTCGCCCGAAGAACGATATTTAGCTCCCCAGCCTTCCGCATGATAACTGGCCCGTGGGTTGACCTTCAAGAAGTCCCAGTCGTAGAGTGTAAAGTTCTCAACCATAGCTTCAGTGAGCCCCTGTACACTCCATTCACGCTCAAAATCATGCCCCCACATACTCGCCGGGACACGATCTACTGGATCACCCCGTAAGGCAGCATCAACACGTTCCTTCTTATTCATAAAAGACCTTTCTTTCTACGTTTACTCCCCAAATGTAACCTCTCGCTCATCCTGTTACCCATCCAGTTCTTTGAAGCGATAGCCAACACCACGTTCAGTCAAAATGTATTTAGGATGTGCTGGATCTTTCTCGATTTTCTGGCGTAGATACGTGATATATAAACGTAGATAATGGGCCTCGTCGCGGTATTCTCGCCCCCAGACCTTGGAAAGCAGTGTTTCATGGGTCAGTAAACGGCCCGCATTACTGACGAGATGATAGAGGAGCCGATACTCAGTGGGACGTAGCACAACCTTCTGTCCACGGACAATCACCTCACGTCGCGAGAAATCGATCTTCAAATCTGGATCAACAACAATCTCCGTTTTGCGAGATGGTGGTGCCATAAACGAACGGCGCAGTAGTGCGCGAGTGCGTGAGAGGAGTTCACGAGGACTGAAAGGTTTAGCAATATAATCGTCGGCTCCCAGATCCAATCCACGTATCCTGTCCTGTTCACTCTGGCGTACAGTGAGCATAATAACAGGCACAGTTGAGACCTCACGGATAGCACGCAGTGTCTCAAATCCATCCATCTCGGGCATCATCACATCCAATACCACAAGATCCGGCAGGTTTTCACGCAACTGCTCTAGCGCCTCCACGCCGTTACTGGCCTCAATGACGCGATAGTGTTCCAGCTCCAGATTCATGTGCACAAAGTCGCGGATGCGCGGTTCGTCATCCACGATCAAGATCGTCATATCACGCTGATCAAATGCTTCATTCTCCATTAAAAAACCACCATTGGTAATTGCGCTTTTTCCTCACGCGGCAAACTAAACGAAAACGTTGAGCCCTGGTGCAGAGTACTCTCAACCCAGATATATCCTCCATGCGCCTCAATAATCGCACGACAGATATACAGACCCAGGCCAGCGCCAGGCGTCGATGGGGACATAGGATCGCCAACCCGGTGGAAACGCTCAAAAATCCGTTCCTGGTCCCGCAGTGAGATGCCCATACCAGTATCTTTCACACTTACAATAACCTCGTCGCCAGTGGCACGACACGCAATAGTCAGTTCACGTTGGCGTGGTGAGTACTTCACAGCATTATCCAGCAAGTTCTGCAAGACCTCTTCTATACGATCTCTATCGGCCATCACCGTTGGCAAATTAGGTGGAAGGTCTAGCGTTACGTTGAGATCGGGTCGCCTGGCCTCCAGATGGCGCACAACGCCTTCTATCAGCAACCCCAGGTCAAGGGCTGCAATATCCATTTGTAGCCCTCCAGCTTGAATACGCGAGGCATAAAGCAGATTCCCGACCAGCTTATTTAAGCGATCCGCTTCCTCCTCTATGGCAACGAGGCGAGGACGTACAACCTCAGGCTCAAAATTCACATCCGCACGCGCCAATGTCGAAGCATAGCCTTTAATAATGGCTATAGGTGTCTGCAACTCATGCGAAATCACTGAGATAAACGTTGAACGCTGCTCTTCCTGCTGACGCTCGCGCGTTACGTCACGCACATTCAATATACCATTTATAGGTTCGCCCCTGGCTGAACGTACACATGAAGCCGTGACGAATACATCGAAGCGCTGGCCATCGCGTGCGGTAATGACCATCTCACGATTCACCACTACCTGGCCCGCAAAAGCTTGCAGGATTGGTGAATCTTGCAGTCCGAGGTCATTGCCCTGTCGATCCTTAGGTCGTAAGACTTCAAAGTAGAAACGTCCCAGGACTTCACTTTCACGCCAACCGGTCAGACGCTCCATAGCTGGATTAAAGTCGATGACACGTAGTGCATTATCAACAGTGAGAATACCCTCGGCGCTGTAGTGAAAGATGGCAGCCAACCTTGCCTGCTCACTGAGGAGTGATTGCGCTTTCAACGCGAAGCGCAGACCTGCTGCAAGTTGTGCAATGAACAGGAGCAGCAAGTCTTCTCCACCTTGTTCTGCCTCTTCCGTATTACCATTACACTCAAAACGTGACCGCGTTCGGGCGGGTCTCAAGTAATGGAGTTCGCCCAGCAGACCAGATAGGTCAAACAGCATTAATGAACAGCGTTCGATTGCTTGTTGTGCGACGATATCTTCATCGACCCCAAGCTCCAGCGCCAGTTCAGGAGCGATCTTCTCGACCACCAGTGGGCTACGCAAGTTTGGCTGTATTCCCTCCTGTACATGCGAGAGCAGGAGTGGCAAGGCAGCCTCGTTCAGCCGATATACAGTATATTCGGAACTACTTTGTGGGTCAAACGCCTCATTCGAAACTACAAAGACACCACACTCACCACGTAGCAAGCGGATTGCACTTCCCACTAGAATGGTCATCTGGTCGTGCACGTTCTCGGCTTGCTGGGTCTGGGACCAGGACATAACAGGCTCCGCGTGAAGACAGAATTTACTCAGTGAAGTATATTCTACGTCAGTTTAGCACACTTGTTTAAAGAAAGGAAGATGCCTATTATTTTTCAGCAGGGCTTTGATGCTGAGACTCGGGTCTTGTTTGTCCCTCGTAGACGGAAGGCTTCAGTATACCAATATAAGGCAGGTTACGATAGCGCTGCGCGTAGTCGAGACCATAGCCCACGACGAACTTATCTGGAATGCGAAAGCCCTCATAGTTGGTTTCAATCGTCTTGAGTCGCTCACGTTCTTTGTTCAGAAGTGTACAAATACACAAGCTGAGGGGATTGCGTCTTTTTAGCATATCTACCAGATAGTTCAAAGTGAGCCCACTATCGATGATATCTTCGATAATCAGGACATGTTTCTGATCGATAGGTCCCTCAAGATCCTTGATGATGCGCACGACGCCGCTTGAGTGAGTGCTATCCCCATAACTGGCAACGGCCATATAGTCGATCTCCAAGGGCAGATTGATCGCGCGCGCCAGGTCAGCGATAAAAGGAACAGCTCCCTTAAGCGTTCCTAGCAGCAACAGGGTTTTGCCGCGATAGTCACTAGTAATCTGTTCGCCTAATGCGGCGATCTTGGCTTTTAACTGCTCTTCGGAGATCAATATCTCAGCAATATCTGAATGCATGTACACCTCACCTGTAAAACAAACTTCCCGTAGAGGCATGCCTTGCGTGTGCCGCATGGCCTGCCATGGACTCTCTCGCCCACCCGACACACTCGGCACACGCAAGGTATGCCTCTACGGGTCAAGGCGATTCAACTGCTGTCAAAGTTTCGCCAGGGATAATTGATAGACGCACAATGTTACGAGTGGTCCGGGTCAGGCGTACCCTGTCGTCAAGGGAGACTCCAGCCAGCCAGACGCAGTGCGTTGCTGAGAAAAAGAGTGGGATCTGCTCACGTTCAGCACGTGCGATATGCTTATCTACCAGCACGTCCTGTATTTTTTTCTCATGGGCCATTCCCAGTGGTCGCATACGATCACCTGCGCGCCTTGTGCGTACTCTCAATGTATTACCAATACCAGTACTATCAATATATACGACATAACGATCAGATACAAGCAGACGCCACACAGCGTTCCAATCTTCACGCCGTAACGCTTCCCTTATTGTTTGCAATACATCGCCCGAGACAGGCTCGGCGACAGCAATCCACGGCGTCCCTGGTACTACGACGCATCCTGGAATAGAGAGGAAAGCCTCCTTGTCCTCTTTAGAGGATGAAGCAGAAACCAGCCTTAGACTACCGTCATTTAATGTAAAGACAAGGCTATCGTCTTTACGCGTAACATGAATACGCTCAGGAAGGTGTAGCGTCAGTTCATTACCGCCATTCCCTTGTTGCAACAGTTGTTCAATCAATTTATAATGACGCAGTTCTAATGGCGATTGTCCTTCCCCCAACCGTGCAGTGACACGGCGTAAGAGATGTCGTTGCAGGCTGAGCGGTAGGGCCAACAGAGCAGTGCATTGTAAACTGATACGATCATTTTGTTCAGTTGTAACTACAGTAGGCCAGGCAATATCTACCTGCCTCTCTATCCATGTAGCGTCTACTTGCATGACCTCGGCATTGCGCAGCAGTGTCGAACGTATGCCGGGATTCATTGATTCGAGTAGAGGCAGAAGCTCATGTCGGATACGGTTACGCAGGAAGCGCGGATCGGTGTTGCTTTCGTCTTCCAGTGGTGTGAGGTTACACTGTTGGCAGTAGCCGAGGGCGTCAGCGTGTGTGATAGTCAGTAGTGGTCGAATGATATCTTGCTGGTGAGGCTGTAAACCAATCATACTGGTAATACCACCACCACGCAGCCAGTGCAGGAGCAGCGTCTCAACCTGGTCGTCCCTATGATGCGCTACTGCAATGCGTACCGGGGCGGGTAAGCTCTGTGCTACTGAGCGCAGAAAGCGGTAGCGTGCAACGCGTGCTGCATCCTCGATAGAGCGCTGTTCGCTATGAGCTAATGCAGGCACATCGATAGCGCCGATAGCAATGGGCAAGCCCCAGGATTCAGCAATGTGGGCAACGGCGATTGCATCCTGTGCGCTTGTCTCAGCGCGCAGCCGATGGTCCAGGTGTGCTACATGCAATTGTACCTTAGGATAGCGCCGATCAGGACCACAGAGCTGGTGTAGGAGGTGCAAAAGGCACAATGAATCGGCTCCTCCCGACACAGCAACGACAATTGTACTATGTGTTGTAGGAAAGAGCTGGTACTCTTCGATACAGGCTATGACACGCTTGACAATCTCTAACATGTTTTCGTTCAGTATGCTTCAAATGACATATGCCAATTATAGCACGTCGGTTTTTCCTTTTCCTAAACTCGAGTCAGGCTTCAGGCAAAAATTTCTCTACACACTTTAAACATGGCTGAAGGTGTGCAAGCTGTCGTATTATTATAATTGAGAATCGTAGTTAAAAAAGACTATCATCATGTCATACATGGAGGTCGTGTAATGAAACTTCTTGTCACGGGTGGAGCAGGTTACATAGGGAGCGTAATGACAGCCCAACTTATCGAGATGGGCCACGAGACGACGGTATTGGACAACCTTGCGAAAGGACATCGCCAGGCAATTCCCGAAAAGGCCCGCTTTATTGAATGCGATTTACTAGATCTTGTACGTTTGAAACAGATTCTGCGCGCGGGTTTTGATGGTGTGTTGCATTTTGCTGCCTTCTCCCTGGTGGGCGAATCGGTGGGACAGCCAGAGCGCTACTACCGCAACAATGTTGTTGGCACACTCAACTTGCTTGATGCCATGCGTGGGGCTCGTATACCCAGGCTTGTTTTCTCATCGACTGCAGCAGTGTACGGAGCGCCTGAGGAGATTCCTATTTTAGAGACGGCTATTACGCGCCCAACGAATCCTTATGGCGGCTCAAAACTGGCAATTGACCAGATGATTGGCTTTGAAGCTGCGGCCCATGGTCTTGCGGCGGTAAGCTTGCGTTATTTTAACGTCGCGGGTGCCAGTGGAAAGCTGGGAGAAGTGCACCATCCTGAGACGCACCTGATCCCACTCGTGCTACGCGTAGCTATGGGCAGACGTGAGGCCATTGAAGTCTATGGAACCGACTATCCAACCCCCGATGGTACCGCGATCCGTGATTATATTCATGTCGAAGACCTGGCACGTGCCCACACGCTTGCACTCAATCAGGCTACTCCCGGTGAACATCGAATCTACAACATGGGCAACGGCAAAGGCTTCTCTGTACTTGAGGTGATTGAAACAGCGCGCCAGGTTACTGGCGTTCTCATCAACGCCGTTGAAGTTGGCAGACGTGCAGGAGATCCACCTGTACTTGTCGCATCCAGCGAGAAGATTCATAAAGAGCTGGGCTGGCATCCCGAAAAGCCCGAACTAGCAACGATGATCGAAGATGCATGGAACTGGCTCCAGGCGCATCCTCGTGGTTACGATGATTAATTGAAAGGAACTGTAACATGCGTGCTGATATTCAGCCAGGTGCTCATTTCCCCGACTATGAGCTGACCGATCACACGAAGACGCGACGGAAGTTGAGCGAACTCCAGGGCATCGATCCGATGATCCTGATACTCTCGCGTGGACACTATTGTCCCAAGGATCACCAGCAACATCTTGAGCTTGCGGCCTTCTACCCCAAAATTGCTGTGGCGTACACAAAAATAGTCACGATTTCGACGGACAATATTCTGGAAACGAATGAGTTCCGCGATGCGGTGGGGGCGGAGTGGACCTTCCTTTCCGACTCCGGGCGCAAAATACAGAAAGATCTTGATATTCAGGAGTATACTGACCCTTTCCATAATCCGATGATTCCGCATACCTTTGTGTTAGAACCAGGACTGGTTATCTATAAAATCTATAATGGTTACTGGTTCTGGGGACGCCCCTCGCCTGAAGAACTGCGGCAGGATCTACGCGCTGTGACACGTAAAATTCGACCGGATTGGGATCTCTCAGTGCCTGGTTTGCGGGAGAGCTGGGAAGGCGATAAAACGCTACACTATCCCTACAAAGCAAAAAGCAAGGAGACGATCGATGGACCTGGCACTGAGAAATAAGGTCAGGATATCCCCTTAAAGCGCATTGGCAAACCAGAGAAACCGGGCATGCTGGTAACCTTCCTGTCATTTCAGCAAGCGTCCTACATCACAGAACGACCATGCAGCATGATGATGGCCTGTTGCGCCTCATCATGCTCATGGATCCAGTAATTCCACTGACGAGTTTCAAAGATCACGAAGACAATCATGATTTATTTCACAGCCAGAGTATGCTGTAGAACATAGTCTCCGCTAAAAAAAGTGTGTAGAGTCGTCAATAAGATGAATACAAAAAGTATGTATTAAAAAAAGGAGCGGCAACATGAAACGATCTATCACCAGAAAGGTATCTATGCTTGTAGTGTGTGCATGTAGCGTGGGTATTATGTTATTGTTTGCGGCTTGTGGTAGTGCATCAACCAATACAATCAATACTGGTAGCACTGGCAGCACTGGCAATACTAGCAGTGGCATCAATAGTATTACCGGAACGATCCAGTCAGTCAATACGCAGGCGGGTAGTGTGACACTTACAGCATTAGTTAATGGTCAATCTCAGCAATATGTAGTCGCCGGATTAAACAGTCTGCAACTGGCTGATCTGCAAGAGCACATAGGTAAAATCTATACTTTTCAGGTAACCCAAAACTCAAATGGCTACACCCTCGCGCCAGGGACCGCGCCTCAGGAAACGGACAACACTCCCGAGGGTACCACGGTAATCTCAACACCTGAGAACCAGGGTACAGTCACGAACGGACAGGGTAGCATCAGCTTCATTGGCAATGTACGGTCAATTAACGCAAATAGTGCCACAGTAACTATGCCAAATGGGGATACTCTCTCGATGAGTATCACAGCTCAGACCGACCGTGGCGACTTCATCACGCAGATTAACCCGGGCCAACAAGTCAAGGTAAAAGTTGTGACGAACGCCACCAATAGCAGCTTCATCGCAACCAAGCTAAGTATAGCAGACAATAGCGACCTGCAAGATATGAACACCGTTGACTTCAGCGGATTCACAACCAGCGCCGTCGGTTCCGATAACGTCATTCACTTTAAAGTCGGTAACAAGACCTACAACTTCGCCGCCGGTTCTACCACTATCATGAAAGATTTCGCCAGCTTACAGGCCATCCCAAGCAATCAAGCGGTCCAGGTAGATGTCATGTTCAATGGCTCCAATGGCACCATCACCAAGATCAGCAACGGCAACGACTAGTAAGCAATCCTTGAAGGCCGGGATATAAATCATCCCGAATGTAAATAAGAATGGTTCTCCTGTACGAGATGTGTAGGAGAACCATTTTTAACATCATAAGTAACTCTTCGGGTTAAATGCCTGGAGCAGTAAAGGGGTGCGTTTCCTAATTTTGCATCGTTGGAATCTGTCCATGTAGGGGCGCGATTTATAAGCCCGTGCATCGGCCAGGGGAGCGCCTCGGGCTTATAAATCGCGCCCCTACATGGACAATTGACCTGATCATGGTGGTCGTCGGTGCATGCTCTCTGCAAAAAAATGAACCGCACCCGCAGTAAAGTCGTGCATTGACAGGATATAGTACAATGTAAACGATTAGTCGGTGTAGCTCAGTGGATAGAGCGATTCTCTCCTAAAGAATAGGTCGTGAGTTCGAATCTCACCACCGACGTTACAACTCATAGTCCTTCGCTCGGGCCAACAATGAAGCCTGGACGCACAATCAGCGAAAAGGGCCATACATCCTTGAATGAGAGATGTACGGCCCCTGTTTTTACGGGTGCATGGGGTCTGTTCTCTAACCAATCACTGTTCCCTCTACCACAGCATGGGTGAGGGAATAACACTACTGGCGAATGAACGTGATGCCAGAACCGGGTCTGACTTGAATGTACACCACAGCATACGGATTGGCACCCCAGCTCATTGAGCTGGCAATCACAGTGCCATTACTGAGAACGCGTTCCACTATCGCTACGTGCCCACCACCGTACGCACCCTGGACCCAGGGCTGCATATCGACAATGGAACCTGCCGATGGTCTTGTAGAGACCTGCCAGCCAAATTGATATGCCCGAGCAGTCCACTGCCAGGCCATGGATTGGGTACGCCATGGTACAAATACACCATGTAACTGGTAATAGCGCTGGTTGGCCCACCATGTGCAGGCTGGATACGAGAAAATATTTCCATAACCAACCGCAGATCTGCTAGATACACGTGCCGAATAAGTGCTCACAGGTGCAGTATAAGTGCGACCACCACTATTCGCAGATCTGCCACCAGGGATACAAATAACCTGGTTACGATATATCAGGTTAGGATTGGCAATATGATTGTGTGCAGCAAGCTTTGACCAGCTCGTACCATAACGGTGCGCGATGCCTCCAAGTGTATCACCGCTGCTAACGACATACACACGGTCACCACCATGACAACCAGCGCGAAGCGTCTGGGCATGTGCTCCCACCACATTGACGCCTAATGTTACAACAATGGCAAGCAGTCCTAAGACCGCCACCACACTTGTTTTCATCACAAGATTTGCGACGTTGTGTTTCTGGAAGGACTTCCAGATGTGTAGATGTGTTTGCAATGTATCCTCTCTCGAATATACAACTTGCAGACCCCCGCAAACTGTAGCTCCTCATTCACATCAATACGTACAGCGGTATGCCGCCAGGAAACGCGCACGACGGTATACCGTCTGGCGTATATGCAAAATGGGAACAGACGCATAATAGCACCATACACAAAGAATTACTATGATATATTCTGATACATAGCCCAAAAAGGCTATTTGAATATAAAAATATATCTGAGTTTCGTTAGATTACGGCGCTTTATTTTTGCTGTCTGCTAGAGGAAAATCACGTAAGCTGTTCCTCAAAAAAAGCTGTGCGCACGAGTAGAGCGGCTCAGAGGGAATTTGAGATACGGAGATTATGAAGCATGCACATAGAATCAAAAATGTCAATACCATCAGGAGCAATTCGACCCGTAGAGGCGTGCCTTGCGTGCGCCGAGTGCCATCAGACCCGGAGCATATTTTCCATGTGGTAACACGCGGCGCACGCAAGGCACGCCTCTACGGGTATTGGAGGGTTATTAAAAGTTCAGCGTATTTAAAAAATATTACAGGCGCTCTTTGCGTTTCTTCAATACCTCCTGGGCTGTTTCTGGCTGATCGAAGCTGGTCGGACCCGTTAAATTTTCATCAGGCAAAGAGCGTAGCGGGCTCTGCGTGCCCGGCTCGCCGGTTTCCTGATTGTAGCCAACTTCAGCGACCTGATCGCTACGTATAGGATTGACCGGCCTTGTTCCGGGTGGGGGCGGCGTTACCATAGGACCACGCTTCGAGGTGGGCCAACTGGGATAACGTGGCTTCATGCTCTCCCGAACTGCTTTATTGGTATCAGGAGTACCCTCCTGAAGCGACCGAAGATCGTCTTGCGCCTCGCTCTGTTTCTGCGTGATCTTATCCTCAGGTGTGAGAGTCTGTGGTCTCGGATTTTGAGTCATCTATATTGTTCCCTCCTTATCTCTTATCACGCCGTAAATGGGCAGGTGGAGACAGTTCTTTTTCCAGGTAAGCAGGCATACATGCATTGTAAATAGTACTTCAGGCCGTGTGATACCAGGGATACACCACCCATTCGTTGCATAAGTAAGACAAGCTAACCTTTAATGTATATTGTACACTGATTTGTCTATGAGATGCATCTAAACTTCGGAGGAAGATAGTGAAAGTACTGATTACGGGGGCCACTGGCTTACTTGGTGGACACCTTATTAGAGAATTGCAGGAACGTGGTGAGAGTATTCGCGCACTGGTCTTGCCAATCGAAAATGCGGACAAGCTGGTAGCCCAGGGGGTTGAGGTGGTACGTGGCGATATCACTGATGCCAGCACATTGGCACCAGCAGTGAAAGATGTCGATCTTATTTTTCACCTCGCCGGTATGATGGGAGTGTGGCGTCCATTAGCAGATTATCGCCTGGTAAATGTTACTGGCTCGGAAAATTTATATAAAGCAGCACAGGCCGCAAAGGTGCGCCGCTTCGTGCATACCAGTTCTCATACCATCTATGGCCTTGGGCATGGCCGTTTTATGACAGAGAATGATCCACTGCGACCCGATCCCGATCCCTATAGCATTACTAAAGCCGAAGGCGACCGCTTGATACGCCGCCTGCTGCTCAATAGCGACATGGAGACTGTCATTCTGCGCCCAGGCACCTTTTTTGGCCCTGGTGATCGCCTGCATTTCGGACGCATGGCTCAGAAGGTCAAGGATGGCAAAGGCCTCATTATCGGCAAAGGCGACAATGCCCTGCCTTTCTGCTATGTGACTGACGTAGTGCAGGGCTTCTTACTGGGTGCCTACCACAAAAATGCTCCGGGCAATGCCTACAACATCACAAATGATCGTCCCCTGACACAATTGGAGATGTTCAATGAGATTGCCGATGCCGTTGACGGCAAACGGCCAACCCTTCACCTGCCCTACCTGCCTATCTACTATGGCAGCATTGTGGCAGAGAAGGTCGTAGCCCGTGTGACACGCACTAAACCGATTGTGACTCAGCTTGGCGCATTGATGTTTGGCTCCGACAATAAGCATAGCGTCGAGAAGGCACGCAAAGAGTTGGGCTACGAACCCCAGGTAGACCTGCGTGCAGGTATCAAACTGGCAGCCGAGTGGTTCAACGCAGGTGGCATGGAACAGCCTTCAGTCACCCAAGCCAGTCAGAACGCACCTCTGGCTGGAGCGGTAAAGTAACAAATAATTCATCCCGAAGTTTTACATGCGAGATAGCAGCTTCGGGATGATATCTGTTCAAGCTATTCAGCCGTGGTGCTGACTTTTTTGCCTGCACCTTTGAAGCCAAACTTTTTAATGGTGTTGTGTAACCAGCCCGCGGTCGGGCCATCATCGATCCTCTTACTGGTATTGACCAGGAAGGATGCTGATTGTGGGGCCGGTGGTAACTTATTCTCCTGGCGCAACCGGGCCAGCTCTTCATAGTGCTGGAAAGCCCAGTACATATTTATGCGACAGCCCTTACAATTTTTTACATCATCTTCATTCATTGTTCCACATTGAGGACATTCTGTCATGGTCTTTCCCCTTGCTTCTCTTTGTCACATTCAGAAACACTACGCTCGCAACCGCTGTTCTATGCGTATCTAAATGCAAAGTATTAGATCAGGCCCATGCGCATAGCTTCGGCCACCGCCTGTGCCCGGTCCGTTACCTGTAATTTGCGATAGATATCTTGCATCTTCCGCTTCACTGTGACTTCGCTCCAGAACTGGCGTGCAGCAATCTCTTTATTGCTACGTCCCTCCGCGACAAGGCGTATCAGCTCGATCTCCAGATCGCTGAGCCCTGAACGAACACGCTCTTGCTCTTTCGTCAGGCGGCTGAACTCGTTCAGCACTTGCGTAATTGCATGCGGCTCACCAAGCACACGCTCACCTCTGTGTACCGCTCGCAATGCTGCCAGTACATCTTCAAGAGGCAGAGGTTTTTGCAAATAGCCATGCACTCCGATGTGCATAGCACGAAAGAGATGACTTTCATCAGTAAAGCCCGTAAAGATCACGATACGCATACCAGGGCAGGCCCTTTGCAGTTGTTGCGCTATGTCTAAGCCGTTAACTCCTCCCAGGAAAATGTCAAGCAGGATGATATCGGGTTTTAACTGACGTGTGAGCGTAATTGCTCCACTGCCGTTATCTGCCTGCCCCACGACCTCAAAGTCTTTTTCCTCGGAGAGCATTGTGCAGATACCTTTACGTACCACCGCGTGATCATCGACCACTAGTACGCGAATAGGCGCCTTGCTGTATGCAGTATTCTGCAACTCTTGTAGCTCTTGCTCTGGCTCATGAGGCTCCTGGAATTCTGCCTCCATTTTTTACGCCTTGACTTCTACCTTTTCCTCTTCTTTGTCCAGGTGAGCTTCGTCCGCTGCGTTGATAACGGGCAGACTACGCAGTTTGGAGGATTTGCCCTTGCCGCTGCTCAATACAGAGCCAGCGACACCTCTGGCAACTTCCAGACCAACGCTTGTCACCGTTGGCGTATGGCAAAGCATATTGGTGTAGGACGCGTTTGCCAGCGGGCAATAGCACTCGCCAGCTTTGATGCTACGGCGCAGCTCGTCAGCTTTGCTCGTTGTCCATGCTGAGCGGAAATCGTAGTTATGATCACGCAGATTGCCAACCGACTCGGCGCGGATGCAGCAGGTCCAGACATCGCCATTAGGGGCAATCTGTGCTGAAGCAACACCGGCCAGGCACGGAATGATCTGACGCTTCTCGGACAGTGTACGCTTGACAATATCGTAGTAACGATCACGGAATGCCTGTGTGACGCGTTCGATCGTCGCATCGTACTCCGCCGTGCGGATATCCTGTTGCAAGCGCTCGATTACCGGCTGGTACTTCTGCACCGGGGGAGTAATACCCATACCGACGGTATCGAGTTCAACGCGCTCTTCCGCAATCTCGCTGATAAAATTATCAGGCTTGAGTTCGGTACGCACAAAACGATGAATATTTTCAAATTCATCGATATTGAAGTTCGAGATAACGGTATGCACGCCCAGCGTAAAATTCTTGTAACGTCCCTTAAGAGCTTTGAGGCCCGCGTAGGTGCGCATGGCTCGCTCAAAATTACCTTTAACGCCGCGCACCTGATCATGCTTCTCTCCAACGCCGTCCAGCGAGAGATTCACGATCACATCGGAAGTGGGGGCAGCTTGCAGAACACGCTCGATGCGCCCGGGAATGATCTTATCCTGAATGCCATTGGTAGGAATATTGATCACACCGGGACGACAATGTTTATAGGCTGATCCAATCATTTCCGGCAGATCTTTGCGCAGCGTCGGCTCTCCACCACTAAAGGTGAACCAGTAAGCCGCACGCCCTATAGACTCAAACGTCTTATCATATTCTTCCAGGGTGAAATCATCATTGGGTCGCTGCCATACATTACATGTTTTACAACGGGAGTTACAGCGATAGCTCACGCTGATCGTCAAATTCATTGGAAGAGCAAGAGGCTTTCCAAGAGCATATGACGCTTTCATCTTCGCAATTTTAGGTAGGACTTCTAGCATGTCTGTTTTCCTCCCCTATAATCAGACAATTGGTACATTTTAGCAGACTCTTTATACTTTTTTCGGTCACAATTATTACAATCTGAGAACAGTTGACCAGGGCTATCTCAGCGTACTGGGGGTACCAGTTATACACAAAACAAACATATCTGCGGAACCTCGACTCCACCTGATAGTGTAGTGTATAGAAACCCATCTTTCATCACAAGAGACTATCGTATAGTATGACGTGTATCGTCGTATCCAGGAATTGCATTAGTACTAACTGGTTAATCGGCCTGACATCACAAGAAACTACCTTCTTCCCACACTACCACATTTCTGCTATGCTATGGTCAAGACAACAAAAGACTGTTTCCGCTTTTTTGTGGGCTGGAAGAATAGAGTAGCAGGAGCCACAAAAGCGAAAACCACCGAAGCCAGTACTACTTTTGGGGGGTTATATGATCGACCTGAGTGATCCTACGCTCGATGAGCGACTGCGTCGTCGGACACCCGAGGGGCGATACGAGATAAGTGAGATTGAACTTGTCATGAATATTCGACAGTTGAGAGCACAGGGGGACATGACCGGGGCGCGACGACTCTCGACTGTACTGCTGTACCGCTGTGCCCCAGCGTTCCAGCGCCATTCGCAGGGCCTGCGCCATCGGCCTGAGTTGCGCGAGGAGGCGATTGCCAATATGGGCGAGCACCTGTTGCGCGAGGCTCAGAATCCGGATGAGACGTTTATGACACAGAACTTCGTCCATTATCTTCGCTGTCTCTGCATCGACGAGTTTAATCGTGTATTGCGCCAGGAAGGGCTGTACTATCGACGTGACGAGGAGGGACGACCGTCGGGACGACCTCAGCATGTGCCACGAGCACTGGTAGAATCGTTGCGACCAGCGGCACCTGATGATGAGGGGGCGCAAGTGGCTGATGTGGCTGATCCAAACGATCAGTATGAGGAACTGCATGCCGAGGACGAGAGCATGCGTATTCTGACCTATTTGCATGATCCCCTGGACCGCATGATTATGCTTCTGCGGGCCATCGAGGGCATGAAATGGGATGATATCGCGGTGGTCTGTAAGCGCACTGAGCGCACCGTCCGTTTGCGCTATGAGCGAGCACGCAGCCATCTTCGCGAATGCATTAACAAAGAACGACATTCAACATATACACCCGTGACACCTGTGGTACAACAGCAGTAGGGGAAAGAAAGGCGTAAACAGATGAATACTCCCGAATTGCAGCAATTAAAAATGGCATGGCTGGCGGCGAAAGAAGCTGGCGATACCCAGACACAACTCAGCCTGCTGCGGAGTCATCCGGGGGAACAAGCAGCATTGATTGATTTTATCGCTGCCTACCATGCCACCGCCGGGATCAGTCTGGACGAAGAGCAAAATAGCACACTGTCAGAACTTACACAACGGGCCTGCCAGACCGCACTGGAGCGTGTTTTCGCGCCGCAACTGGCAGTTGCTAGCCTGCTCGAACTGCGCAAAAGTCGCAGCTTGAGCAAAGTCGATGTCGCGCAAGGTCTGCGCCTGAGCGTCGATGTCTGGAACAAATTTGAATCCGGAGCGATTGAACTGGTCAGCCTTGGTCGGCGTCAACTTGAGCGCCTGGCCAGCTTCTTCCAGGTCAGTACTGAACAATTTAGCAACCTGTTAAGTAACAGTCAGCCCGCACTGAGCATGAATCGTCGCCAGACGCGCGATGCCTCTCGCAATCAACAAGGGCCGCAGAAACAAAGCCTTGTTGAAGCGATCGAACGTAGCAACATGTCAAAAGAAGATAAGAATTTCTGGTTAGAAAGGTAGCTTTATGGCATATGTGCTGCTAGATGGTAGGTAGGGAACGGACATCTCCCTACCGATCCTTCGTCGCGTAACCAACGTAGGAAACGCCCCTGAACCAGCCCGGACCAAGCGTCAGGCGTCCCCTCTTCAGCTTCGGCATAAAACCGATCATCTCATGTACCTTGAGGCTATGCTCTGTGATGACCGCCTGTAATTCGCCCGGCTTGATGAAGCCCTGGTAGCTATGCAAACCCGGCACCAGGCCGCTTTTCTGGAAGAACCGCTCACCGACCCAGATCAGAGCGATGCGAGACAGGATAGTGCGGTTAATAGTATCAAAGATAAAGACGCCACCAGGAGCCAGCACGCGCGCAATCTCTTTGGTAGTCGCATCCAGGTCCTGCACATGCTCCAGCACATCCAGGCAGACAATAACCGAGAAGCTCCCATCGGCATAGGGCAAAGATTCAGCGTAGCCCTGTTCAAAATACGTAGTCTGTCCCAGCCCACTGCGTCGTGTATGATCGCGTGCCGCTCGCAAAGCTCCTTCAGCAGGATCAATGCCGACCGTGATAGCTTTCCGCTGCGCCAGCTCCTCACAGACCAGGCCACCACCACAACCCACCTCCAGCACCTCCTGTTGTCTCAGCGCCTCCCTGCCAAAGACCCTATCAACACAGGACTCGATATAATCACAGCGGGTCCCGGTACCCAATCCGCGCGAGTTACCACTGTTTCTTTCTCCGCCGTTGTTGTCATAAGCCCCTCCTCTCAGTGCGCTTCTTAAACTACGTGCTATGATAATATCATATCCTGGCCTGAGATGCCTGCTCAGTCAGTAGACGTTGTATCAATACTCATTGACACAATGCAGCACCCTATCATTTGATGGGCGGTGATATATATCCATGTTCTACTGTCAGTGTTATGAACGCACATTTTCGTTAAAAATTGTTCCACATGTACATCTGAGATAGTTGGCACCACTTTTGAAGGCAGCGTATCCCATCCACGGAAAACACCAGCAGACTGGTATACACCTCCTTCCCAGATTAAAACCTCAACCGTTTGTGCTTTGGGATCAACAAGCCAGTATTCCAGTATTCTTGCTCGCGCGTATAAACTTTTTTTAGTATTACGATCATGTGCAGAAGTGCCGGGGGACAGGATCTCAACAACTAGATCAGGTGCACCTACGAAACGTGATGGAGTCATCTTATCAAGATTTGCATTCAGCGCCACGACGACATCAGGCTGAACGACCATATCAGAGGCCAGTTCAACATCAAATGGAGCTGGACGCACCTGTCCCAAGCCCGCAAACATGACATGAGTTAACAGGTAATGGGAAAACAATAAGGAAATCTTCTGGTGGAATTCACCTGGGGCTGGACTCATATACAGCACTCCATCTACAACCTCGTAGCGATGCCCATCATCTGGTAGGGCTGCATAATGATTGTAGGTCCAGTGCCCCTGTCCTGGTCCTGGCACCCAATCTGCGGGAGTCGTTGCCATCGGTCTCTCCATATGTATTGTCATTCAACCCCTCCTCCAATGTGCTTTCTACTACATCATACAATACTCTTATAGTTCTGACGCTCTGTTCGGCTTTCAGGCAAACACTTGCTCAACTGCTACCTCCGCGATAGTCAGTACTACCTTCGAGTGAAGTGAAGTTTGCTCTCTGAAAACACCTTCTGATAGATATGTATTCTTTTTCAGAGAGAGCACTTCGACAGTACGATCAGTTATATCAACAAGCCAGTATTCTGCAACCCCTGCAAGCGCGTAGGCTTCGCGCTTGACAGTTCGATCATACACAGCCGTACGCGGGATGACTACCTCAATGACCAGGTCAGGAGCGCCTGGTCCTGGCACCCAATCCGCGGGAGCTATTTCTATTTACCTCTACACACTTACCATCCAGCATGACATCAAGAGCTGGTACACCATAAGTGCAACATCTGAAGATCAAGCAATACTAGAGGCACTGGGCTTTAAAAAATGACCGAACTAGACAACGGAAAAAGAAAGGGCTACATGCTAGATACTAGCGTAGAACCAGTAAAAATGGTATTAAAGTTCATAAATGAGATAGAAGCAAGAAAAACACAGCTTCACCACAAAAAGCGGAGAGTTTGAAAAATAGTAGCAGATAGTTGGCAATCATCACATTGTCAACTACCAATTATCGTCAACATGCTAGATACCAGATACCAGGAGACATAAACAAGCCACTTCAATCCAAACTAGTACAAGTTTTTGCTAGTACCAGAGATACTAATATGCTGAACAAAGAAAAAGGCATGGAACCACTCTATGCCTCTATTTTTATCTCTTTAGAATACCCTTTACTAACCTCAACTCAAGTATAGTCAGAGACGCCTAAATATGTTATTATAAATCCACAAATCGCTTAAGGATGAAGAGGTCTCGAAGAATCGATGATGACAGAACCCAAAAAACCTTTAAGACTATTCTATTGCTATGCACGCGCAGACAAAGCTCTTCGCGATGAACTAGACATTCATCTCAGTGGCTTAAAACGCCAACATGGAGTCATCAGCTGGTACGACGGCGAAATTAGCCCAGGAAGTGAATGGGAAAAAGAGATCGACAATCAACTAAGAAGTGCGCATCTTATTCTTCTGCTCATCACACCACACTTTATGGCTTCAGATTATTGCTACAGCAATGAGATGAAACGTGCACTTGAACGTCACCAGAAGGGAACTGCTCGTGTTATCCCTATTATCTTGCGACGAACCGATTGGGAAGGAGCGCCATTCAGTTCACTTCAAGTTCTTCCCACTGATGCCAAACCAATCAGCCAATGGGCAGACCGAGACGAAGCATTCTGGACTATCGTGGCTGGCATCCGTAAAGCGACCACAGACCTACACATAACCCTAAAAACACAACAGGAATTGTTTGATGAAGGCATTGCTCTCGCTAATCTCAAGCGCTACGATGAGGCACTTGTTGCCTTCACCCCCCCTTCACAACATACAGAAGTTCAGCAAGAAAAAGAAAGGAAGCCCCGTTTAGATCGTTTTTTTATCACAATTACAGCTTTCCTAAATACTTGGCTCTCTTTCCCCAAAGAAAACGGAATAGTAACAGAAATGGCTTACATAGACCAGACAAAAATTACCGCCACAGCCACTATAAATCAATTAAACGAAACATTAGCCATTATTCAATCTAGAAACCTTCTAGATGTGGAGATAGTAGAAGAAATTCTAGATATTATAAAAAGATTGAGGCTTTTAGAGATAAAACAATTTTACTTAGATGGAGGAAAATCATTGAAAGAGTTCTGCAATTTAGCTGATGACATATCTACAAGCATGAGAACCCTCATCGACGAAATACGAATAAGAATGATAATCGAAGAAAACGAGAATACATAACAAAAATGAAAATAGTAAGAAAGTACCCTTAAATGGTAGAGTTTCTAGACTATGCAAGGGTATAAGATCCAGTAAACCAAACCAGCCGACAAAAGAAAAAGTTATACCACATCGACCCATACAAAACCAACTAAAGCCACTCCAGAGGTCATTCAAACTTAAAATAGATAAAGGTAAAAATAAGGAAAGGAATCGATTGACGAACATGTATACAAATTATGGGAAAACTGGCAATCTTAGTAAATCTAGTGAACATTATATAGAAAATGCTGAAAGACATTATAAGGCAAAACGATATAAAGAAGCATTACGCGATTGCGATTTCGCGATACAACTCGATTCTACGTGTGCAAGAGCATATCATGGAAGAGGTTTAATATTCTCACAGCAAAAGAGGTATAAAGAGGCTCTTGAAAACTATCAAAAATCGCGTCAAATTATGCCAGAAAATGCTAAACTACATGTCGATATAGCAGAGCTATTCTACATCATCGAAGATTATCAACAATCCTTTTTGTATTATCAAAAAGCCATTGAACTTGATACAAAATATTCTACTGTTTATCATGGGAAAGTAAAAAACCTAGTTAATAATGCACTGAGCTTACGTAGTAAAGGACGGCGTACTGCCGCAATAGAAGCATTCGAGCAAGTTCTTCTTTTCCATCCAACCAATCAGCAAGCTAACGATGCAATCTCAGAAATACACGATGAGATCGCTCATATATCAACCCCCATGTATCCATCTTTAGACAAGCAACCACCCCATGCTACAGTTGGTCAAAGCTTAACCCGAACAGATCAAACTTTTACTAACTATAATAATGAGATGAATTCTCTTCCAAGCACTCATCCCTTTAATTGCAGATGTTTTAAATGCTTAGAACTCTAGTATTAAGTAACAGGCCCAAACACAAGTATAATACTTGAGAAGCATATATACAGTGTGAATCCGCCTGTAGAGCAGATCCATCCGCATGCATTTCCTGACACTATAACACCTCAAAAAGGAAAGTTGTCCACACATCAGGAAGTTTTTCCACACCATTATCCACATAGATATAGAAAAGCACACTTACCAGAAATAGGAGATCACCTCTGAGCCTAGTACGTGTGTTTCTTAAACAGAAGCCTCACGCTTCTGATCCCAACTTTGCAGCGAGAACAGCAAGCTGTTGCAACACCTGTTGAATACCCTGCTCAACATTACTCAAGCGTTGATCTATACTCTCAACACGCCCCTTCACAGTGCCCAGATCATTCCTAATCGCCTTAATATCCCGTTCCTGACCAGAAGCAACACCAAGAAGCATCGTCATATTTTGATTAACCTCTGCCACATTATGGTTAACCTCCCGGTTATTCAGCTCTTGCGCCGTTACCACTTTATTCAGCGTTGCCATCTGACGGTTACTCTCACTCAGATGGACAAGAAAATCTCTCTGGACAGTAGCTAGACCCTGCTCTAGCGCCACAATTCTTTCCTCCATAGACATACGAACCTCCCTTCTCTTCTCTAGAGTATAGCACACTTTTACCCGAAAAAAGGCAGTTGTTCTCAGACACAAAAAGCCCATCCATAGCCTTGTCTCTACCTGCTATGAATGGGCCTCTCAAGCTATTTCGGGTGGGCGACAAGGGATTCGAACCCCTGACCTACTGCGTGTAAAGCAGCCGCTCTAACCAGCTGAGCTAGTCGCCCCTGCAATAACATATTAAAGGCGACCTTTCGCGGTCGCCCAGGCCATATCATCGGGTGCCCTCGAGTGGACTCGAACCACCACGCCTCTCGGCACAGGCCCTCAACCTGCTGCGTATACCATTCCGCCACGAGGGCAAATCATAACGGGTTACGCATGACATATTACACCTATCACAATACGTTGTCAAGAGGTTAGAAGCCTTTTCTCGCTCATTCCTGGTCGGGTTTTTCCAGTGTATAACGACGGAATAGCCCTATTATTGTGCCACTATCGGGATTGCAAAGCGTTTTATATAATGAACTGTCTGCAACGTCCTTATTACGGGTGCAATTTATTCGCACTCATAGATATTTTTTTGAATTGTACCATGCCATGTGATCTTTGAGCTCAAACAACGTTCTTAATAGGTAGTATGTCCCACAGGGGTATGCTATACTGAGATGCACATATCGTACCTAAGCAGATGTAGAGAAAGATGAGGGGTTCGCCATCAACCAGCAAAGCGGCCAATGGAATACACACACAGGGAAACTAGACCGCCGCACCTTACTTCATAAGCGTTACCATATTCAACGCATCATTGGGCAGGGCGGTATGGGAGCAGTCTACCAGGCAAAGGACGTGAAACGCCAGACGGTATGTGCAATCAAAGAGATGAGTCTCTCGATGGTACCGCCACATGAGCGTGAGCAAGCGATCCAGAATTTTAAGATCGAGGCAAAAATCCTTTGGGGACTGAATCATCCCAATCTCCCGTCCTTCACTGGCTTCTTTAACGAAGGTCAGCGCTACTACATGGTGATGGAGTACATTGATGGCTACACGCTTGAAGAGCTTCTAGAGCGTAACGGCGGTCCTTTTTCGGAGAGACGTGTCCTTGGTTGGGCACGGCAACTCTGCGATGTCCTGGAATATCTGCATAGCCAGCATCCGCCGATCATCTTCCGCGATATGAAGCCTGGAAACATCATGCTGACACGCAATGGTCGCATTAAACTCATCGACTTCGGTATTGCGCGCTTCTTCCGTCCCACCAGTTCCCAGGATACACAATTGCTGGGTACACCAGGCTTTGCACCACCGGAACAGTATGGCAAGACACAGACCGATGAACGCTCAGACCTTTACTCACTGGCAATTACGCTCTTCCAGCTCCTGACCGATACACTTTCGGAGACAGGATTTGGTCTGAAAGATGTGCGTGCCATCAATCCGCAAATCTCGCCGGGGGTCGCACGAGCTTTAGAGAAAGCGGCAGAGCTCGATCCAGAGGATCGCTACAGCAGCGTAGCCGAGTTCCGGCGTGCATTGCTGGGCGTAGGTACCTTTATCTTCGAGAACGGCGACCAGGCCACCACGCCAGAAGAGCTGGCCGAATTATGCGCACGCTATCCAGAAGAGGCCTCCGATTATCTCGCGGACGGTGAGATTGAGTCCTGGTTACAGGAGATCGGCGATACGACCCTGGCACGAGCGGCGCGTCATATTCGCGCTATAGAGGATGAACCGCTGGTAGCTGTTGAACAGTTCTTACAGGTTGTGATGGGACCGAATGCACGCCTGCGCAGTTACTCAACTACCCAGGCAACCAGTGGAACTCAAGGCAACCACAATGCAACAACGATACCAGTTAACGCTCCTGCAACAGGACGTAACAGCCGCAACTGGTTTTCGCGCAAACCAACCTCGCCCATACAGGTAAGTCCACGCACACTCGACTTTGGAACAATTTACCCCGGCATCTCTGCTCCACTGGTAATCACGATCAGTGGCAATCAGGGGCTGCTTGTGAGTGGAACGGTTCATACCAACGAACCATGGATCATGCTCGATCAAAATCAGTTTGATGGTATGACAACGCGCATTAATGTCCGCCTCGATAGTACAACGTTACATGGCTCGACACATTATACGGGAGTAATATTTATCACGCCCGAGGGCGGGGGCGCGCAAAAAGATATCGAAGTGATAGTGGAGGCTGATATTATCGGATTCGCGGTCCATCACAGCAACGGGCGACGAGGCAAAACTATTGGAGCAGACTTGAATGACGACGAGGAGGATGATGAAGATGCCCTGACTATGGGCACTATGACATCGGTCTCTTCACCAACACAGGTACAGGCTGTAGCAGCAGATACAGTAGATGAGCTGGGCCCACCTTCTTCGAGGAAAGCACGCGATAGTGAGTATAAAATAAAGTACGGGCAACCTGCTACGGCCAGACAGTCGGCAGGCTGGGAACCGTTACAAGTTTCGTCACAACAGCAGATCTGGCTCCAGCGTGGACTTATATTGATAGCTGCATTCATGCTGGCAAGCTTGATCTATACGCTGGTCTCCCAGCTGCCACCACTCCTACATACAAAGCCGATCGCGCCCAATCCGTGGTTTATAGTCGTAATTGCTGGAATTGTGCCAGCATCTACGCTGGGAGCGTTACTGGTTAACAGAAGCAGCCCATGGAGCTTCCGTGAATTTATTGATCGTGCCTGCACTGGCATGATGGGTGCATTCCTTGCTTTAGCCGCGCTTAGAATACCACTGCATTTTCTGCTCAACACCAGCCTGCCAACGCTCCAACTCGTTATTCTCCTGTTTGTTACAGCCCTTGGAGCCACAGTTGGCACAATGGGCACGATTAGCGATTATATCAACTATGGCATTAGCTGGGCCATGTCACGTATGTACTGGGCAACTATAGTGGCAGTTATTGTGCTGGGCGGCGTTACAGGTTTCTTTTTAACTTCAGGACTTGCCACAGGCTGGGCTACCGTTGTTGGGATAGCAACAGGTCTGGGCATCACCGGCGCGTTAATATGGCGCGTCGATTATTTGATGAGGCAGAACGCACGCAACGCGCAAAATACGCCGTAGTAAGCAGGATTGAGGCTTTGTTGTGAGGGAAGATACATCATCGCAACCTGATATGGTTGTTATCCTGGGACCGACAGCGTCGGGGAAAAGTACTCTGGGCATTGCACTCGCACTGCGCTTCAACGGTGAGATTGTCTCTGCCGATTCGCGCCAGGTCTATCGGAGCCTTGACATCGGCACTGCAAAAGTAACTCCAGCTGAACAAGCGCTGGTCCCACATCATCTTCTCGATGTAGCCGATCCACGCGATACTTATACTGTCTCGCAGTTCCAGCATGATGCTATTGCAGCTATCAACGGCATTGTAGCACGCGGACGGCAACCTTTCCTTGTTGGTGGCTCTCCGCATTATATCCAGGCCGTTGTCGATAACCTGGCTATCCCCCAGGTACCACCACAACCAGAATTACGTGCAGAGCTAGAAAATCGCCCCTTGCCAGATCTGCTGGCACTACTTGAAGAACTGGACCCACAAAGTGCTGTTACCATTGACCGCAGCAATCCGCGCCGCATCTTGCGTGCTCTGGAAGTTTGTCTGGTAACAGGCAGGCCTTTTTCAGCACAACGTAGTATGAGCCATCCACTCTACCGTTGCCTGCTACTAGGAATATACTGGCCCAGAGATGTTTTGTACAACAGGATAGATATACGCATCGATGAGCGCGTGGAGCAAGGACTGGTGCAGGAGATCCAAAATCTACTCAATCAGGGCCTGACCCATGAACGTTTAGAAGCTATGGGTCTTGAATACAGGTTTGTGAGTCGTTGGCTACGTGGAGAATTTGCTAGCAAAGTAGAGATGATACAACGCCTTAAATATGCCAGCCACGATTTTGTAAGAAGACAATTAACATGGTTCCGCAAAGATCAGCGTATTGTATGGATCGAGGGGGGAGAAGAAATGATACAAAAAGCAGAGTCAGAAGTATATAATTTTCTGACAAAATAGACAAAGAAGAGGCGGGTGTCCGTCTCGGCACCCGCCCTATTGATTGTCCAATGGAACTCTCCTTTCCCGTTTCACCAGGCACCTTCGATATCTGGTGTCTCTTCACCGGAGATACTGTTTTTCTCGATAGAATAACTCCTCTCTTTAGCGAAAGAGTTTCTCGCTTAACATCGTTATGATGACAAAGCCAGAACCTGGATTTTCACCTTATGGAATACATGTCGGATTAAAGATAGCGCCACAAAGACGGCTTTATATCGCTGCCATCGCGTAACTCTGTGAACTGCAACGTTCATCAGCAGTTTATATTGTCCTTGAACTGCGCTTTGACCCGCTGTACCCAGACTGGAGAAATCTCTACCTGTGCCAGAAGCTTCTCCTCTCGTTTTCACTTGGAGAGGTTTTGCCCTCTCGTGTACTACCATCGATGCAATATGGGTTTGTTATACAGCGTTACAACGACATCTCATTTCAAATGAAGTACTCCATGACCCTCTCAGCCATATCGGAGTATCCTGCGTCCCTGTGTCACCCGCTTTGTACCCAATGCATCTTTGTTGGAGAAATCTCAGCTCTTTTTTAGAAGGTTCCCCCTCTCGTCGGTCTCTCGTCTTACCCGGTTACTTTTCCGTGGAGAGGTGTTCCTCTCGTTCACAGTCACATTATAGGGCTAAATTATCACTGACACGTCACACGAAGAGCCTCCTTTCTCACAGGAGGGTCACATTTACTACAACATATTTCCGAGACCCATGAGAGCGAAGAAATAAACAACAAATTAAGGGCAAAAATCAACGGCGGGTGCCTTGCGGGACTACCCACCGTTAGTTATAAATTAGATGGCCAGGAAGCGATTTACTCCGCGCCCACCTGTGCTGGAGCAGCAGCGGGAGTAACGATAGTTACGACACTTTGTGGCAATTTATCATCTTTGCCATTCCCGTTCACTCCTATTGGCACAACTGGTAGGTTGCTCTCTATAGCGAGGCCATTGTCCATGTACACATGATAGGGGAACATGGTCGGATCAAAGGCACTGCTATGCGAGATCAGGATGATCTGTTCAAAATGCTGGCTCAGGACCTCGCCGGTAACGACATCAACCAGAGCTTGCGTTCTACCACGGTCAAAAGAACTTAGAGGTTCATCCAATAGCACAAAACCTGGAGCCGCATTCAATTCTCGTGGCAAAGCTGCAATGGCAAAAGCCAGGCGCAAAGCCAATGAAAGCTGATCAGCAGCGCCACCAGATAGAGCAGATTTGGAGACGTATTCACCCGCGCCGGAATCCCACACTTTCAATTGGAAAGAGCCGCCACTGATAGTATCTTCTTCGGGCTCGTTTGTCAGGTGTACATCGTGATAGCGACCACTGGTGAGTAGCGGAAGAATTTGCTGCATATAGTATTCAGTACGTGGCAACATCTTGCGCATAAGACGCTGGTTCACAGCTTTAACCAGCAGGTTGCCGCGCTTCTTGGTCTGGTAAGAGCGATCTTGTTGTTCCAGGTGTGCACGCATCTGCTCCAGATCAAGCGTCTCACCACCCGTCTGCAATTGCGCACTTAACGCGAGTTCCTGTTCCTCCTGGTCGGTTAGCTCTTTCTCGATAGCCTCACGCTCCTCTTCGAGTCGTGCGCGATCCTGGATAGAGTACTGTCCAAGCATCGGCCAGACGGCGACAATATCAGAGAAGGAGTAACTCCTGGGATGCGGACGATTGCGCCGGGTAAGCATGGTTGCGATACGATCCTGAGCTTCGGAGATATCCTGGTAACACAGTTCGATCTTTGCACGCGAGGCACCTTCCTGGTTCTGCAACTCCTCCAGTTCCTTTACAATCATAGCTTCGTTGGCTTCTTGTATCTCGCGCTGACAACGTGTACGCAGAGCGACAAGAGCCTCAGCGAAAGGATTAAGTGGAACAATCCAGCTCCCCAGAGAGTTACTGAACTTTGCAAGTTGTTTGTAGTGTTCAGAAAGAGATTCCTGACGGTCTTTCAGCCGATTTGCGTAGTCGGCATGTTTTTCCTGGAGCATAATCTTATTGCCCAGGGTTATATGCAACTCCTCAAGTTGCTTACGCGCTGTCAGCTCTGCATTGCTGATGGCAGTTTGTCCAAAAGCGACACCTAGCGGCTTGACGCGCTGACGCAAGGAGTCCTGGAGGTTTTGCAGAGCCTGACGTAACACGGCCTGTTGCTCGCGAGCACGTTCAATCTGTTGTGCAGGACTATTCGTCTGGTAACGTGCATTGCGTTCTTCGATCACCCGCTGACGCTTCAGTAACACATCAACGGCATCCTGGTGGATTCTAACCTGTGCAGCCAGGTCCGTTACCAGATCCAGCTTTCCATCAAGAGCAGCCATTTCGCGTTCGGTCGCTTTGATAGTACTCTCAACAAGGATTTCCAACTCAGGTATCCCTGTCGCGCCTTCTTCCTGTTGTAGCGGACCAGACGAGAATGATGACGTATTCTGCAAGCGTGCATTGATGCTGGGTAGCGGCAATCCTTCCTGGCCAGCCAGCAAGGTGATCTCTTGATGCATGCGTTCGACCGCTGCCTGGTCATCTTGTAGCTTCTGGTTGATATTATCCCAGTCTTCCCTGGAACGTAGTTCCTCCAGGCGAGCACGCTCTTTACGCAGAGTAGCAACCGCCTCCATCGTCACATTAACCTGATTGCGAGCTGCATTCGCCTCGTCAATTTTCTCTTTCATCTTCTGTTGAATATCGGCGAGACTCTCACCCTCATCAGAGGTCTGCTGGAGAAGGTACTGCGCCTCCTCTAGAGAACGCGGAATATTTCCACCTAATGTCTGTATTTCATGCTCGACCTGGGCCAATGCTTCATTATTGCCACCCATGCGCACCGCTGTCTCGCGCGCGGCAACCATCATCCCTACCCTGTTAATTGCATCCTGCACTTGCTTATCAACTGTTTTCTCTTCTTCGCGTGCCTTTTTATAACCTTGAAAACCCAAAAAAGCGCCTGCAGCAGCTAACAGGGCAACTACTCCCGCAACAGCCGCAATAATGGGAGAATGCAGAGTCAGGAGAGCAACAACAACACCCACCAGAAACAATACACCACAGGCACCAAGGATCATCAAAAACTTGCTGGCAGATGCACGGGTAGCAAGTAAAGCCTGAGTGAGCTTCTCTTGATGCTGATGTGCCACACGTACGTGCTGTTCGGCATCAGCTAACCCTTGCGCTATCCCTTTCAGTCGATGCCATTCTTCTAACTGGCGACTTATGCTCAGTTGACGCCAATGCTTCTCTATAGCCTCAGCCTGGCTCTGTACCTGCTTCGCTTCAGACTCGACCAGTGCCAGCTCCTGTTCAGTATCGTCCAGATCTCTCCGCACTTTCTTGAGTTGCGCTGAGTTCTCTTCGGCCAGCCCCTGGTTGGTCACACGGCGTGTATACCGATCTTCAACCTGACGCAGTACAGCCAGGCGCTCTGACAATATTCTCATACGCTGGAGGCGTGCTTCCAATTGTGGGCGTCCGGCCCGTCGTCGCTCCTCCAGATCTTGCAGAGCCTGTTGAGCCTGTTGAAGCCGCATTTTTGCATATGTGACCTGCTCGTCTAAGCTTCTCAGATCATCCTGCACTTCACCTTGCTGCTTCAGTTCCTGCTCCAGGTCTTTGATTGCATCTACAGCTGTTAACAGGTCATTCGACATGCGCTGTAACGTCCCAAATGAGCGTGTGAGTTCTCCTAATTCGTTGACGCGCCTTTCCAGGGCAGGCAAATCTTCGCGCTCACGCAGTTCCAGATCTGCAATCTGTTTTTCTAATTCAGGCAACCAACGACGAGCTTCCGCCATCTCATCATAAGCAGTGATGATCTGTCCTAGCGTCACATCAGCCTTCCTGAGCTGCAGAACACGCGCCTGGCGTCCCTTAAGTTCGCTGCGCTTATTTTGAATATGCTCAAGCTGCTGTTCCTGCTCAGCTATATCCGACATCTGGAGATCAATCTCCCCCAGATCCTCGGAGACTGTTACTGCATCCAGAGCAGCCTCAACATCGTCAAGTTGTTGACTTAATTTTGGGATACGCGCCTGAATCTCGGCCAGACGCAAGCGCTCACGACTCTCCTGGAGCTGCTGCTCATCCAGGGACTCTACTTTGAAGTGCTCGGTCAAACGCATAAGCTTTTCAATACCCAACAGCTTACGAATGGTTGCTTCACGAGCACTTCCACCAAGTGCCTCCAGGCGATCCAGCCCTTTTTGTTCGAGTAGACAGGAGTTCCGTAGAGCCTCGCCATCCATACGTCCAAGTTCCGCGATGATACGCTCATTTGCAGACAACAGGTGTGTAACGGGCTCCTCTTCGGCCATACCCAGCCTGCGAATATACAGGGCTACCTCCTGCTCCTTGCCACGCTCAATTGTACGTGTCACTGTCATTTCGGTTGCACCGATCGAGAGGGTGAGAGTGACGGCTGCATTGGTTGCACCATATGATATCAGGTCATCAAGCGAGCGCTTTCCCCGATCGGCTGCAAGCGATTCACCATAGAGCGCAAAATAAATACTTTCGAGGAGCGCTGACTTACCAGATTCGTTGGGGCCCTGGATCAGAATACTGCCACGCAGTGGAAAGTGCAGATTCATTTCGCGCAACAGCCTGAACCGTTCGACTGTTAAATGTTTCAGGATTATCATGGATGTGTACTCCGTTCGCCAATGCCTGATATACACTATGCTATCGTCAGGAACAATCCTCATCAATCGGTAGATGTGATCGCTTATCAGGGCAACCACAAAGCTTTATACCTTTACATGGAGACCGCACTCCTACGATATAATGGTTATCGTTTACCTTTTGTATCATCCATTGCTAATAGTAACTCTTCTTTCGTGATACGCAACGCCTTCTTCTCCTGCTCGTCAGTGGCAGTGATAATCCATTCCTCCGCCAGAGACATCAGTTCTTCACGTGGGGAGAAGCGCTCACCCGTTTCCGCCGAGACAGCCTCCTGTTCTGGAAGCAAGGAGAGAGCACTATCATCAATGGCAAGAGCAAAACAATGCTCTTCACCATAGCGCCGTATCTGGTTCAGATCCAGTTGATGGTATTGCCGACGCGTAAGTTCGCCGACCAATCGCAACTGTACCATGGTAGTAGCATCACAAAGGGGACGCAGACGCTCCAGGATGATCTCAGTAGGAGGCTGCCATGTCTCGTGTGCTTCAGAGGAACTATCTGACCATAATTCTTGTGTCTGTATAACAAGACGTTGGAGCACCAGGGCATCCACTTTGATATGGTCACACCAGCGAATCCCGTCAGCCGCGAGTCCCAGGAAAACAAATCCAGGAGCATAATCAGGGGTACTGAAATCGACGTGCTGCGTCGCTCCAGCTACAATAACATCAGTCTGATCCATGTCCATATGACTGTAACCATGGTGATAACCGGCCAGGATATAACGAAACGCAGTCTGTTTAGCGATATTGCTTCGACTCACCTGAGCCCGCGTATCCAACAGCGACGAACCAACAGTCAGACCTTCTATAGGAGCATGTAGTATCAGGATCGAGACATCGGCATGTCCAATATCAGCACGTACACGTAGATGCTCCAGAGGATCGCCCTCCTGGCCTGCCAGCACTCCCAGACCACAAATACCAACAGCCATGCCATGAATATCCAGGCTGACCGGCTCCAGTTCTTGAGCATCTTTCTCCAGAATTGGAGGGAAATAGTGAAGTGCTCCCAGACGTGCATAGCTAATCTGCGGAGCGGGTGTAGACTCTCCCAACAGCGATTGCGCATCGGTTGGCGTATCATGTACCCCGCTAAGAGCGAAAGTACGCACACCAGCCTGTTTTAATTGTGCAAGGCGCGCTGCCACAAAACTGCGATCTCGTTCATCCGGCATGGTTGTATCAAATAAGTCACCAGCCTGAATAAACAGGTCGACCCCCTGTCCTATAGCAAAATCTGTTGCCTGTTGGAAAGCATGGCGCAGCCGCTGCTGACGCTCTTCGCGCTTACGTGGATGTTGTCCAAATGCAGCATACCCGAGATGATTATCGGCAGTTAACACCACCGTAATCACGTCATCGCGCCGTTTTTCCTGCTCTGAAGTAATATTTTGCTCCAGGGTCTGCTCCACAGTATTTTCTGCCATTGTTCATTACTTCCGTAATATCTAAAAAACACATCCCCTGATAGAAACCAATTCACAAAATGTAACGCGCGCATCTAGATGCTCTGGCTCTTGTCTCTGAGAAGAGCCATATATCCATACAAACGTGTTCTATCTCTGAAACTGGTTACTACCAGATACCTACATACTCCTAAAAATAAGTTGCCAAAATTTATTATTATGCCGTTATAAATACGTTCCCCAAAATAACGACCCGGATAGTACTCTTTTCTTAAGTGTCAAAATGAGTCTATCACAAAAAGTGGCGATTAAAAACGAATCTGGACAGAAAGAGGGACTATTTGGGGAATGGTCAGTCCTGTACGTTTGTACACTGTAGATGATAGGAAGGTAATTAGCATATCCTTCTCTCGCAAGATAGGATGACACAAAAGTACCTTTTAGACTGCTAGCGTAGACACAGATGAAAACTAAATATTAATATGTTATGAGCACACAGAGACAACGATATAAATCAGACACACAATTAGTACGCTGTAAACTCTCTGTCTCATGTCTATGTTGAAAGATGCTTGTGCAAGCTGTGTTTCGTATATGGTCCATTCGTATTTCGTATACGGTAACTTCAAGAGTTACCAGATTTATTAGTGAAGTGGGAGAGCAAAGGGGTGGGAGTAACACATATAGAGAGAGATCGTGAGACAAGAAAAGTCCTTCTTTCTTTTGCTAAAAGTATACAAGAACGCGACATCGTTACCTATGAACACTCACGAAGAGTGGCGACATATGCTCAGAGACTGGCCCGTTACTTAGGCTGGAGTCGGCGTGATGCGCGTGACCTTGCGCTTGCGGCATTGGTACACGATCTTGGCAAAACATGGATAGCTAACGATATCCTGAACAAGTCTGCTGCGCTTTCAGACGAGGAGCGGCGCAAAATGGAGCGCCACCCCGCTATTGGCGCTCGCATTTTAATTGGGTGTGATGTACATCCTTTTTATGTAGAAACCGTTCTTTACCATCACGAGGCATGGAATGGTTGTGGTTATCCTGCGGGACTTCAGGGAGAGGAAATTCCTCTTAGCGCACGGATACTCACGGTGGCTGATGTCTATGACGTACTCACTTCACAACGCCCATACAAAGCGCCATTAACGAAAGATGCCGCGCGTGAGCGTCTCCTGCAGGGTGCCGGAACAAGTTTTGACCCAATGGTTGTACAGGTCTTTCTTCACCTTTTAGACATCACACCCAATTTCACATTATCACAGCATATCTGCGCTATCCAACCGACCATCACGCGCAAAGGGACTGGCCAACTTCCTCCACCAGGATCATTTATAGCAGGTTCATAACGCACGATCTCTCGTAATATACTAACAGATACGGCGATTGTCCTGCATTAACGCTCCGCTGATCAACCCCCATTTACTAATAAGGGAGCAGTATGTTCCATCAGTCTTTATGGCCTCAAAAGCCATTTGCACTCCTTTAAGCATAGCCGTATCGCCTTTACGTATAGCAATGCCTTCGGGATTTGCATTAATGACAGGACCACCCCACTCAAAACGATCTGGATGTTGTTTGATAAAATAATCCGTTACTGGAGAATCCTGATAAGTTGCAACAACATGCTTATTCAGCAGTAATTGTATCACAGCAGCCTGGTCCTGCATGATACTGAGTTGCACAGGAGGCTTCTTATCTTGCCGGCAAGAATCGTTCGTCATAGTCAGATCCTTCTGTTCCAGCGTTGCAGCACGCACTGCTACCTTCTGCCCACAAAGATCTTTCAAGCTTTTAATTCCTAAGGGATTGCCTTTCTCAACAAGCAAAGACTCTCCACCATTAAAGTAGGGTACAAAATTGACCTTATCTTGCAACTCGGGAGTAATGCTGACAGCGGAAATAACAACATCAAAATTCCTGGCGAGCAAATTACTGATGATATTCTGATAGTCTGTACTTATGATCTTTGTTTTGAGATGCATACGTGAAGCGATAGCACTGATCAGGTCAATATCAAAGCCAACCGCAACATTAGTAGTCTGATCGATGTCCTCCTGTGGGGGGTATGCAGTATAGCTTCCTACAGTCAGAAAACCAGAAACTAACAGGTCACTGGGAGTAACGGTAACTGGCTTCACTGTCGGCTTAGCACTGCTAGTGGTAGATGGAAGCGCGTTGCTACAAGCAGAAAGACACAATAGAGCCACCAACAGACCTCCCACAATCTGGAAGGAAGATGTGAGAAGCAATCGCTTTCTCATCTCAGGCGCGAGTAACAACACGAGGATAACCTCCTCTACTACATAAATATCATACCTGGAACCACAATCTCTGGAGACAAACGAGCGCATAAACTCTGCTTTAAATACGATAGACAGGTACAAAGCGTGTTACACGCATCCATATATACGCATTATTCTGGCTTACTATCACGCAAACATCATACTAATAGCGTCTGCTTCACAATGTCACAAATTTGTAAGGTCGTGTAAAAAATAAGTGTAAAGATGCTGCTTATCATAAGATGTTGTGCTACACTATAAAGAGGTACCGATGCAAAGATGCGTCCCGCTACGGAAACGCTGTCCACACGTAGTCGATAACCAACCTATTGAGGGGCTTGGAGGGTCTACTATGACCATCACTTTTGATCGCAGCGTTTGCTGTGATCTCAATGAGACTATCTCGCGTGAATGGCTTGTGACAAACGGATTGGGAGGATATGCAGCAGGAACAATTGCAGGTGTGCTTACGCGTAGACAACATGGATTATTTGTAGCACAACCACCTGATGCAACCTCACCACAGCTTTTGCTCGCGAAGATCGACGAAGAAGTCGTTTTTGATCAACGTACGTATAATCTCGGTACAAACGAATACCGAGATGGCACGTTGAATCCATCTGGTTTTGTACACCTGGAAGCTTTTCGCCTTGAACAAGGCTTTCCTATTTTTACTTATCGCCTTGGTGGCATCAATGGTATGATGCTGGAAAAACGCATCTGGATGCCCCAGGGTCGCAATACGACTTACATTCAATATCGCCTTCTGCGTACCACCAGCACTGATAGCTCAGGCTATCGAAGAAGTGGTATAACGGGTGCGTTGAGTAGCAGTAACGGACACAAATCAGACTACGCAGAAAACACACAGCGCGCGCTGACGATTACACTCTTACCTTTTGCTGCATCTCGCCCATATGACCAGCTCCAGAATGGTAAGAATAATCAACATTTTCAGGTACGGACCATCTTTCATGAAGAGAATATCGAAGAAGATGATTGGGGAGCCGCTATACCACTTCCCCAGGGAGTGGCAGGCTGCACTATCCGCGCCAGAGATGATACATATCCATTCCATATCATGGCAATTGGGCATCCAGAAAGTCAGACCGCGTTTATACCAACAGGAGTCTGGTACTGGAACTTCTTGCACAGGCATGATGCGATAGCAGGTCGCGCATCAACGGATGATCTCTACTTACCAGGAGTTATCCGCTCTACCCTGTGGCCTGAAGAGGATGCGACGTTGACGATAATCGTCAGCACAGAGGAACTGGCATCACAAACATTCCGCTTAAACCAGTTGAACCTCTCCTATAAACGTAGCGTAGAGCGGCAACGGCAACTCTTCCAGAATGCATTGCAACCACAACGCTTCTTTGGTGAAGGGGGCGAAGCAGCACAGGCTCATCATTTGCGTGTACTTCCGCTTGCAACGAGCTCCGATCCTTATGCTGGGGGAGAGGAATACCTGCAAGTCTTGCTACAGGCAGGAGATCGTTTCCTTGTACGGCGCAAACTCCTACTCAATGGGAAAGGCATGGATCGTGATATCCTCTTTGGCAAACCCGAGAGCATTCCTGTTCTGCTCGCCAGCTTCTATGAGATGGAGAATAGAACACGTGACGCACTCATTGCCCTCCCAGGACTGATGCTTGTTACAGAGCGTTATGACGATGCCTTGAGAATTCTACGCGCGTTCGCCCGTCACTTCAAAGATGGTTTGCTCCCAGATCGCTTGCCACTCCCAGGTCACTCCTTACAAGACAGTGACTATTGCAGCGTTGATACAACCCTCTGGTTTTTCTATGCCCTTGATCACTACCTGAGGGTGACACGTAACTACGAGTTCCTGGAAGAGTTCTATCAACACCTGGCTAAAAGCATTAACACATATATTCAAGGGACTCCCAGTGGCATCCGCATCGATCCCAATGATGGGCTACTCAATGCATCTCAACCTGGGAAAGCGTTGACCTGGATGAATGCCGTAGCGGACGATATAGCGGTTACCCCTCGTTCCGGAAAGCCTGTCGAGGTCAATGCATTGTGGTACCACGCACTCTCGCTAATGTTAGAGTGGTCACAGTACCTTAATCACACCGGTCACCTCAGCCATATCTCTTCCTATTACCAGGAGCTTCTCTCCCAATGCAAGCATAGCTTCCAGCAGCGCTTCTGGTATGCCGAAGGCAGTTATCTCTACGATGTGGTGGACGGACCAGGAGGAAACGATGCTGCGTTACGTCCCAATCAGTTACTCGCACTCTCGTTACGCCACTCGGTCCTGGATACAGAATATCGACAGAGTGTGTTTGATGCTGTGACCCGGCATCTGTTGACACCGCTCGGATTACGTACACTGGCACCACAAGATGCGGCATATCGTGGTCGCCTGGGACAACACCAGAACGAGCAACAAAGGGCGCTACATCAAGGAGGTGTCTGGACCTGGCTGTTGGGACCATATATCGACGTGATGCTAACCATGCGTGATCAATCGGGTGAAAAACGATCTTCATATGACGAACACCTGTTTCAAGAATACCTGTGGCGCAAGGGCCTGCTCCTGCTAGAGCCTCTTCAGGGGCGCTTCAGCGAAGGAATATTAGGTATGAACGAAGGTGTATTCGACGGTGATCTACCTCACCGGGCGGGACAAAGTAGTGCGTCTGCCTTAAGCACTGGAGAACTCTTACGTATCTACGATGTTCTGGCACACTTGCGCGTTACGCGGACCGATCATGTACTATCCTGGTAGAAGACAGAGTATCTGCTTATTCAGATATCTCTTGCGACCTTCTAAGTACTCGTTATAGCAATTTTGGTTGGATAGATTGACTTCTGCACATTTTTCAAGAGAGTTATCCACAAAACCTGTGGATAACTCTTTGCTATACTCTGATTTTACCAGGCCCCATCGAAGCGCTCAAGCTGTGTTCTAAAGGTTAAAAAGCTCCATGTCAGTTTTCCACATTCTCTGTGGATAAGTTTTCCACATTTTCCACATATTTCAGAGACGTATATATCGCCAGGATATATATTTTCTTTCTTAGCATTAACAAAAAACATATTCTGGTGGGTTTTCCACATTCTCTGTGGATAAGTTTTCCACATTTTCCACATTCTCTGACTATAACCTATCGGTATGATGTGTTTCTTTTGTTCTGCCAGAAGACTTCCAGTGGGTTTTCCACATTCTCTGTGGATAAGTTTTCCACATTCTCCACATATCTCTCCTTACTCTATCAACAGACGTGCAAAGTACAACAGCTTTCATCTCAACATATTAGTGCACAACCTATCCACATACACTATCCTCGCTAAAAAGTTATCCCCACAATTTATGAACAGTTTTTCCACAATTTGTTCTTCGCCTATCATGACGATATATTAAAAGCACTTTTAACCCAGAATTTGTGGACTTTTCCCCATTACGGCAACAAGTTACTTATGCAGATATTTCCTAACCATTTACCAGCCATCTACCATTTATTTCCTCTGTGGATAACTATCCCTATTTATCCACAACCACGGTGGATAAGTTATCCACATTTATTCTTAAATTTAAAATCTCGCAAAAGTTATCCACCGCTCAGGTCGACTTTATCCACCTTTTATCCACCGAGTAATTAACATTTAGAGGTTTTAAGAGAGCTTTTCTAAAATAATATAAGATGGCTCTAGAGGCTACTCGAAGCGCTTCAAACGAAGGGCGAGGAATTGTTTTTTTTTCAGAGTTATCCACTTATCCACAGCCCCTACTACTACTATTATATATCTTTTATTAAATATATATAATAGTAGTTTATATGCCTGTGTAAAAATGTGGATAACTTTTCGGTACTGTATCCTTCTCTAAGGGTCGAATATTCGGGATACCAATTTGAGCTTGAAATATCCCTCTACATAATCCGACCCTTAGCAAAGGATACACAACCAACTTTTCTTCGAGAAAACTTTGTGTCGTCGTGTTTCGTGTACAGGCAATCATAAAAAGATCATTTCTAGCTGTCACCTCTCTATCAGGACAAACGTTAAAATATTAATGAGTATCTATCTCTTAACTCCTTCTGTTGTTCGTTGTCACTTATGTTTATTGTTACGAGTAGTACGATAGGTATATCATTGGCTCTAAGGTCATATGTTTTTACTTTGGAACGCGACTTTCTGTGATATTGATCGTTATATGTGATGTGAGACAAATGCGACCCCTTATGCGACCATCATCCAGGCTTCGTTGAGGCATATGGTATGACTTCTATCATTGAGACAATTAAGACGAAAGTAGATGTGGTGGAAGAGATCGGCCTGGTGGTCGCTCTCCAAAAGTCAGGAAAGGCTTTTAAGGGGCTTTGTCCGTTTCACAATGAGCGCACGCCGTCGTTCTATGTGTTTGCTGAAAACCAGAGCTGGCACTGTTTTGGCTGCAACGAGGGAGGCGACGTCTTCTCGTTTGTGCAAAAACAGCAGGGGCTTGAATTTCGCGAAGCTTTACTTTATCTGGCTGAGAAGGCCGGAGTTCCTGTCGAAGAGCAAAGCGACCGTGATCCAGAAGCAGAACGCGAGGCCAGCGCTGCCAGGGAACGTCTGCGCAAGCTGAACGAGGATGCATTACTCTGGTTCCACCATATGTTGTTGCGCTCAAAAGACGCTGCGGAAGCGCGAGCTTATGTACAAAGTCGGGGGATCTCTACTGACTCTGTACTCTCTTTCTCTCTTGGATACGCTCCAGATCAGTGGGAAGCTCTTTCACGCTACCTGCTTGGTCAAGGGTATAGTGAACGCGAACTTGTGATGGGAGGCCTGGCCCGAGAACGACTGGAGCAGGACAATGGCGCTGACCAGGGAGGTAATAGTGGTGGGGTGTATGATTACTTTAGAAATCGATTGATATTTCCCATTCGGGATACTCGTGGTCGTGTGATTGGCTTTGGTGGACGCGCTCTTGGGGATGGTAAACCAAAGTACTTAAATTCACCACAAACACTATTGTTTGAAAAAAATAGTGTACTCTATGCTATAGACATGGCAAGAGATGCAATAAAACAGGCTCGTCAGGTTGTTATTGTAGAAGGGTATGTAGATGCTGTTATCGCCCATCAATATGGGACTAAGCAAACGGTAGCTTGCATTGGCAGTGCTATCACTGAAAAGCACATTCAACAACTGAAAAAGCTGACCAAACAGGTGACGTTAGCGCTGGACCCCGATGCGGCGGGTAGCGCCGCCACTGAGCATGGTATCCAGGAAGCTCTCAGGACTTTTGACCGCGTAATAGTACCAGTTCCTCTACCCTCGGGGAGAATAGAAGGACAGAGATCAAATGGTCAGAACAAGGCGCGTGCCCAATCCGGGCAGCAGTTGCATGGTATCATTCGTCTCGAAGAACAGGTGGATGCTGAGATCAACGTATTGCGATTACCACCAGGAGAGGATCCTGATGAGGTAATAAGACGCGATCTCTCGACATGGCTCCACGCTGTATCACATCCGGTACCTCTTGTTGATTATTACTTTGTTGTGAAAACAGCAGACCTTGATCTGAATAAACCTGGGGATCAGGCCGAGGCGGCGAAACGTTTGCTCCCTGTTATAGGCATGATTAGTGTTCGTGTCAAACGTGATGCCTATATGCGAAAGCTTGCCGGGATGATCAGGATCGAAGAACGTAGCTTACACGAGGAATTGCAAAGGGTATTACGAGGCCAGACAGCATATGGTATTGTTTCTGAATTCACTAAGTCTAGTCAGGGGCATATGCCAAAAACAATGCCGGGCACACAGAAGCAAAACAGCGGCGAACTTGTAGGAGTCAGCAATACTGGGGAAGAAAAAACTCAGAAACGCGCTGATAGCAATTCAAATCAGCAATGGAATAGACTTGACAGGAGTAGCAGAGATAAGCTACAATGGGAGGACTACCTAATTGGGCTACTCGTGCAAAATCCTGCGTTGAATTCCCATGTTTGTGGTATAATAAACGATGGTGACTTCGCTGGGACAGACACGAGAGAGTTGTACCACATTCTCAACTCTGTGTATCAACGTGCTTCTTCCCCCTCTAATCAACCCTTTGAGCAATTTGTACCCTCTGAGCTGCTGGCAACAGTGGCTAGAGTTCAAAAATGTGTTGAGTCGGGAACTCCACGAGACGGAGTAGGGCTGGTGAGAGAAGCAGTCCAGTGTGCTACCCGACTTAAGCGAACACGACTGTTACAATTGAATACAGAACTAAGTTATCTTATACGTGAAGCTGATCAGGCTAGCGATAAAGCAAACTTAAGGCAGCTTCAACTCCGTCAACTGGAGATCTGTCAACAGTTACGGACATTGAACTCAGCAATGCATCTCCACGGGTAGTGGGTCGGTGGATGCAGAATTTATAACTGAGTGCACAATTAACGAAATCATTTTTACAAATTTCGGATCGGAAAACAGGAGTTTCATCCTTTTTATACGTTTATCATATCAGGCCTGTTTTCTGAAGGGGGATGCCAGAATGGTGAATCGGGAACAAGAAGTAATGGATCGAGTACACAATGAGCGTGGTACCGTCAGTACGGAGCCTTTACGGGATGTGTTCAAACTAGACCCTTTTGAAGAGTCCATGTTGAATCATACGGATGATGTCTTTAATATTGAGACCGTAGGTCATCATGCTCAAGCTGCTGCCGGTGGTAGTCTGGTGACTCCTATCGATGAGAGTGAGCCGTTTGACCTGTTTAAGTTACAGGACGAAGAGCCTATGGACGCCCTGGATCCTACCAAAGAGCCGCCAGCAGATTGGGAACCTGGACCTGATGACATTGTTGATGCTGAGGTCCTGGCCGAGCCCAAATGGGATGATTTGCAAGACGGCTTAGGTATCGTTGTTGCAGACCTGGAGAGTAGCCTGGACGATCCCGTGCGCATGTACTTGCGCGAGATCGGGCGCGTACCTCTGCTCACGGCAGAAGAGGAGGTTCGGCTTGCTCAAATTATGGAGCGTGGCAAAGCCGAGCGTCTTAAACCTGTACCTGTTCGTCGCTCTATTCTAGAGGGCGAAGAGGCTCAGCGCCGCCTGACTGAGGCCAATCTGCGCCTTGTGGTAAGTGTGGCTAAGAAGTACATCGGACGTGGTATGAACTTGCTGGACTTGATCCAGGAGGGCAATATCGGGTTGATTCGTGCCGTCGAGAAGTTTGACTATACCAAGGGTTACAAATTCAGTACATACGCAACCTGGTGGATTCGTCAGGCTATCACACGTGCTATCGCTGACCAGGCGCGTACAATTCGTATACCCGTCCACATGGTGGAGACGATCAATCGCTTGATCCGCATCAGCCGCCGCCTGCTGCAGGACCTTGGACGTGAACCTACGTCTGAGGAGATCGCGGAGCAGATGGAGATTAGCGCGGAGAAGGTGCGTGAAATCATTAAGGTGAGCCAGGAACCAGTGAGCCTGGAGACGCCTATTGGTGAAGAGGATGACAGCCACCTCGGTGACTTCCTCGAAGACCACACGGCACTGGCTCCTGCTGATGCCGCAAGCCACCAGTTGCTCAAGGAACAGGTGGAAGATGTCCTGGATAGCCTCACTGAGCGGGAGCGCAAGGTGCTCCAGCTGCGCTTTGGTCTGGATGATGGTCGTAGTCGCACGCTGGAAGAAGTAGGCAAGGAGTTTCACGTTACCCGTGAGCGTATCCGTCAGATCGAAGCGAAGGCGCTACGTAAACTTCGCCATCCAAGCCGTAGCCGCAAGCTGAAGGATTACCTGGACTGACTGTCTTACGCAGAGAAGATTGTAGTATTGTGATGGAGCGCAACAGCCGTTGCGCTCCATTTTTGTTTGAAGAGATTCCTGTTTCAACTCTTCATTTCCTCGCTAAAGAAACATCACTTTTTGCTAGCTAAAATCCATTTTTTATGTCTGACTGTCATAAATGTAGCAACGCTTTTCTTTATCACTGCTTGCTTGTTTTGGTATCACAAGTACAATGTGTTGTAGAGGGTAATAAATTTACCTTAAACATTTTCGCTTGATTTTAGCTTTTCATTCTTAATGCTGTCTGTTAACTACTTATGAGTGATCAGTCGGGGAGGAACGTGGAGGATGGTGAAACTAGCAGGGCACCGTCACGTGCAGGCTATGCGTGCGTATGTGCAGCGCAAGCTTGCATTACAGAAACGACAATTGGTAAAGGAGCAAGAAGCAGCGCGCAGGCAATCCTCGCCAGTGCGAGAACTGCCGGAATACGATCCCGATGATAACGGACGTTTTGCAGGTTATGATGGCATATTCAGATGCGAGGGCGACAACTACGAAGCACTATACCGCGTGCTCAAAAAGATATTGCGTCCCGCGCATTATAGAACCTGGGCAGCGGCAAACAGCGATCTTGGAAATGGCCCTCCCCCGTGTCTATCCGCAAAAGAGATCGCAGAACGCGTTGGGCGACACAGGAGAACAATCGAGATCGACCTGCAAGAGATGAGGGAGAGCAGGCTTTTGCACATACAACCTGCCCGGCGTGATGGTCGCTGGGTGATGGAGATGCATTATGATGTTCTCTACAGATTAGTCCACGAATACCTTGAATGGGAACGGTCGGCAGATTACGTCCCGGCAGAACGCCAGTATTTTGAGCGCATCGAACTGGATCCGAATCTAAAGCAGCACTTGCTCCAGTTCGAAGACTACCGAAAAGTACTGGTCAAAAAGAAGCCCGGACCCAAATCAAAAAAAAAGTCGATTTGCCATGAAACATATACATGCCATCAGCAGGCATACTTAAATGATCATCAGCAGAAGAATACCCGTTCCGATGCTCCAATCCTACCCGCTGCGTCCCAGGGAGGTATGAGTAAGAGCGTCAATTTAGAGTCTCCTGTTCCGCCTGCCTTGCCCCGGGCAGGCGTGAGCGGAGACATTCACCCAGAGATTCCAGTTGAACAAAATGTATCTCAAGAGTTTGTAAGTGGTAGTGATCACCAGGAGGTCCCAGCAATGCTAAATACATATCAGAGTAGACAGAACAATATGAATAGTGATTTCGATCTAGAAGATGGAACGCTTATCTTTAATGCTGTACTCCCAACAAATATACTGGATATACGTAGAAGAAGAAACATGGCTGCACCAGTGGATCAGCCAGAAGTACGAAATATCCCACACTTTATAGATGAAAATAACATTCTCCATGTTCCAGCTTCAGTAATTCCAAAATTGCGCGACCTTCTTTTATGTGTGGAGGAAGACAGATGGCATTTCCATCATCGTTTAGCTTTTACACCTGAAATCCAAAATTTATTTGATGATCCGGCTGTGGCTGTATGGACCTATTTTTTTCACGAAACGGGAGAAATACTGTTTCGCATGGAATATGGTCGTGCTTATGACCGTTTTGACTTTTATAAGAGGTTCCAGGCCAAGACTCTAGCTAACATAAAAGCAATGTATGAAAATGAGAATGAAGAGCCAGATACTACTGCTCCAGCGCCTGCTCCAGAAAAGCAAGAGGCCGCAGATAATACCTTCCCGAGGATGAAAAATCCAGTAAATTTGAGGAGAAGGCCGCCGCATCCCCCTCTCTTTCAAGTAGGGGTAAGGCGGCCCGAATGTGGCCTTTCACAAACCTGGAACATCTGTTATACTGGCAAAGAAGAGGTCTGTAACATATGGGAAACGAGCGAGAAATTGCCCGTTTCCCATCAAAGAGGAAAGCAGCACTGATGAGCATCAAAGCCTACAAATATCGCATCTCCACCAACAAAACCACGACAGAGAAACTCTACGAGGTGCTCAATCGCTGTCGCGAACTCTACAATGCTGGCTTACAAGAACGCCGCGATGCCTATGAGATCAAAGTCAAGCGGCATCCAAACTACTACGATCAAGAAACGCGCAAGCAACTCACCAAAGAACATGCCATCAGCTTCTACGAACAGAAACGCGATTTAGTCGAGATGAAGGAAATGCTTCGGCCAGAATATCAAGAGATTGCTTCTCATGTGCTGCAAGATGTCCTCTTTCGCCTGGACAAAGCCTACAAACGGTTCTTCCAGCGGGTGAAAAACGGAGAAAAGCCAGGATACCCACGATTTCAAGGACGCAATCGCTACTGTAGTTTTACCTACCCAGACGGCGCGGGCTGGAAACTGGATGAGCAGACCCGACCGCCAGACAAAAAAGGCATGGTTCGGGTGAACTTGAAGCTCTCAAACATTGGAACGGTCAAGGTACATCTGCACCAGAATATGATGGAACCCTCTATTCTAGTAATAGAAATCCTCATTTTGAAGAAGCACCAGTACCTG
>WNFY01000656.1_pt1 | contig 49575 bp, 42 predicted proteins | sample 5400091 | NCBI WGS metagenome assembly WNFY01 (sample SAMN13153364, study PRJNA577476) | soil metagenome | isolation source: 60 cm soil or saprolite under grassland replicate 1 | place: USA:California | collected 2016-06-15
TGCCATAAGCCCAGCGAGACCGTTGCCGCGCCAGGGTGCGCATGCTTTCAGGCGCCTCTGTCCACGCGATCGCGCCGGGCACGTAAACGATGCGCTGTCGATGGCGATGCAATGAGAGCGTGAGATCAGTGTCTTCAGCCAGCGTTTCCAAACTCAGTCCGCCGGCTTCGTTGATTGCGTCTTTGCGGACGGCGCTGATTGCGCCCGGCACGACCGTGATGCATTCCCAGCGATTGTAAGCGCGCCGATCCAGATTAAATCCGCAGGTGTATTCGAGAGCCTGACAACGCGCGATGAACGTGCGCAAATTCCCAACCTTCGCATGCCCTGAGACCGCACCTATGCGCCCATCAACAAACGGCTCGAGCAACCGCGGGAGCGTGTCGCGTTGGCACTGGGTATCGGCATCAATGAAAACAACGATGCCATGACGCGCTGCAGTCAGACCGCGTTGAAGAGCGCGCGCTTTCCCGTGATTGTCCTGCTGCAACAGACGAACGCGACTTTCGCTTTGCGCGACGCGCTCAACTTCCGCAGCGGTTTGGTCACGCGAACCGTCATCTACGACCACGACTTCGATTTCGCCCTGGTAATCTGTTGCAAGCAGCGTGCGCAAAGTTCCCGCGATGACTTTCTCTTCGTTATAAGCAGCTATCACCACACTGATTGCCTCCGCAAAGTTTGCCTTCGGGCCGCGGCGGAAACGATATGCAAGCCAGATGACGATCAGCGTGCGAAGGACCACCAGCGCCGTTGCCACGATCATGAACGCCCAGAGGAATTCCTCGATGCCGTGAAAAATCCGAAATCCGGTGCTGCTCACAAAACGAGTGATTGATTGGCTGTTGCCCTGCAATGGCGGCATCACTGCGTCGCGTGTCGTGCCCAGCAGCGTGCTCAAGGACACAACAGTGTCGCCACGAGTGTGCAGCCAATCCAAAATCTGCGGAAGCGCTTCCACCGTCTGCGAGCGATCTCCGCCGGCATCGTGCAGCAGGATCACGCTGCCATCGTGTCGTTGTTGCTTAATCCGTCGCAGGATGATGTCCGCTCCAGGCTTGGCCCAATCTTGCGGATCGATGTTCTCCAGGACCACGAGGTAATTGAGCTCTTCTGCAATTTTCAGCGGAGCTAATTCGCTAAGTTGTGTCGGGCCGGTATCAGCGGCGTAAGGCGGGCGGAACAATGTAGTCGCGCGCCCTGTTATTGTTTCGAGCAATAGCTGCGTTGCATTCAGCTCAAGCCGGATGTGCTCAGGCCAGCAGAGCGCCAGATTTGGATGATAATAAGTGTGGTTCCCGATCTCGTGCCCTTCGTTGACAATCCGACGAACCAGGCGCGGATAACGCTCCGCGTTTACGCCGACCAGAAAAAAGGCCGCTTTTACGTTCGCTGCTTTGAGAAGGTCCAGGATCTGTGGTGTCCATCGTGGATCGGGACCGTCATCAAAAGTGATTGCGACCTGATGCTCACCGCCCGCGCCCTGATGATAAAGTGTCGGGAACTCGGCAAACTTTGTGTACTTCGCAGTGAGATAGCCATCTGCGTCCACGGCGAGTTTTCGCATCCCGTCGGTGCGAGTCTCGTCAACTGTGACAATCTCGCCGTCGCCGACATCCGCGATTGTGTCCGTGGATTTTATCAGTTCGAGCGATTGTCGGGTTTGATTATCTAGTCCGCTAGAGGGTCCCGACTGAGTCGGGATGGCAAACTTGAAGTCCCGTGACACGCTTAGGGCATCCCAAATCGCAGGATCTTCGCTGCCAAGTGGATACAGAGCAAAGCCGCCAGCCTTCTGATCACGCACCTCGCGCACCTGGTTGAGGAATGTCACGGCATCCAAAAACCATACCGCGTGTTCCTTGCCTTCATCCTGAAAATAAAAGTACGGGCTGTAACTCGGTCCGTTGACTTCCACGCTCTTGATTTCGGCATCATTGGCGCGGCTCATCGCTTCTGAAAAACTGATTAGCTCGGCCTTTTTTCCGCCGATGGTCCAATCGTATCCGTAGCTACCAATCGCGATGATCCATTGCTTCGTGTCGGAACCTTCCAGCAGGACGCGCACCCAACCTTCAAACCACGAGCGGGACGCCAGCGGCCCCGGCGGGTCGGTATCGGACGTTTCATCAAATAACATCGCCACAAAGTGATCGACGTTGTCGCCAAGCGCATCGAAATCGATGTAGTCGAGGTCCTGGCCCGGCTGAACACACAGCCACAGCTCCTTGTTATCGTCGTGCAACGCGTCCGCAAACTTGTTGATGAACTTGCTGATGTCTTTCTTGTAAGCCGGATCGATTTGCTGCCAATCGACCACCACGCCGGAAGCTTTCGCTGTGCGCAAGACGGAGAGCACATGTTCGATAAACTGGTCCTGCCGTTTCGCGGGTCCGTGAGCGAGGTTTTCAACCGCTTCCGGCTGCCAGGTATCGCCGACGAGATTCGTTAGCAGCGGCATCAGCGCGATCCCTTTGTTCGCGGCGAGCTTTGACACGCGGGTGTCGGCGTCAATTTGCAAATCGCCAAGGCCATTAACTACGGTCATCCATTCCGGGCAAACATGCGTGATTTGCCCCGCGTGTTGCTGGAGAGAAGCGTAGCTGTACGGATCGCCATTGATATAGAAGGCGAGACGTACTTCGTTGTCAGGCGGTTTCTTCCCCGACAGCCTCTTGGGCGGGGCCGTTGGCGCTGTGCCAGCAAGCTTTTTTGCCGCTTGTCGCGCAGCGCCAAACTTTTGCCAAAGCAGCGAGCTCGCAGACAGCTGCCCCGCGGGGTTTTCTTTTTGCAACGCTTTCAGTTGGCCTTTTAACTGCCGCAATGAAAACGGCACGTTCATTTGCGGCGTGACGAAAAGCGTCTGGACGAATAACACCGTCGCCAGGAAAAACAGCACTCCGCCGATGAGCAGAATCAAGCGCAGACGCGGCCAGCGTTTACCCGTGGGATCGGAGAAAACGAAAGGCGTGACTTGTTCCGGAAGAAATTCAGGCATGCAGCGGCTATAATGGCTCAGACGTGGGAATAAGAAAATCCCATTCTATATTTTAGATCGCTGTCGCCTCTCCCCTGACCAAGGGACGGCTTGAGGTGGGGGGTTTGAGGGTTCAGGGTCATCGGTTGAAAAAACCTGATCCTGCCCTCTCTCTGCAAGAGCGAGGCGGCCCACACGCGGGCGGCACAGGTTGCAAATCAAACATCGAACATCCAACATCTCCAGATGCACATCGAGCCAGATACATTGCCGACTGGACACGCGGGCATCGCTGCGCGTTTAAAAAAAGGTCCGACAATTCATTCAAGCGCGTGGGTTGTCCCGGGCGCAACGGTAATTGGAGATGTTACCCTTGAAGAAGAATCGAGCATTTGGTATGGCGCAGTGCTGCGCGGCGATATCAATCGCATCATTATCGGTCCGCGGTCGAATGTTCAGGACAATGCTGTCATCCATCTCGACACAGATTATCCCACCACGATGGGCGAATTGGTCACTGTCGGACACAACGCAATCGTGCACGCGTGCAAGATTGACGATGAGGTGCTCGTCGGGATAGGCGCGATCGTCCTTGATGATGTAGAAGTCGGCGCGCGCTCCATTATCGGCGCAAACGCGCTTATAACTGGCGGCATGAAAATTCCACCAGGCTCACTCGTGCTCGGATCGCCTGCGAAGATTCGCCGGCAACTTTCGCTGGACGAACAGAAAGACATCGCGCGCTGGGCGTGGAGCTACGTCGAAACAGCGAAGCAGTTCCGCGAATTTTTCTGAACGATTTGCCGCCATCAGATCGAGCAGCAATAATGCGTCGATGAAAACTATTGCCAGTTTCGCACCGGCTACCCTTTTAACCTTGATCGTCCTTCAGGCGCGGTTATCCGCCGAAGAGACGCAATCTGCGGACATGCGCCTTTATCCTCCGACGACCATCGAATGGAGACAGGGGCCGGCGGCTTTGCCTCCCGGGGCGAAGATGGCCGCGCTGGAAGGTGATCCGACGAAAGAGGGCCCGTTCGTGGTGCGCTTTCAGTTTCCCGCCGGGTATCACATAGCGCCACATACCCATCCAAAAACGGAGCGTGTCACTGTAATTTCTGGGACACTTTATCTTGCGGCGGGGGAAGCACTCGATCGTAATAGTGCCAAAAGCCTTCCTGCCGGCTCATTTGGTTTCTGGCCCGCTGGCATGAAACATACTGCCTGGTCCGAAGGAGAGACGATTATTCAACTCCACGGCATCGGGCCATGGCAGATCAATTATGTGAATCCCGCCGACGATCCGAGGAACACGAAGAAATCGCCCTAAAACCTGCGCCCTATAAGTTCTCGGCCAGTTCCCGTGCATTCTCGCGCAACAATTCCGCTGCGCGCTTCATGTTTTCCTCCTGACTCATTCCCGGCCGCGCGTTCTGGTAAACTGCATCGAAAATTCCGCGAACCTCTCGAGAGTCGATTGTGCGGCCGACAATTGCGAAAACACGCTTGCCGAGTTTCCGCGCCAGCCGCGCCACCCCAAAGGGAGTTTTTCCTTCGAGCGTCTGCCGATCCAGACTTCCCTCGCCGGTAATCACGAGGTCGGCATCCTTCATTTTCGATTCCAGCCTGACCGCTTCTGCCACAACATCGAAGCCCGATCGGATTCTAGCGCCGCAAAAACTCGTCAGACCAAAGCCGAGTCCCCCAGCCGCGCCCCCTCCAGCTTCGTCGCGGTAATCAAACCCAAATTCTTCCGCGACTACGTCAGCGAGGCTGGTCAGCGCGTGCTCCAATATGTCGATCTTCTCCTTTGTCGCGCCTTTCTGCGGGCCAAACACACGCGTCGCGCCATTTCTACCGAGTAATGGATTCTTTACATCCACCGCGGCGATAATTTTTGGCAACGCGGATTGTAGAGGCGGCTGTGTCAGCCGCCTGCTTTTTGGTTGGGCGCTTGGCACAACCGCGCCCACAGCCTTTTTCGGTAAACGAATTTCTGTGAGTTGTGCTAGCTCGCTCGCACGTTCGGTCAATTCCTTTGCACCGGAAAAAAATCGAAAACCCAAAGCGCGCGCCATGCCGAAGCCGCCGTCATTCGTCGCGCTGCCGCCAAGGCCAATGATGATTTGCTTCGCGCCACGCCCGGACGCATCCAAAATCATTTCGCCAACCCCGAATGTTGTCGCGCGACCCGGATCTCGTTCGCTTTCAGGCAACCGCCGCATTCCGGCTGCTTCGCTCATTTCCATGATCGCTAGTTTTGTATCCGCAATCCAGCCGTAACGCGCCTCTATCTGGCGCCCGAGCGGATCGTGTGCCCTGCATTCCAACCAGGAGCCCTTACCTGCGTTGCAAATAACTTCCGCAGTCCCCTCACCCCCGTCCGCCATGGGCACGATTTCGATCTTGGCAGCCGGCAGCACATCGCACAGGCCTTCCGCGATGTTTTCAGCAACCTCGTGCGCGTTGAGCGCGCCTTTGAATTTATCTGGGGCGATCAGGATTTTCATCGGTGGCATAGGCATCTTGCCTGTGGGGCCGACGGGCGTCTCGCCTGCCGGAGTGAGCAGGTTAGAAGCCCGCTCGCCCCACAGACGAGGACGTCCGTGTTACGATTTCAATTTCCGCTCCAAAATTTCTCCCACGAGCTGCGGATTGGCCTTCCCTTTAGACAGTTTTATCACCTGTCCCTTAAGAAAATTCAGCGACGCAACGTTGCCTGATTTGAAATCCGCAACCGGTTTCGGGTTCGCCGCAATCACTTCATCACAAATTGCTCCAATCGCGCTCATATCACTCAGTTGCTCGATTCCTTTTTCTTTCACAATCGCGGCTGCGGTTTTTCCACTCGCGAACATCTCGGCGAAAACGTCCTTGCCCTGCTTACTGCTGATTTTCCCGCTGTCGATCAGATTGACCAACTCATCCAGCGCTTCCGGCGGAATCGGACAGTCACGGATCGTCTTACCAGCAGCGCTGAGGCCGTTTTGCAAATCGTTCAGAATCCAGTTTGCGATGTTTTTCGGTTTCCTTGCGCCTTTAGCGGCCGCTTCAAAATATCTGGCCAGCTCAAGATCATTCGCCAGCACGCCTGCGTCGTAGGGGCTCACTTGATATTCGTCGACAAAGCGGGCGCGTTTCGCTTTTGGTAACTCCGGCACGCGTTCTCGCACATCGGCCAGTAGGACTTCAGTTTTCACCGGCACAAGATCAGGATCTGGAAAGTATCGATAGTCGTGTGCGAACTCTTTTGTGCGCATGAGAAAGGTTTCACCAGCCGTATCGTCCCAGCCGCGCGTCTCCTGCTCGAGTGATTCGTCGCTCTCAAGCACGCTGATTTGACGCTTAACCTCGTAAGCAAGGGCGCGGCGCACACCGCTGATTGAGTTCATATTTTTAATCTCAATTTTTGCGCCGAGTTCAGTTTGCTTTTCAGGTCGCACGGACACGTTGCAATCGCAGCGGAGCTGCCCCTTCTCCATGTCGGCGTCGCTTACGCCGCCATAGATCAGGATTTGTTTCAGCGCCGTTAAAAACGCGAACGCCTCTCCAGGCGAATTGAGTTCCGGTTGTGTCACGATCTCCATTAACGGCGTGCCGGCGCGATTGAAATCAATCCCGGTGCTGTTCTCGAAATGGAAACTTTTCGCCACGTCTTCTTCGAGATGAATCCGTACGAGATGCACTTCCTTGTCCGGGGTAACGATGCTTTTCTGCGCGTCCTTCGGATATGCGAGGTCGTGTAACGGCACGCTGCCGTTTGTACAAAGCGGCATGTCGTATTGCGAAATCTGATAATTCTTCGGCATGTCCGGATAAAAATAATTTTTTCGGTCGAACTTGGAGATCGGTGCAACATCGCATCCCAGCATCAAACCGGTTAGCACCGTCAGGCGTAACGCCTCACGATTGATCACTGGCAACGCTCCCGGCAGCCCGAGGCAAATCGGACAAGTGTGCGTATTCGGTTCGGCCCCAACCTCAACGGGACAAGCGCAAAACATTTTGGAACGCGTCTTAAGCTGAACGTGCACTTCCAAGCCAATGGTGGCGGTGTATTTCACTATGCAGTTCCTCACACAACGTCCACAAAGGTCACAACGAAAGCTCAGGAGGATTTTCATCCTCCAAACGGACATTGCTTATCCGCTTAATCCCGTTCTTCAGATGCGCTTCGCCAAAATTGATGAGGAGCCCAAGCTTAAGACCGCTGAGACACAGTTGTGTCAGAAGCTGCTTCGAATGCACCGGAAGCAGTGCGTCCACAGATTTGTGTTCCGTAATGACTTTTGAATTTAACACCATGTCGGACCGGAACGCCGCATCAAATCGAATGTTGTCGTACACTATTGGCATCGGTTTCTGGCGTTCGACAGTTAAGCCTCTCTTTTTCAACTCGTACTGCAGCACGACCTCGTAAACCGACTCAAAAAGCCCCGGACCGAGTTTTGTGTGAACCAAGAATGCAGCGTCCAGAATCTGCTTCGCAATCTCGTTTTCTGTCATTTTGACCTAGCCGTCGTGTCCGTCGTGGACTTTGTGTGAGTGTTGTTCCTCTTTCATCGCGTAATCGAGCGCGGCCTGAAGGTCGAATTTCCTAAAGCGCTCAGCGAGAGCGGGATCATTTGCCGCGTCGATGATCCGCTGATCCTGAAGAAGATCGAGAAAACGCTTCTGCGCGATCATTTCGGAAATTTCCGGGTCGTCGCGTAAAGCAACAATTTTCGGATGCTCGCTCAACTCTCGCGCTCCAGGAAACGACAGGAATTTCTGGGCGCGTTCCGGGCTGGAAAATACCGCAACCACTTTCATCAGTGTGTCGTACGTTTCTTGGGAAACCGGATCCGTCCGTTTGACGGCATTTCCCAAGGCGCCAAGCTCGAGCGAATTTTTTAGCCGCGCCAGCGACGCGGCAAACGCTCCAGATTGTTCATTTCCATCCCCGAAAAAGCGTCGTCGAACTTCCAAAGCATGTGATGTGGCATCCGCAGCAGCGTGCGCGGTAGCTGTTCGGCTTCGGACCTGCGCGTCCGCCACAGCGCCCACAGCGCGCACGCTCACAACGATCAGCCACAAAGCGAAGAAACCGAAGAACAATCCGATAATTGCCCCCGCAAATCCGTAGATCAGTTGGACCGTTCTGGAATCTTGTTCGCCGGTTCGTTTGAACAAAATTGTTCCCAGGCTGCTCACCACAGCGTACGCAACGAACGCCAGTAGTGCCCCGGCCAGGGCCGACAGAACGAAATCCGGCATTTTAAAAAATGGGCGTGTGATCGGAACAAGTAACCTGCCGCCGAAAAACGCAGCCGCATACGCAGCGACAAGCGCGACGAGCCGCATCAGTTGACGAAGCAAGCCCAGTCGCCAGCCACGCACGATCTCGAACAGAATGAGCACGAGGCCAAAAGAAATGAAGACCGCTTGCCAAATCGGCGAACCACTCGTCGCTTGAGCTTCAGACGTCACCGCGACTGACCACGAATCGCTTGCTGCCGCAACGCGTGATCGCACAGCACGAGCGCCGCCATCGCTTCGACGATGGGCACTGCTCGAGGGAGAACACATGGATCGTGGCGCCCGCGCGCTGCGAGCTTGCTGTGCTGTTTGGAACTCGTGACGGTTTTCTGCTGAAGCGCGATTGTGGCGGGCGGCTTGAACGCCACGCGAAAATAAATGTCTTCGCCGTTGCTAATTCCGCCTTGGACCCCTCCCGACTTATTTGTTGTTGTCCGTATTTTTCCAGCGCGCATCTCGAATGGATCATTGTGCTGCGAGCCGCGCATCCGCGTTGCCGCAAACCCCGAGCCGATCTCGAATCCTTTGGTGGCCGGGATACTCAGCATCGCTTTCGCCAAGTCCGCTTCGAGTTTATCAAAGACCGGCTCGCCAAGGCCGGGTGGGATTCCGCGGATCACGCATTCGATGACGCCGCCAATTGAATCGCCTTTGTTGCGAACCTGCTCGATGAGCGATATCATCCTTTTCGCTGCCGCGGCGTCCGCGCAGCGGACGATGTTTTTCTCCACGTCTTTCGTTTTCACGTTCGAACGATCGACCTTCGCGGCGATATCGTGAATTTGCGTCACATAGGCGACGATCTCGGAATCCGGATACAACGTTTCCAGTATCTTTTTCGCAACGGCGCCCGCGGCGACGCGTCCGATCGTTTCGCGCGCAGATGCGCGACCGCCGCCCTGCCAGTTTCGGATTCCGTATTTGGCCTCATAAGTGTAATCGGCGTGTGACGGTCGAAATTTGCCTGCGATCTCGCTGTAATCTTCTGGCCGAGCGTCCTTGTTTCGGACTGTAAGCGCGATGGGAGTGCCGAGCGTCTTTTCTTCGAAAACGCCGGACAGAATCTCGCACCGGTCTTCCTCTTTCCGCTGTGTCGTGAGTTTGCTTTGACCTGGACGCCGCCGATCCAACTCTCGTTGAATATCGGCTTCGGACACGCCGATTTTCGGCGGGCAGCCGTCGATCACCACGCCGATGCCGCCGCCATGCGATTCACCAAAAGTAGTGACTCGAAAGAGCTGGCCGAATGTATTGCCCATTGAGCGTATTGTAGCACAGGCATCTTGTCCGCCAGTCGGACGACCTCGCTCCTAGATCGCCTCGAGAGCGCTCTTCAAATCGTCGATCAAATCGCGCACGTCCTCGACTCCGACCGATAATCGGACCAGTGAATCGCTAATTCCAAGTGCTTTACGCTGCTCCGCCGGAACGGATGCATGCGTCATGAGCGCAGGATGATTGATGAGGCTTTCTACGCCACCGAGGCTTTCCGCCAACGCAAACAAATGCGTGTTCTCCAAAAAACGCTTCGTCCCGGCGAGATTAGTCTTTAGCGTGATCGTTACGATTCCGCCAAAGCCACGCATTTGTGTTCGAGCCAGATCGTGTTGCGGGTGCGATTTAAGTCCGGGGTAACTCACCGACTTCACTTCTGTCTGTTCTTCCAGCCAGCGCGCAATTTCCAGCGCGTTCGCGCAATGGCGCTCCATGCGCAACGGGAGGGTCTTCAAACTCCGCATCACAAGAAAGCTGTCGAATGCCCCGGCGATTGCGCCGACGGAGTTTTGCAAGAACGCAACTTGATCGGCGAGTTCCTTGTTTTCGCTGACGACAATCACACCGCCAACCATGTCGGAATGTCCGTTCAAATATTTCGTCGCTGAATGAATCACCAGGTCGAAGCCTGTTTCGATGGGCCGCTGAATCCAGGGAGTGGCAAAGGTGTTATCGGAAACGGAAATGATTTTGCGTTTCCGTGCAGCCTTCGCGATTTCCTCGAGGTCGATGATTTTAAGCAGCGGGTTGCTCGGCGTTTCGATCCAAACCATCCGCGTGTTCGGCTTGAGCGCGCCTGCGAACTGGCTGGCATCGGTGAGATCGACGTAGGTAAAGTCGAGGTTCGCAGACCGACGCCGCACTTTTTCGAAAAGCCGGAAGGTGCCGCCGTAGAGATCGTCACTGACAACGACATGCGAACCGCTATCAAGCAGGTCAAGCGCGGTGGACATCGCGGCGAGTCCGGACGCAAAGGCAAAGCCGCGCGTACCGCTTTCCAGATCGGCGATGCATTTTTCGTATGCCAGGCGCGTTGGATTAATGGAGCGCGCATAATCGTACCCCTTATGCTTGCCCGGACTTTCCTGAACGTAGGTCGACGTAGCGTAAATGGGAGTCATCACGGCGCCCGTGGACGGATCAGGTTCCTGGCCAGCATGTATGGCGCGCGTGGCAAATTCGTGATGTTTTTTCATACGACTTATGCGTTCAGACACGACCGATGAGGCTCATCGGCTCATTAAACAAATTCGCGCTCCGGCGGTGCGGATGACTTCGGCATGTGAAGCCGGAGATAAGATAGCAAATCGGTGCGCGTGACCAGCCCGAGAAATCTGTCGTCGTCCATTACAATGGCCACCCGACCACGATCAAATACCCCCAGCAAGTCTGCAATTTTCGCATTTGGCGGTAGCGTTTCCAACCGGTCAGTCATCGCTGTCTTCACGGGATCATTAAAATGCGACGAGTCGCGGTGCACTTTCACCAGGAGATCGGATTCGTCGATAATGCCGATTGCGCGTCCGTTGTGGTCGACGACGGGAAGCTGCGAGACGTCCGAATCGCGCATTCGCCTGAAGGCGGTGAGGAGCGAATCGTCCGGCCCGATGGTGATCACCTCGCCCGCTTCGTATCGATGCGAAATTAAGTCGCTCAAATCGCCGTGAAGTGGCCGATGGATGAACCCCTGCTCGGCCATCCAGAAGTCGTTGTACATCTTTGAGAGATACTTGTTGCCGGTATCGGGAACCAGACTGACAACACGCTTTGGTTTCGTTTGCTGTCTGCAATAACGAAGCGCGCCGGCGACGAGGGTCCCGGTGGACGAGCCGCCAAAGATTCCTTCCTTGCGCAAAAGCTCGCGAGCCGTCGCAAAACTGTCTGCGTCATCAATCTCAAAGGCATCTGTTACCAGCGACATGTCCGCGATTTCCGGAATGAAATCTTCGCCGATACCTTCCACAGCCCAACTTCCCGATTCCACCAGCTTCCCCATCTTGACGTATTCGTACAGGATCGAGCCCGTCGGGTCGGCCAGAATCATCTCGATGCCGCGCCTGGGTTTGACGCGATTGAAGAATCGACCGAGGCCGGTCAGCGTTCCCCCGGAACCAACTCCTACAACGATCGCATCGACATCGTGTCGCATTTGTTCCCAAATTTCTGGACCGGTGGTGCGCTCGTGCGCCAGAGGGTTTGCCGGATTTCCAAACTGATTTACGTAAAAGGCGCCTGGAATTTCCTGGGCCAGGCGCGCAGCCACGTCCTGATAATATTCGGGGTGGCCGCGAGTCACATCAGACCGGGTGATCCGGACTTCAGCACCGAGAGCTTTGACGTGCTCGATTTTTTCCTGCGACATCTTGTCCGGGATCACGAGCAAGACGCGATAACCTTTGGCGCCTGCCACGAGCGCAAGCCCTAAACCTGTATTTCCTGCCGTGGCTTCAACCACGGTGCCGCCAGGCTGCAAATGTCCATCGGCTTCGGCCGCTTCGATCATGGACAGTGCTATCCGGTCCTTGATCGAGCCGCCGGGATTTTGATTTTCAAGCTTCAGAAAAAGCTGACACGGGCCGGTATCCAATTGCGTGACTTCCACCAGCGGTGTGTCGCCAATGAGCGACAGAATTGCGGGCGGTTTGTCCTGCGCAATCGAGGGCGCTGCAGAAGGCTCAGTCATGCAAAGCGTGCTCGATAGACGGTTCGCCTTTATGCGACCATTCTGACTGGCTGTCTTGGAGAAATTGTTGGAGCACAGGAAAACGGACTTCGCCGTAATTCAATGCGTAGCGGAGATCGCCCCCTTTGTAAATCCAAGTCGTCGGGATCCACGAGAACGGTGCGCCGGCGAATTGTTTGATTTTGCTTTCGCCACGACGCGGCCCTGGATCTGCAAGAATTGTCACGTTCGGCTGATCGGCGATGTCGAATTTTTTAAGCATCGCGCGGCCGTCCTGGCCATCGTTCCAAACTGAGACGAAATAAAATTTCACATTGGGATTGTCCTTAACGATTTTGATCCAGCCGCCGTTTTTGAGTTCAGCCTGACAATTCGAACACCAGGGCGCCCAAAGATGGACGACGGCTAGATCCGGCGCCTTGATTGCTTCGAGGACTTTCTGTTCAGCCGGAGATTCGGCGCGCAATGATGTGGTTGCGAGAAGGGTGATCAATATGGGGATTCGCACGAGCGACATGTCCAACCAAACGATAACGGTGAAACGTCCAACGCTCAACGCCGAACGCCCACTCTCGGCCCAAGACGCAGCGTTTGACCTCTGCTCGTAACTTGGCTACTATGGCGCTCCCATTTCCGCTGCTTAGCTGCGCGGAAACATCGGCGTTCGATTGAGCGCCGTTGTACCCACAGGAGGCTTACTACTTTATGATTCAAATGCAGGATGTGATGGCGAAGCCGATGCCGGACTTTCGCGAGGGAAGCATCGTCAAAGGGCGGATCTTGGAAATTCGCCCGCGCGAAGTGCTGGTGGACGTAGGATACAAATCCGAGGGCGTGATTCCTTTGACAGAATTCGATGACGTCGATTCGCTGGAAGTAGGCGACGAAGTGGATGTGCTCCTGGAGCGGTTGGAAAACGACGAAGGCATGGTTGTTCTCTCGAAGGAGAAAGCCGCCTACCGCCAGAATTGGAACAAAATCGTCGGTGTTTACGAGGGCGAAAGCCTGATTAAGGGCAAGGTGAAATCGGTGGTCAAAGGCGGGCTCATGGTCAACATCGGTGTTGAGGCGTTTTTGCCGGCCTCCCAAATCGATGTCGTTCCGCCAAAAGATCTCCAGCAATTCGTTGGCAACACGTACGATTTCAAAATTGTTAAGCTCAATGATGACCGCAAAAATGTCGTGCTCAGCCGGCGCGAGGTGATCGAGCAGGAGCGCAGCGAAAAGCGCCAAAAGTTCATGGAAGGCGTGAACGTGGGCGACCGCGTAACTGGCACGGTCAAAAACATCACCGATTTCGGCGCATTCATCGATTTGGATGGCATGGACGGTCTGCTGCACGTCACCGATATGACTTGGGGCCGACTGGGACATCCCAGCGAGTTATTGAAGGTAGGGCAACAGCTGGAAGTCGTTGTGCTCGACATCAACAAGGAGAAAGAACGCGTCTCGCTGGGACTAAAACAGACGCAGAAAAATCCGTGGGACCAGATTGAGGAACGTTTCCCGGCCGCCCAGCGGGTCAAAGGCAAGATTACCAACCTTGTTCCCTATGGCGCATTTGTTGAGATCGAGGAAGGCGTGGAAGGCCTCATCCATGTTTCCGAACTTTCCTGGACGAAACGGATTATGCGACCTTCCGATATCCTCAGCGTGGGGCAGGAAGTGGAAGCCGTGGTGCTCGGTGTAAATAAGGAGGAGCAAAAAATTTCATTGGGCCTGCGCCAACTGGAGCCGAACCCGTGGGATGAAATCGAGAAGAGGTTCACCATCGGCAGCAATGTGAAAGGCAAGATTCGCAACATGACGGCCTACGGCGCGTTTGTAGAGCTGGAGGAAGGCATCGACGGCATGATTCACGTGTCCGACTTGAGTTGGACTCGCAAGATCAATCATCCGAGCGAAATGTTTAAAAAGGGCGACGAAGTCGAGGCTGTCGTTATCGACATCGACAAAGTTAACCAGCGAATCAGCCTTGGGATCAAACAGCTCACCGAAGATCCGTGGAAGATTATTGATGAGAAGTACAAAATCGGCGATCTGGTGACAGGCAAAGTGACCAAGCTGGCCAGCTTCGGCGCGTTCGTGCAACTGCAGGACGACATTGATGGACTCGTGCACATCTCGCAATTGAGCGAAGATCACGTCGCGAAAGTAAAAGATGTCCTCAAGGTAGGCCAGGAAGTCGAAGCGAGGGTGATCAAGGTGGATAAGGTCGAGCGCCGCATCGGACTATCGATCAAAGCCGCCAATTATTCGGAGGAGCAACTCCGCAAAGAAGTAGAGTCCTTTGACACGCTCCGCCCCGGCGAAGACATGGTCGGTCTGGAAAAAGCTTTCGCCGCGGCCGAGCAGGAAGAATATCGCCCCGGGGATTCCAAGCGCGAAGCGAAGGAATCAAAGGAACCGAAGCGCGAGTCGAAGAAGGAACCGACCAAGAAATAACCGTCGCGATGCGCGATTGCTCGTCCCAAGTCGCGCGCACAGCAGGATTCACGGCTGCATCCGTACTCTCGGTACGATGACGACTGACTCAATTCAGCGCGGGATTGGGCGCTTTATTCGCCAGCCAGGATTCATGCTGGCAGTAATCAACTTCTGTGTTGGGCTACTGTGGATGGCCGTGATCAGGCCACTCGACGCGCTTGATGAGCCCGCCCATCTCCAGGCGATCATGCAGGTGCGCAAACAACACATTCTTCCAGAGATCCATTACGTTACCGGCAATGCCGCGGGTGAAATAGCGCGCCCGCCAGGCGATTCCGAAACTGTTGCCTACATTGCGGAGCTCCGCCCGAAACTGCCTGTTAACGACGCCTATGTTCTCGTTCCTGACGAATCCTGGCAGTCTCCTCTGTATTATCTCGCCGCAGGATTGGTTACGCATCTGGTCCCACCCGTCCCGCAAATAGTCCTATACATTGGCCGACTGCTCGCGATCTTATTTGGGGCCGCAACCGTCTATTTCTGCTGGTTAACGACCAGAGAGTTCGCCCCGCAAGCGCCCATGTGGGCCATCGCCTCGGCAGGGGTGGTGGCACTGCTGCCCGAATTCTGCTTCGATAGTGCGCATGTGAGCAATGACAGTACGGCAACTCTGACCGCGACAGCCGCTTTTTATATCTGGATCCGAGGCTTACGCCATCCAGAGTTCGACCGCCGATTGTTTGGAGCGGGAGCTATGGTTGGATTGGGTATTCTGTCTAAGCTGACTGCGATCGCACTGATACCGGCATTAGCTTTGATAATCCTGTTTAGAATGTTCCAAGTGCGCCCCAGCGTCTTAGGCTTTGGTAAGTGGCTGAAACGTGGCCTTCGCATGATTGTAGGGGCAACCGCGGGAACAGTGCTACTCTGCGGCTGGTGGTTTGTGCGCAACGTCTTCGCGTATGGCGAACCCACCGGCACGGCTGATACGCTACGCTCCTTCGCTGGGAGGTTTCCCAAGGCTGATTCCCACGGACCACCCGCGACCTTGTTGCGCGATACCCTGGAAAACCTTTGGGGACGCTTTGGATGGAACGATATAACATTGCCTCGGGAAGTGTACCGGCTTTGCAACAGTACTGCCTTGGTTTTGGTTAGTCTCAGTGTGCTGGCTGGAATCGCTGTGTTTGGGCTATGGGCTGCACGCAGACGATCCCTTGATGTTGTGAAATGGCAGACTTCTTTGGCCTTTCTGGCGGTTTGGCTGACGCTGCTTGCAGGCTACATACAATTCAACAAATCAATAGTTTACGCGCCCCATGCTCGTCACTTCTTTATCCTGCTTCTGCCCGGCGCGCTGCTCCTGACGGGGGGTGTTTATATATTTGCAGCAAGGCGGGCATTAAGAGTAGTTGTGTTCGGTTTAGTCTTCATGGGGTTGGGCCTCTTAAACGCATTAGCACTGGTGACCGTCAGTAAGGCGGGTCCCGCAAGTGGTGGCGTCCGGCGAACTCTTCATTCGTGAATGAGGGGTGAGCTAGTGGCGACGATAATGCGGGCCGGATGTCACTCCAATTTTTGGGGCGGGCTGATCGCTTTCTTAACCTCACTGCTTGGCACTCTGTTGTTAGCAAACGAGAGCGCCCGGCCTTGGGCCGTTTTGATACTAGTTGCCTCCGCAATGCTGGCGGTAGTGCTGTGGCGCCGACAAAATTGGATATCCGCGTTTCCATCCGATGCTACTCCGCTGTTGCTTCACTTCATTCGGAACCCAAACCTCTACCTGGGTCGAGGAGCAAGCCTCCTGATTTGGTCACCGCACATTCCGATCAGTTTCGCCGGTTTCCACCGCGCAAGCCGGCGCGGCAAACACTTGTTCTACACATACGTGCTGACGCCACCGCAAGCACAGCCGACTCAGAAATAACATTTCGCTTTGGCTCGACCTGCAATCGCAGGCGATTATAACTGGGGCTAATGCGATTTGGTTTTCCGCGACTCGCGCGTCTGCTATTTATACCCGCTTCAGCCGTTCTGCTTTTTGTTATGGCCGGCTGCGGAAACTCCAGCATAGTTGGCAAATGGCGCATGTCGGGAGGTGCTGATGCAACGGTTTGGGAATTTGCGAGTAACGGCGCTGTCCTTGTCGGGGACGTGCGTGGCAGATACAAATTCGGTGACCAAGACCGAATTAAGATCGAGACGCCGTTCGCCATGACAGTTTATCAGCTGAAAATTTCCGGCGACCAAATGACCCTGGAGGAACCCGGCGGTGGGAAGCTCGAGTTTACACGGGTAAGGCAATAACAAGGGCCCAAACAAACGATTCGCGGCCGACTCAGAACTCGGCGCTGCCGGGCGTGCGCGCGAACGGGATCACGTCGCGAATGTTCGAGACGCCTGTAATGAACATCAGCATTCGTTCGAACCCAAGTCCAAACCCGGAGTGCGGGACAGTGCCATAGCGCCGCAGATCCAGGTACCATTTGTAGTCCACCGGATCCATTCCGTGCTGACGCATGTTTTCCTCCAGCATTTCAAGTCTCTCCTCACGCTGGCTGCCGCCGACGATTTCGCCGATGCCGGGCACCAGCAAATCCATTGCCGTAACGGTGGTTCCGTCATCGTTCAATCGCATGTAGAAAGGTTTGATCTCCTTCGGAAAATTGAAAACCGTGACGGGACATTTGAAATGGTTTTCGGTCAACCAGCGCTCGTGCTCCGACTGGAGGTTCAAGCCGTAATCGACCGGGAATTCAAATTTCACACCGCTCTTTTTTAGAAGATCGACAGCATCGGCGTATGCGATTCGCTGAAACGGTCTATTAACGACAAAATCGAGCCGGGAAAGTAACTCTTTGTCCACGAATCTGGCGAAGAGATCCATTTCGTCGGGGCAATGCTTTTTCGCATCTGCGATCAAATATTTAACGAACTCTTCCGCGAGATCCATGTTTTCGTTCAAATCGCAAAACGCCATTTCCGGCTCAATCATCCAGAACTCGCTGGCGTGGCGGGATGTGTTTGAGTTTTCAGCGCGGAAGGTCGGGCCAAATGTGTAAACCTTGGACAACGCCAGAGCGAACGCTTCCGCTTCCAACTGGCCGCTCACAGTCAAATATGTCGGGCGAGCAAAGAAATCCTGCGCGAAATCAATCTCCCCATTTTTCCGTGGCGGATTTTTGATATCGATCGTGGAGACTCGAAATAATTCGCCCGCCCCCTCGCAATCGCTGCCGGTGATAATTGGCGTGTGGACATAAACGAATCCGCGCTCCTGGAAAAACTGGTGGACAGCAAAGGCCAACCGACTCCGCACACGAAAAATGCTACTGAAAAGATTCGAGCGCGGACGCAGATGCGCGATCTCGCGCAGAAATTCAGGCGTGTGCCCCTTTTTTTGTAGCGGATAGGAATCGTCTGCTGTTCCCACAATCTCGACGTTGTCCGCGATCAATTCCCATTTTTGTCCCTTACCCTGCGAAGCGACCAATCCGCCGGTCACTCTGATGGATCCGCCCGTAGAAAGCCTTTGCACCACCGCATAATTTGGTAACGAATTTTTGGCGATGATCTGAAGACTGCGCAGCGACGAACCATCATTCAGCTCGATAAATGAAAAATCCTTCGAATCGCGCCGGGTCCGAACCCAGCCCTGAACGACCATGTTCTTCACGGGCGCCGTTTCGTTCAGCGCGTCTTTGACCGAAGTTGCCGAGCTCACATCAGCAAATTGCCGGAGTATCGGCCTTCGACAAGCGAAACAGTGTGCTTATTCCATGGCGTACAGAAATCCGTCGGCGCTGCCAAAGTAAACCACGCCATTCACGACGAGCGGCGATGAGAAAATTCCGCCGATCCGGATCTGTTGATCGTTGGCCAATAGCGGCGATTCACGCCAACTGGAGTGAAAAAGAAAGGGCGTGTTGAACTTGCGATCGGCAGTGAGTACCCAGCCTGTATTTTGCTTTGACGTCTCGACTTGAAAATCCCACAAAAGTTCACCCGTTTTAGCGTCGCGCGCTTCCAGCGTCCCATTCAGCACGCCGATGAAGACGACATCCCCAGCAAGCGCTGGCGAGGCGTGCACGACATCGCCGGCCTTAAATTTCCAACGCAGATCGCCGGTGGCAGAATCCAGCGCGTAAAGGTTTCCGTCGCCGCTTCCGAAATAAACGGCGCCATTCGCGACGACCGGACTCGAGAGAAACACATCAAACGGATCAGCGATCGTCTGGTTCTTGGGTTGCAATCCGTGTAAACCTTTTGCTTCGAACCGGCGTTCCCCCTCAGTCGCAAACTTCCATTTCACCGCGCCGGTCTGCGCGCGACTTCACTCGGAATGATAAGTGCCCCGGGGGCATGAACGAATCAACTTAGCGGCAGCCAGTTGCCTGATTGCGGCGACGCTTTAATGCCGTTCAGCGATAAGTAAGTGTATTCCTGTAGCGACCGCTCGTAGTCGGACAAAAGTTTCATGGCATCGCTGGGTTTGAGGAAGTCGGTTTTGATTGCGGCATCGATTTGCTCCTTCAGCAGCCGCATCAACTCGACTTTGTCCCACTGCGTCATGGCGAGAACCTCCCCAATCGTGCTGCCCTCGATCACCTCCTCAATGTACGAGCCGGATTCTTCATCAGGATCGAGGAAAACATGCACTTCCGTAACGCGGCCGAACAAATTGTGTAGATCACCCATGATGTCCTGGTAAGCGCCAACCATGAAAACGCCGAGATAATAAATTTCTCCCGGGTGAATGCGATGCAGCGGTAGCGTTTCCTTTACATCCTGCAAGTCGATGAACTTGCACACCCTGCCATCCGAGTCGCAGGTAATGTCGACGAGGGTGCCGTTGCGATCTGGCGGCGTGGTGAGGCGATGGATCGGCATGATGGGAAACAATTGACCAAGTGCCCAGTGATCGAGCAGTGACTGGAACACAGAAAAATTGCAGATGTACTGATCAGCTAACGTAGTTTCGAGCTTCTTCACTTCGTCGGGCACGTAACGCAGGCCGCGATGCATATTGACGATTTGATGCGCAGCCTGCCAATAAACAGTGTCAATCTTCGCCTTGGATTCCAGATCTAGCAGACCGAGATCGAACGTTTGCTGCGCTTCCTCCTTTATCTGTTGAATGTCGTGCAAACTCTCAAGGCGATTTCCACGCTTTAACCGCTGCTTCACGTCGAGGATATCGCCTACCAATTTGTGATCTTTCTCGCCGGCTTCGACCTTGAGCTTCGGCGCAGTTTTTTCGATCGAACTAAACGCTTCGAGTACCAGAACGGAATGATGCGCGACGATCGCGCGTCCGCTTTCGCTCACAATGATCGGATGGGACACGCCTTCGGAATCGCACACGTCCATGATGTTCCACACGACGTCATTTGCGTATTCCTGGAGCGAGTAGTTAATCGAGCTGTCGAAGTCACTGCGCGATCCGTCGTAATCGACGCCAAGGCCTCCACCGACATCGAGGTAACCTAGTTGGTGTCCGAGTTTGCAAAGCTTTGCATAATAGCGCGCCCCTTCGCGCACGGCTCGCTTGATCGTTGAGATATCCGGTACCTGCGACCCGACGTGGAAATGAAGAAGCTTGAGGCAATGCGTCAGCCCGGCGTCTTTCAACATCTGGCTGGCAGCCACGAGATTTGTGGTGTCGAGTCCGAATTTGGCGTTCTCGCCGCCGCTCGGCGACCATTTGCCGGAGCCTTTGCTATACAGGCGAGCACGAATGCCAATGTAGGGCTCGACGCCGACCTCGTTCGATGCGCGAATGATCTGCTCCAGCTCTTCTAATTTTTCTGCAACGATAATGACGGACTTGCCGAGTTTGCGCCCCAGCAGCGCGATGCGAATGAAAGCCGGATCTTTGTAGCCGTTGCAGATGATCAAACTCTCAGGGTCTTTCTGCATGGCGAGCGCAGCAACCAGCTCCGGTTTGCTGCCTGCTTCCAGCCCAAAATGAAATTGTTCGCCTGCATCGACAATTTCCTCGATGACCTCGCGCAGCTGATTGACTTTGATGGGAAAAACGCCGCGATACTGATTGTGATAATCGAATTCAGAGATGGCGCTTTGAAAGGCGCGGTTGATTGATTCGACGCGATGCCGGAGCAAATCCTGAAAGCGAATCAGCAACGGAAAACTGAGGTTTCTCGCGCGCGCCTCATCGACAATTGCCAAAAGATCGATGGAACCGCCATTCTCCTTTAGCGGCCTGGCCTCGACGTTGCCCGAGCTGTTGACGGCAAAATAGCCTTCGCCCCATCCATCCACGTTGTACGTCGTGACGGCAGACTCAAGGTCCCACTCAGTTTTCATTTCGATTCCTCATCCGGCCGCAAAATTCCGAAAACGCATATTCAATCAGCGCGTCGAACATTCAAGCCCATCACACCAGAATTTTCATCAGACGGATGTGGCGCGTATAGCCCCCTGCTTGTTTTTCATTTTCGCGCAGGTACCGTTAGGTGATGAACAAAACCGTGATCGAGGTGCAAGTGCGCGCGGTTTTGCCGACAAGCGGTGGGTGCGCGGTGTTTATCGGCAATAACGAGAAAGTGTTCATCATCTATGTCGATCAAACAGTGGGCAGCGCGATCACCATGTTCATGCGTCAAATCACCAAGGAGCGCCCGCTCACCCACGATCTGATGGGACATTTAATGACGGCCCTCGGGGCGAAAGTCGACCGAGTGATTATCAATGATCTCAAAAATGCGACTTATTATGCGCGCGTGATCATTCGGGTCCAAAACGAATTGCAGCAGAAAAAGATCATTGAGCTCGATGGCCGACCAAGCGATTGCATCGCAATAGCCACTCAGCAGAAGGCGCCGATTTATGTGAGTCAGGATGTGTGGGACGAAGTCGACGATATGAGCGACGTTTTGCGCAAGATGGAGGAAGAGGGACTGAGGCCGGAATCAGAAACAGAAGAATAAGTCGTCCTGTAGCGGCGGTCTATGACCGCCGAAACTCATCTGGACCCGGCTTCAGCCCAAAAGGTCTCCGTAGCGCTTGTTCGCTAATTCCAGGCAACGCGCCAGAATTTCCGACGCGGTGTTGAGCTTGAACGTTTCCTCAACCAGTTCGCGACATTCAGGGATGGTCAGACTTTGCACGGCGCGCTTGACTCTCGGGACCAGCGTCGCTGCCGTGCTGAGCTCGTCCATGCCCAGGCCCAGCAGAAGCGGGATGAGCGCGGCATCTCCTGCCATCTCTCCGCAGACACCCACCCATAGATTATTGGCGTGAGCCGCGTCGGCGATCATTTTGAGCAAACGCAGTATTGCCGGATGTGTCGGCTCGTAAAGGTGCGCGATCTTCTCGTTCACCCGATCGACTGCAAGCGCATACTGAATCAGATCGTTTGTTCCGATACTGAAAAAATCGACCTCGGATGCCAGCACGCCGGCGCAGATGGCCGCGCTTGGGATTTCGATCATCGCGCCAACTTCGAGTCGTTCGGCCAAATGCATTTTCGAGCTGCGCAATTCCTCTTTGCACTCCTCGAGCACGGCGGTTGCACGGCGTAATTCATCTACTCCAGAGATCATAGGAAACATGATCTTTACATTGCCGACGGCGCTGGCACGAAGGATAGCGCGTAATTGCGTCTTAAAGATTTCTACGTTCTCAAGACAAAACCGGATCGCACGCCATCCTAGAAACGGGTTTAATTCGTCGCCGATGTCTACTGTGCCGGGAGCCAATTTATCGCCACCGAGATCAAATGTTCGAATAATCAGCGGGTCCGGGAAGACCCGCTCGGCAACTTTTCGATACGTTCGATATTGTTCCTCCTCTGTTGGCAAGGTAGTCCGGTTCAAATAGAGGAACTCCGTGCGATAAAGTCCGATGCCCTCGGCTCCATTGGCCTTCACCGCATCGACGTCTTCCGGAAGTTCAATGTTTGCCGAGAGAACAATGTGACGGCCGTCGCGCGTGGTTGAGGTCGTCTCGCGCAGCTCTTTTAGTTGCGCCGAGATCCTGGCTCTTCTTGATTCGATTTTCGCGTACTGCGCCAGCGTTTCGGGCGTCGGATCGAGGATCAACCCGCCGTCGTTTCCATCGAGGAGCACTTGCTGACCGGTTTCGAGTCTTGCCGTGATATCGTGCAAGCCAACTATCGCCGGGATATTCAAGGAACGCGCCAGGATCGCTGTGTGCGAGGTGCGGCTGCCGAGATCGGTCGCAATTCCCAGTACGTTCGTTCGGTCGATGTTTGCGGTGTCTGAAGGAGTAAGATTATGCGTAACCAGAATATGCGGCTCATTAAGCGGAACAAACGTCTTGGGAGCTTTCCCCTGCAGGTTGCGTATGACTCGCTTGGTCACGTCCTGGATGTCGAGCGCACGCTCCCGCAGGTAAGGATCATCGATTTTATTGAGCGTCTCGGCGTAGCGTGTTGCGACTTCCTGGAAAATCCATTCCACATTGCAAAGATCGGTCTCCAGTTTGCGGAGGACTTCATCGATTAACGTCCGGTCTTCGACTACGAGCAGATGCGCATCGAAAATGGCTGCGTCCTTTGCTCCAATGGATTCTGCAATGCGCTGCTGCATCTCAAGAATCTGCATCCGCGTCTGAATAAGGGCCGTTTCAAACCGACCGATTTCATCCGGCACTTGCGAAGGCGCAATGCGATAACGCATGACTTCATCAAACTCATCGCGCACGACGTGGACCTTGCCGCGGGCGATTCCGGGCGAAACGCCAGCTCCTTCAAATCGAATTTCTTTTGGCGTGGTGGCGCCGCTCATCCACTTGCGAGAGTAAGGCAGGTGTCAAACATTGCGAGCTTGCTCTTTGCCTTGGCGAGAACCACGCGCCGCGCCGTCGTGACATAAGGCGACGATCCGCCCTCAATCTTCGTTGAATCGCGCGTTGATCAGTTCTTCCAACTCTTCCATGGCCTTTTCGGCATCCGGACCCTCGCAACGAATGCGCAGCTTCGATCCCTGCCCGGCGGCAAGCATCATCAGGCCCATGATACTCTTGCCGTTTACCTCCTCGCCTTCTTTCGAAACCCAAATTTCCGAACGATGCCGACTGGCAATGCGGACAAACATGGCAGCCGGCCTGGCATGCAGCCCGAGGCGATTGACTATCGAAATCTCTTTCTCAACCTTCTGAGCAGATGCAGCGCGGTTCGTTCTTCGATACAATAACGCCATCAGGTCGCTCCTTGTTGCTCCATTAGTCCGAGTAGCTTCGCGTTAAAATCCACGGCTGCATTTTGGCCCAGCCCCTTTAGTTTTTCATCCATCGCTGCGACTTCAATCAAGCGCGCCATGTCACGGCCGGGTCTGACAGGAATGGTCACATGCGGGACTTTGAGGCCGAGGATTTCGTAAAATTCGCGGTCGAGCCCGATGCGATCGACCTCGTCTACCTCCTGCCAGTCCTTAAGAGTCACCACAAGGTCCAGGCGCTTCTCGACTCGAATGCTGCCAATCCCGAAAACCTTCGCTACGTCGATAATACCAATACCTCGCACCTCCATGTGATTGCGGGTAAGTTCGGGCGCCGTCGCCATGAGCTCGCGTCCCTCCAGCATCGTAATCCGCGTGACGTCGTCAGCCACGAGGCTGTAGCCACGCTCGATCAGCCCAAGCACACATTCGCTTTTTCCGATGCCGCTGGCGCCGCGTATCAAAACGCCCACACCAAGGATGTCTACCATGCTGCCGAATTCAGTCACTGTCGGTGAAAAATCCATCTCCAAAGCAATCGTTGCAGCATTGATGAATTTCATGGTGATCATCGGAGTGCGGAACACAGCGATCTTTGCCTCTGCTGTAACAGCCAGCAACTCCGAGGCAAGATGAAAACCGCGCGACACCACCAGACAGGGGATCTTGCGCTCGCATAACTCACGAAATCTTTTCACCCGAACGGTTACTGGCAAACTTTTTAGATACGAATGCTCGGCTGCGCCCAGTACCTGCACCCGTTTCTCGGCGAAATAAGTGTAGAAACCGGAGAGGGCGAGCCCGGGGCGGTTAATGGTTGGCTCGCGAATTTTCCGATGAAACCCCACACGCGGGCCTTCCAGCTTCATGTGGAGCTTTTCAGCGTGAGAATTGTAAAACCCTTCGACCGTGACAACCGGAACGCTTTTTTGCTGATCGCTTGTGGACGTAATCGTCTGGGTCCCGCCTCGTTCCGCCATTAGACGTAACTTCTAGCGGAATACCGCGCAATTTCCAATAGCCATCGAACAGGCAAATGATGAGCTTGCCTGCAACGGCAAATGCTCACCTGTCGATGACGGGCACCGCGTCGGTGGTTTCCCATTCGCACAAAATCTGAAGATCGTTTTGAATCTCTGATTCTTCGGATAAACCCGATGCCGCGGGCGCAGCTCCAAAGTTTACGCGATAGATGTCAGCAAACGCGTTGAACGCGTCGCGCAGTGCTTTAATGCTTTGCTCCATCCAGCGGCGAAGACGATTTGCATAAAGACTAAGAAATTCCAGCAGCGTGCGATCGTATTGCTGCTCGAGTTTTCGTCGAACGTGTGACGCCAACACGGCCTTGCCGAGCAACGAAAGCATCGCCGGTTTATTGATTATGATCATTTTTGAGATTTCATTCACATCCAGCATGGGCATGCCGGCCGGCTTGGGCAATTCATCGGGATGGTCAGTTCCTGAGGCCGATGCAACCTCCTGGGTGACCTTTGCCAGTGCATCGCGTGTCTGCTCGATTGAACGCAGCGTGGAAGCTACAGGTTCGGCAATGAGCCTCGTAAGTGTCTCGGAAAAAATTGATGGTGCACTCGCATCGCCCGAATCAATCAATCCTGCCGCGATTCGTTGTGCGGCAATATCGATGATTGCTCGCTGCATTTTCGGAATCTTCCTCGTCAGGAAAAAGGATTCGCCTTGAGCGCGTTCTAGGACGCGGTCACCTTCGCGCAATGCTTCTGCAGTTTCTGTAGGCTGACTACCGGTTTCGCGAGAAACCACTTCAGCTTGCAACCTGCGTTCCAAGGCGCCGATTACACTTTCGCGCAACCCGCCGATCTTGCGCTTTTGGGAAATGATCGCCAGTTGATGATGTTGCTCGAGGGACGGGCGCAGTTCGCTCTCGAACCAGCGATCGCACAGCGCTGCATCCGCACCGAAAATGCTGACGGCATGCACGGGTGGTTCGATGCGAAGCTGATTGCGCAGGTTCCCTCTTACATATGCAATCATTTGTTCTCGATCGGCAGCGCTATACAGATCGGTCTTGCTGATGAGGACCATGGCGCTCGCTCCCGCTTGATAAAGCGCCTGCACAACGACGAGATCATCTTGGGTAAGGCCCGCACTCGCGTCGATGAGAACAATGCCCAGATCGCAGCGCGGCAGATATGCGATCGTCTCCTCCGCGCCCGCAACCGCGAGCGAGCCAAGCCCGGGAGTGTCAACAAACGTGACGCCTTCCGCCAGTCGGTCGGACGGCAGCTTCACGAAGATGCGAGTGACGTGTTTTTTATTGCCCGGATTTTTTTGCTCTGTTGCAAATTCAGGGAGCTCAGATAACTGAATGATCTGCGGCTGCGCTTCCGCAAATTCGATTCCCGCTTCCGCGACAGGGCCGTGACTGATGCGCGTTGGGATTGCCGTCACTGGCGTAACTCCGATCGGCAACACGTCCGTTTGCAAAATGTAATTGAGCAATGACGACTTGCCGGAACTAACTCTGCCGAAGACTCCGACTTCAAAGGCTGCCGATTCCATGCGATCGAGCAGCATGGTGAGCGTGTCGCGAAATTCTACGAGGCCGTGTGCGGTGATGACTCTCTCAATTTCGCTAAGCAAACGAATCTCGTTGCCCGTCCTGCCTAGTTGCTGGAGCCGATGTTGTAAATCGCCACCGGCGCCTTTCCCTAGATAAGTTCGCAGCTTAGCCACCAATCCATCCAGTTCGGCGCGGATGCCGTCTAACCTATCAGCGGCCTCAGGCGAAAGGGGCCCGTAGGCGCGCATCCGTCCGGGCGTGAGTTCGTTGAGCGAGATTGAGCAGTACATCAGGTTAATCGCAGCGGCCCAGACGGCGCCGGAGTGCGGCTCGGGCGGCGGAACATGGAGCTCCTCCATCACGCGCTGCATCGCCTCGCGAATCCGGACGATGTAATCGTGCGTTACCTTGCGTTGGATCGGCGTTGTGTCGTCGGAGTGTCTTCGGAATGGCGACGCCGAACCGGCATCGATCATCGTGTGCTCTGCTTCGGAGAGCAGTTTGTCGATGTACTGAAAGGTCGTGCGCACATGCCGCTGATGATGCTCGCTAAAGGGGTGTGCCTTTGTCTCTTCACTCATTTTGTTGCATCGCCGTTATCCCCCACATCCTCCACGCTTAGTACCCGTATACGCTTGCGGTAGAGGTGTCCCCACGCATGCATCATCTCCACAGTCGGCTGGAAAAATTTCTGTGCGATCAGCGTCGGCACAAATGCGCTCAAGATGACAACACTGACGAGAATCGTGTACTGATTCTGGTCGATGATCCCGTTCTGCAGGCCATACAGCGAGGAAATCGTCCCAAAGGTGAGGCCCGTGGCCATCAACAGCGTCGTGTAGCTCGCTTCCTTGATCTTCATGTAGTGCAATCGAGCAAGAGGAAACACGCCGGCGATTTTGCTTATCATCTTCAGCGCGAGGAGCACGCTGATGACAAAGAGTCCAGCCCACAGGGCCGGAAGCGAAACGTACAGACCGGCCTTGATAAAATAGAACGGGGTGAAAACAGCGAACGCGATGCTACGCATGCGACGAACAAGGGTCTTGTCGCGAAGAAACACGCCTGCAACAGCAAGACCAAGTAGATAGGCTGGCAGGACGGCTTCGCTTTTGGCCGTTGTGGCTAGGCCACCAAGAAAGAAAAGGATAAAGAAGATAAATTTTACTTCAGGTTCGCTCACCTGCGTTGCACCCAAGCGCGTGATGATCGCTTGCGTCCAGCGCGGCATGAACCACAAAACAATCAACGTCACGATAACGAATAGCAGCAGCCAGAGATTGTAGTTGGCGAACAGGGTGCCGAGCGCCAGCACGGTCCCAAAATCGGTAATGAAGCATGCAGCCAGGATCATCTTGCCCATGGCAGTGTCACTAAATCCGCCCTCGATCATCACGGCATAAACGACTGCGACAGAGGTCGTGGAGAGCGCGATACCAGCGATTTGAGCCTGGTGCAGAGGCCAGCCGAGAACGAATTGTGCAAAGAGCCACACGACAGCAAATGGAATGGCAAACGAAAGAAACCCGATCAGCACGCTCGCGCGCCAATTAGCCTTCAGCGAAATCGGATCGATCTCTGCTCCGGCAAGAAACGTGAGCACGCCACTCCCGAGCAATGCCAGGAAGTTGGTCCATTCCGTGGATTGCAGTACGTGATGGACATGCCCTGCGCTTGTATCGGTACCGGCAATCCCGAGATGCAGCGTGCCGCCCTCCAAGCCCATAGCGAAATTGCCGGCAATAACCCCAATCAGAATTTCGACCAGTGCGACCGAGATTCCGGTCCGAATCGAGATCAAACTGGCGATGAGCGCTAAGCCCATCCAGACTGCAGCGATAAACCAGATATTTTCGAGCATAAAAAACTCCTTCCGATTGGAAGGAGTCATTAGCTCATCGCGGTTTTCCCAAAAACGGGAAGGCAAACTCCATTGCCTCAGGCGCAGTCTACTTCATCTCTATTCCCGATCAACCGCAAGATTCAGCGATTCGGGTTTCGGGTTGCGATTCCTTCGTCATTCGTCATTCGGATTTCGTCATTGTGATCACATCCTGAAACGTTCGCCGAGGTAAAGCTGGCGGCTGATGGGATCGTTGATCAGAAAATCTTTCGTGCCTTCGCTTTCTACCCGGCCATCGTAAATCAGGTAAGCGCGATCCACGATGGAGAGAGTCTCGCGCACATTGTGATCGGTGATCATGATGGCCAATCCCGATTTGCGAAGGTTCACGATAATTTGTTGTACATCATACACGGCGATGGGATCCACGCCGCTGAATGGCTCGTCGAGCATCAACAGTTTCGGTTGTGTGACCAGCGAACGCGCGATGGTTAAACGCCGTTTCTCGCCGCCGCTCAACGTTAGCGCGGTATTTTTCGCGATTCGCTCAATACCAAACTGGTGCAGCAGTTCATCGCAACGATTCCGCCGCTCCGCTCTGCTTAGCGGAAGCGTTTCCAAAATTGCGAGGATATTTTGTTCCACCGTCATTTTCCGAAAAATTGATTCCTCCTGCGGCAGATAACCCATGCCGAGCCGGGCCCGCTTATACATCGGAAAATCTGTGACATCGGTGTCGGAAAAAATCACGCGCCCGCCATTTGGTCTGACCAGGCCAACGATCATGTAAAAACTCGTCGTTTTACCCGCGCCGTTTGGCCCAAGTAGTCCCACAATTTCGCCGGCACGGACATGCATGTTGACCCCGTTCACCACTGCGCGTCCGCCGTAAATTTTCACCAACTCTTCAATTGTGAGGACGATCTCCGCTTTTGTCGTGACCGGCGGAGGCCTCTTGGGTTTCGATACCGGCGCAGTTTGACTGATCATGGTTTGGGAAGAGCCGCGGGAGGCGGGGTCTGAGCGGGCGAAGCCTGAGTGGGCGAGGCTTGAGAAGGACTCGCTTTGTCTTTTTTTTCTTCGTTTGGTTGTTGACGAATTTCCGTGCGGCTTGGTCCGTGCGTGGACAGCTGACTATTTTGATTAATGACCATGACCGTATCAGGACTCGTTGCCACGTGCATGTTCGGTCCCTCTTGCACACGCGGCGTTCCTCTCAATTCAACATCTCCAGTTGCAGCCGTATAAATGGCCTTATCGGCTCGGCCAACCGCACGAGTGGGCGCTCCACCCTTCGGGTCTGGCCGTTCACGCACTAGTCCAACATTTCCTTCTGCGATGGCTTTCTCCAAACTCTGGTTTTGCCCCTTTGTAATGAACACTGTCAGTTTATCAGATTGAAGATTGAAACGCGGATCGATTACCTTCACTCGGCCGCTAAAGATGCCCATGTTCTTGGTCGAATCAAAGAAAGCCTCGTCCGAGTAGATTTCCGTTGTTACCGGTTCATTCGTTTGTAACCCTGCGGCGCTCGAGCCAAATAAGCTGGTGGCGGATGATTTGTCTTCCTTCTTTTTGTCTTTCGCCTTCGCTTGGGCCGCTTTCTCCGCCTTCTTCGCGGGAACAGGCGAGCCCAGGGTTGCGGCGGCAATTTGGGCTGATAAGCGCACTCCGCCCGCGCACACAAAAAACAACGCCAACGCCGACACCGCTAATTTTTTCATTCGGGCGTATTAGGTTTCGCCGTCAGATGGGATTTGTCAGTGATCACCATTTTTACGTTGCCTATCAATCGTCCAGTCTTCGAGTTCGTGTCGAATTGCACTGAATCCCCCGTGATGTTGAAATCTGCGCGCTGAATTGTTGTACGCTCTTTCGAGCTCAGAACCCGGGTCCTCAAGTCAAGCACCGACGTGTTCATGTCGATTTGCAGGTCGGGCTTACTCTGCGGTGTATAGGTTGTAATTTTGAGATGTTGAAAGCCTATATGCTCCTGGTCCATCCGATGCGCCGTTCCTGCTTCAAATCTGCCCCGCAGATGGCCGTTGGCATCAAAATCCGGCAACACAAGTCCCTTCGCTTCATGTCCAATTGGCAACGGGATATTGGTTAAACCTTGTTCGCCCGGAGACGCACTCGGGGTCGCTGTCGCCCGAGCTTTTTTCTTGCGGCCTTTTGACTGCGCGGACACGTGCGGCGTCGATATCAAAACGGACAGCACGACTGATAATAACCAAGCGAGCCAGCTCCAAAGCCAGGAGCGGCCGCTACGAAACGGCAGCATGAATAGCCTTTAACATGCGCAAGTGCTTCGGCAAATCGTTTAGCGGAATCTGATTCGGCCCGTCGGACAACGCGCGCGCAGGATCTTCATGCACCTCCATAAAGATTCCGTCGCAGCCCGCGGCCATCGCCGCCCTGGCCAAAACCGGCGCGATAGGGCCGTCGCCCGAGGTCGAATCCCCTGCCCCGCCTGGTCGCTGTACCGAATGTGTCGCGTCAAAGAGGACGGGATATCCTGCTTCGCGCATCCAATAGAGCGAGCGCATATCGGCTACAAGATTGTTATAGCCAAAGGTTGTGCCGCGTTCGGTGAAACAGAATTGTGAGTTACCGAACGCGACCAGTTTCTCGGCAATATTTCGCACGTCCCAGGGCGCAAGAAACTGACCTTTTTTAACATTAATTGCGCGACCCGTTTCCGCAGCAGCGCGCAGCAGATCCGTTTGGCGGCAGAGAAACGCCGGAATCTGTAACATGTCGATGTTTTTGCCGGCAATTTCGGCCTCTTCGGGGGAATGAACGTCTGTTGTCACCGGGATTTCTAGTTCGCGCCCGATCGCCGAAAGAATCTTACAGCCTTCGCGCACGCCAAGTCCGCGGAAGGAACGCACCGAACTTCTATTTGCCTTATCGTATGACGCCTTGAAGATGAAATGAACAGCTTCGGCGGAACAGATCTCAGCGATCTTCTTCGCCATGCGCGACACAAACTTCTCCGATTCGATTACGCACGGTCCGAGAATGAACACGGGATCTTTCCCGCCAATGATGACTTTCCCGACCTGCAATGGTTTTGACTTGGCCATCAATCTCTAAGCAAAGCAGGAACGCAGGAATTTTAAAGGGTTCCCTCCTGCTTTCCTGCGTTCCTCGGTGATTTCCGTGTTGCCAGATCGACAATGGCAAATGGTGCATACAACCCAAGAAAAAAAAGCAGTGCGACTCCGTGCATTTGCAGAAGGTACAGCGGACGCGAATCCGAATCGGCGAGTCAACATTAGGAAAACGACGCCGATGATGATCCCGCAATGGGAAGTAAAAAAACTGATGAACCGCCAATCTGGAAAGCCAAAACGCAGGTTCGGCGTGAGGACGGCTTGCAACGTGCCCCCAATGCCCCAGAAGTACGCCACCTCGAACCATCGCTGGCTGCCAGTCCACATCGCCACGATCACCACGACCATGCCCCAGTCGCACATTTGCATCGGCAACATTTGCCGCCAATCCACAACACCGCGGCTGCGGATAAAAACTAAATAAGCGACGTAGTTTAAGATCAGCACGGTTGAGAGGACGCTGATAATCATCCTCTCCACGCGCTGCGATCTTGTGCACCACACAATCGCCGCAAGCGCGAACGGCAGTACGACTGTGAGGAAAATCACAGTGAGATGCGGCAAACCGTACGGTTGAAATTCAGGCTCCATGCGTTGTTGTAGCGGCGGTTGTATCAGTCGCCGACTTCGATGGGAAGGCGCTCGCCGCGAAGAGCGCCTGTACAAGTCATCGGCAGACTCGGCAATTCACTTCATCGAATCAGCCACAGATTGCACGGAATAACATCATTAACCCAGGCGATGTTGCTGGGAAGTGGCTGAGTGGCTTTGCCGTTTTTCTGCAGCGGCACTACGAGCAAATCCGCTTTTACTGATTCAACAAAATCCGAGGCAACCAAACCCGTGTTGCCACGAATGCATCGCGCTTCCATCGGAACCTCCGTTTCGCCCGCCGCCAAAACGAATTGCTCCAGCGCCTCTTCCTCCTCGTCCCTGCTTTGAGGCTTTTCACCCTCCCCGGCATCCGCACGGATCGACGCGCGCGCCTGATCAAACGTAGTAATGATGCTGATCACGTAAAGTCGCTCGCACGACTCCGCCGCAGCCAGCTGTAGCGTTCTTTGCAAAGCTTGCAATCCATGACTGGAGAAATCTGTGACGAAAACCATTCGACGCAGCGGATTGGGTTTTGCCGCTGGTTTGGTGAAGAGCATGACTGAGCACGGCGCTTCTTGCACGAGACGACGCGCGACATTGCCGAGAAACGGATGCAACACCACCTCTTTTTCGAGTGCGCCAGCGACGATCACGTCGATCTTCTCACGAGCAAGAGTACGCAAAATAGCTTCGGCTGGATCTCCCTCTTCATAATGAATTGTTGAATCGGCGGGAAGCTGTAGCGCCTCCAGTGCCTCGCGAAATTTGGCTGCTGCTTCTTCACTTCGCTTGCCCGCATAGATCAGATGAAGCTCGGCGCGAAAACGCTCTCGGATTCGTTTCGCTTCAGCAAGCACCTGTCTGAACCGGGGAGAAAACGTGCTCGCCACGGCGATCGTTTTGTATGGCGAGTTATCGGGCATAAATCTGTTGAACTTTCGCGCTCAAGGAAAATTCAGCAAGACAAAGAGGTACTCTCAGCGGGGGCGTCCCACCAATCCGCCTTTCATTTTTGAGTTCCTCTGCGAATTTTTGCAAATGCGACGTGCAATCTATCCGGGCAGCTTTGATCCGGTGACCAACGGTCACCTTGATGTAATCGAGCGTGCGAGAAAACTATTCGACGAAGTCATTGTGGCTGTGGCTAATAATGACGAAAAACAACCGCTTTTCTCACTCCAGGAACGGCTGGATTTGCTGGGACAGACCGCCGGCAGAATCGATAATGTGCGGATCGCTGAATTCAAAGGGTTACTCGTCGAGTTCGCCAACGCCGAAAAAGCGGGGGCGGTAATCCGCGGTTTACGCGCGGTCTCCGATTTTGAATTCGAATTTCAAATGGCACTCATGAATCGAAAACTGGATGCATCGGTAGAAACGATTTTCTTAATGCCGAAGGAGGAATATACGTATCTGAGCTCTCGCATCGTAAAAGAAATCGCGCGCCTCGGCGGCAATGTCTCGAGTCTTGTCCCGGCTTGTGTCGCCAAAGCACTGACCGGGAAATTTACCTGATTGACTCCGCAAGCTTTGGGTTATGAAAGTCCATCTGAAACAAATTCCACCCCAGGGCCTGCATCTCGAAGGAGACGAGGATTGTCCAATCCAGGAGGTCGAATCAGAAGGAATTCGCTGCACGGGCCCTTTGCATTACGACATCGATCTCGGCGTGGCGGGCGGCGGCCTATGGGCAAATGGCTCACTGTCACAGCCGGTAGAACTGCGCTGCGTGTCGTGTCTGGAAAAATTTGCGTACGAAATCCGAGTGCCTGCGTTTGCTGTGCACACGGAGCTTGTTGGGCCGGAAACCATCGATCTTACCCCATTCATGCGCGAGGACATTTTGCTTACTCTGCCGGCGCATCCGCGTTGTGACAGGGATGGAGATCTGGTTTGCAAGGCGAAACAATTTGAAACTGCGGAACAACAAACGAGGCGTGAATCAGATTGGAGGGCGTTGGAGAAATTGAAATTCGAGAAGCGTTAAATCAAACATTGGTGAAATCGGCCACAATTCAGGAGTCACGATTGACATTGTCTTTTCTTAATTTCCTGCTTTCGTAATTCGCTTCAATGGGAGTCCCAAAACGCAAAACATCGAAGATGCGGTTACGCACGCGCAAAGCAGCGAACCGCTGGCATGCCGCGCAACTGAACAAGTGTCCCCAATGCGGAAGTACCGTCCCGTCCCACGTTGCCTGCCCATCTTGCGGCTATTACCGCGGGCGGCAGGTCTTGACGCTCGAAAGCAAATAGCTGTAGCCGTCGCCTTGTGGGCGATACCCGATGTTGAATACTGGCACGACGCTTCGCCGGGCGAAGCGGCTTCAATTTTCACTTTGCATTCGGCAACTAAAGTTCGCAAAGTTTCGCACTAATGAAGATCGCCCTCGACGCGATGGGCGGTGACTTTGGTCCGCCTAACCTCGTTGCCGGCGCCGTAATGGCGTTGCGGGATTACCCGCAGATTAACAAACTCTATCTTGTCGGAGACTCCGCCAGGATCGAAGAAGAACTCAAGAAGCATGGCTGCAACGACAAGCGGATCGAGATCACGCACGCAACGCAAGTGGTAGATATGAGCGACCGCGCATGGTCGGCGGTCAGGCGAAAGAAGGATTCCTCAGTAAGCCGCGCCTTCGATCTCGTGAAGCGCGGCCAGGCGGATGCAGTGGTCAGCGCAGGTCACACGGGCGCGGCGGTCGCCGCGGGCACAATTAAGCTTCGCACGTTGCCAGGAATCGATCGGCCGGGGATCGCGGCCGTGCTCCCGACAGAAACGAATGTTTTCGTATTGATTGATGCAGGTGCGAACATCGATGCCCGCCCCGAACATCTTCTTCAATACGCGTTCATGGGATCGGTCTATTCGCGTCATGTTCTCCATTATAAGAATCCGACCGTTGGTCTGGTCTCGCTTGGCGACGAGGACGTGAAGGGGACCGAATTGACCAAGGAAGTGTTCAAGATGTTGAAACCAAGTTCGCTTAACTTCGTTGGCAACATAGAAGGCCGTCATCTCTTTGAAAATCCGGTTGAAGTTGTCGTGTGCGACGGATTCGTTGGTAACGTGATCCTGAAAACTTGCGAATCGATCGCAGTGGCGATGTTTAAATGGCTCAAACACGAGTTGATGCGCACAACGACGCGAAAACTCGGCGCATACCTCTCGAGGAATGCCATTGGGACGATCAAGGACAAGACGAACTACGAAGAGTACGGCGGCAGTCCGCTTCTCGGCCTGAATGGCATCTGCATCATTGCGCACGGCGCGAGCACGCCATTGGCTGTCAAGAATGCGTTGCGCGTGGCGGCCGAGTCTATTGAACAGCAGGTGAACCCGCATATCGTCGAGGAGATTCGCCGTTATCATGAAACGACAGCCCCGCTCGAGCCCGCGCTCCAATAAAGCGCTGCGCACCGTTTCAATCATCGGCACGGGAAGTTACGTGCCTGAGAAGGTTCTGACTAACGAGGACCTCTCGCGCATGGTAGATACCAGCGATGAGTGGATCACGACTCGCACCGGCATCAAGGAACGCCGCATCGCCGCAAAGGACGAAAATACGAGCGACATGGCGGTGAAAGCAGCCCTGAACGCACTTGAACAGGCGAAGATTTCGCCGAAAGAAATCGATCTCATCCTTGTGGCGACGGCCACGCCCGACATGCTTTTCCCGGCCACGGCTTGTTTCGTTCAGAAAAAAATCGGCGCGGCGAACGCTGCGTGCCTCGATATTTCCGCAGCGTGCGCGGGTTTTATTTTCGGGTTGGAAATCGCGCAGCAGTTCATCACATCGCACACATACGACACCGTTCTGGTGATCGGCGCGGACAAGTTGACCTCAATCACCAACTGGTCCGATCGCAATACGTGCGTGCTGTTTGGCGACGGCGCTGGCGCGGCTGTTTTGCGCCACCGAGGCAGCCCTCATGGTGTAATTAGCACCCACATCGGCAGCGACGGCCGGTACACAAACATATTGTTCATGCCGGGCGGCGGCTCGCGGTGCCCAATTACGCGTGAAAACGCGGACATGAACCTGGCGACCATTCATATGACCGGCAAGGAAGTGTACAAACAGGCTGTCATCGCGATGTTGAACGCGGCCAAGAAAGTTCTCGATCAAGCCGGGCTTTCCATCGAAGACATCGCCTGCGTCATTCCGCATCAGGCAAACTTACGAATTATGGAGGCGATCGCCGATCGGCTCGGCATTTCCAGGGATAAAATGTTCGTGAACCTCGATCGTTACGGCAATACCTCTGCAGCTGCTGTCGCCATTGCGCTCGATGAAGCGAATCGCAGTGGCCGGATCAAGCGCGGCGACTATGTTCTGATGGTCGTTTTCGGGGGCGGGCTTACCTGGGCCAGCACTGTACTGGAATGGTAAGTCAGCGGTTGATAGTCGTTAGTTGAGAGTTGATAGAAGGGCCACTGTTTCGTGTGAACTCTCAACAATCAACTCTCAGCTATGAACTAGTCGAGACTCACGCGCACCTCGATTATCCCGATTTCGCGAACGATCTGGATGACGTGCTTCGCCGCGCGGCCGACGCTGGAGTAACGCGTATCATCACTATTGGAACTTCGGTGGAAAGCAGCCAGAGGGCGATTGATCTTGCGGAAAAGTATCCGGCCGTCTACGCGGCTATTGGTGTGCATCCCACTTACGTTGAAGAGGCACAGGAAGACGTGTTTACGCCGCTGCGTGAGCTGGCAAAGAACCCGCGTGTGGTGGCCATCGGCGAGACAGGACTCGATTATCACCGCTTGCCAAGCGAAAAAGTAGCGAAGGAAAAGCAGGTTCAGGTGATGTCCGCGCTTCGAACCGAGACCGATGAAGAAATCGAAGCGCAGATTCGCGACGGCGCTTACAAATCGAAACAAGCGAGTTTATTTCAACAACAACTCGACCTCGCTGTGGAGCTGGGCTTCAACGCAGTCATCCATCAACGCGACGCGTGGGAGGAGACGCTAAAAATCATGCAGCCGTACGCCGGCAAGTTGCGCGGGGTTTTTCATTGCTTCGGCGGCTCGCTCGATCAGGCAAATGAAGTTCTGGATCTTGACCACCTCGTTTCATTTACTGGAATTGTTACTTTCAAAAACGGCGCCGCCGTGCGCGAAGTCGCGGCACAAGTCCCGCTCTGGAAATTCATGGTGGAAACCGATTGCCCGTATCTGGCGCCCGTCCCGTTTCGGGGAAAACGCAGCGAACCAGCGCATACACGCATCGTGGCGGAAGCGATCGCCGCAGCGCGGCAGGTCCCGTTGAAAGAAATTGCTGAAATAACAACCGAAACTGCAGAGAAGTTTTTTAGGTTTAATCGCACATGAGAATCGATGAGAGTGGGGCGCGGCCACCGGGTGCGCCGAAAAGGCGGAATAAAACGGACGGCTCAGCGATCCATCCTTACCAGTGGATAGCGATCCTGATTGCTACTTTTATCGCATCCTGCGCAGCGCCCGACACACGGCATCACATTGTGATCAGCACGCGCGAGCAGAAGCTAGCGCTTCTCGACCGTGGCAATGTCATGGCCATTTATCCAGTTTCCACCTCCAAGTTCGGGCTGGGAGACTGGCGGGGCAGCAGGTTTACACCTTTGGGCCAACTGCAGATTGCAGAAAAAATTGGTGATAATGCGCCACCGGGCACGGTATTCAAAGACCGGCGGCGCACGGGAGAAATTGTCATGGCCAACTCTCCTGGTCGCGATCCGATCGTGACGCGCATTTTCTGGTTGCGTGGACTCGAAGCGCAAAATGCGAATGCCTTTGGGCGCGACATTTACATCCACGGCACGCCGGAAGAATGGAAAATCGGTTCGCCTGCGAGCTACGGCTGCATCCGAATGCGCTCCACTGACATTGTACAGCTGTACGACATCGTAGGAGTCGGCGCCGCAGTCACTATTGTTACCACGCCGCTGGCCAGCACTGTTCCGGGCCTCGTGTCGGGCCATTCAATGGCAGCCACAAACCCGGCTCCATTTGTAATGCGATAGTGTAAAACTTTGCCGCACGATGCGCGGACGCCGCAGCGCGGCGCCGCTACCTAGGGCAGTTTGCCGAGATGTTCTCTAGGCGTCTTGCGTGAGAGCAAATCCATGTCCGCATCCACCATGATACGGACGAGTTCGTGAAATCGAACTTTCGGTTCCCAACCCACAATTTTCTTCGCTTTCGAAGCGTCACCGAGTAGCACGTCCACTTCCGCTGGGCGCTCATATCGCGGGTCGTGCTTTACGAATTCCTTCCAGTCAAGATTGGCATGGGCGAAGGCAGCTTCAACAAACTCACGCACAGTATGGCTTTCGCCAGTGGCCAGGACGAAATCGTCTCCTTCAGCGTGCTGCAGAATTCGCCATACGCCTTCGACGTACTCAGGTGCATATCCCCAGTCACGTTTTGCGTCCAGGTTGCCGAGAAACAGTTCCTTTTGCAGCCCGTGTTTGATTGCGGCGACTGCGCGCGAAATTTTGCGGGTGACGAAAGTTTCGCCGCGCCGCGGGCTTTCATGGTTAAACATGATGCCGTTGCTTGCGCAAAGACCGTAGCTTTCCCGATAGTTAACGGTCGCCCAGTATGAAAACACTTTTGCCACGCCGTACGGGCTGCGTGGCCAGAACGGCGTCTTCTCAGTTTGCGGCGTTTGTTGGACCTTACCAAACATTTCGCTGCTCGAGGCCTGAAAAAAACGGGAACGCAATCCCGCCTCGCGGATTGCCTCCAAAATGCGAATTGTGGCCACGCCGGTGACGTCAGAAGTATATTCCGGAATATCGAAGCTCACGCGCACGTGGCTCTGCGCCCCCAGATGATAAATTTCGTCCGGCTTAAGCTCGTAAAGGAGCTTCACCAGATTGACCGAGTCGCTAAGATCTCCGTAATGCAAAAACATTCGCACGCCGTTCACGTGCGGATCAGCGTAAAGATGATCAATTCGTGAAGTGTTAAACGTACTCGCACGGCGAATGATTCCGTGCACTTCATATCCTTTCTCAAGCAGCAAATCGGCCAGATAACTTCCGTCCTGGCCGGTGATGCCGGTGATCAGCGCCCGTGTCATGTTGACGTTCGGCTTTTACCTTATTGTTTTTGGAGCGGCAAATGATTTATCCCGGACCTCTGAAAACGCGCGTTATCGAAAGGACTTGACCAAAGATGCCAGTTCGAGAAACTCCAAAAGCAAACCATTTTTATGAAAAAATTCACTTCTGCTGCGATTCTCTTGCCACTGTTCTTTTTCGCGGGATGCAATCCCTCAACAAATGCGCCATCCGCCAGTCCCGGAGCGTCCACCGCAACCATTACGGCATCGCCGAATCCAGTGCCTGCGGGTCAACAGGCCGGTACTACAACCGTAACCTGGAATACGGGAGACGGCAGCGCAGGGCAAGTTTACGTCTCACCGAATGGCGGTCCAGAAGCGGTTTTCGCCGCTGGCACATCGGGATCTGTCGCAGCACCATGGATCTCGGCGGGGACAACATACGAGTTTCGTCTCTACGCTGGAACCGAACACACCAAGATGCTCGCCAAGACCCAGGTGACGGGTCAGAAATAAAAGGCGGTTTACCTGTAGCAATTAACCGCGAACGCCCGTGCAGTAAGCCATTTAGGTGCTAGATGGCGTTACCATCAAACGCGCGAGCACCGCGCGCTGCGCCGCGATTGACTCGGCGATACCTTTGCGCCCGAGAACCAGCATTTCATCGAGTTGTGATCCGGAAAACGTTGATTCTTCACCCGAACTCTGTACTTCTACGAATTCGTCGTCTTCGGTAGCTACAACATTAAAATCAACAGAGACGAGCTTGTCCTCTTCATAATTGAGATCCACTATCGCCTGACCATCCAGAATGCCGGCGCTCACCGCGGCAACCAACTTTTGCATCGGCGGCGCATCGAGTTTTTTTTCCCTAACGAATTTTCGGCAGGCGATGGCGAGCGCCAGGCTCGCGCCGGAAATCGCGGTTGTGCGCGTTCCGCCATCGGCTTGCAACACATCGCAATCGATCCAGATCGTGCGCGGTCCGAGTTTTTCGAGATCCGTGACCGCTCGCAGCGACCGGCCAATCAATCGTTGAATTTCCACGCTTCGACCATCAATGCGGCCTTTTGCAACATCGCGAGGTTTGCGTGGCTGAGTCGAATATGGAAGCATCGAATATTCGGCAGTGAGCCAGCCACCGGTCACTCCCTGCTCCTTCATCCAGCGCGGCACTGCTTCTTCGATTGTCACGGCGGAGATCACGCGCGTTTTACCCATCGATACGAGCACGGAACCGCTTGCATGCGGCGCCACGTTCAACTCGAAATTGAGCGGGCGGATCTCATCAGCCCCGCGGCCGTCGGTTCGTTGCATCAGTTGGATTTTAGATGTAGCTGGAAACTTGTGCGACGAAGAATTTCTTCCAATTGGCGCCACCGACTGATGGGCTTGACGCACGGCGCCGCGCATCGTTCTTTAAGCACTTTGAGTGAAAAATAGCGCTGACACTCAGACGGCAATTTGCATTGCCGGGGCCCACCGTTCAGGGACGTCGATGCTCACAAGACTACTGCACGCCGGCGGCCTCTATCTAGGGACAAAAAGTGAATTAATGCCCGCTCAGGCGGACAACCCTGATGGTTTCTGGGAACATTTGGGGTTCGTCGCGCTGAACGACGAATTGTTGAGTGAGCTCGGCGGAGCCTGGGACCTGCCGCCCAAGGCTGACGAGGACTTCAAGCATTCTCGGCTCGATCCCCTACGTCTGAAGGCGCGATTGCTGATCGAAGGATTTGATTCTTCAACTGTCTGGGGCTGGAAGGACCCGCGCAACAGTTTGACGCTGCCGTTCTGGCAGGACCTCCTGCCAGGACTCAAGACGCTGATTATCGTGCGCAACCCGTTGGAAGTCGCTTATTCGATGCGAGAGCGTAACGGCACCTCGTATGCGTTTGGCCTACGACTCTGGGAAATCTATAACCGGCGCTTGATCGAAGCAGCAGACAAGCGCGATCGGCTTTTTACTCATTACGATCTGTTCTTTGAAAACGCCAAAAAAGAGTTACGGCGAATTGCGAATTTCGTTGGATTGCCTCATGCGAAAATAGGCAGCGCCGCAGAACTGGTGGCAACGAAGAGACGCCACACGCACTTCACCATTGACCAACTGATCGATGCGCGTGTCTCAGGGGAAGTAATCGAGCTTTATCGCGCTTTGATCGCGAAAACCTCAGCGAAGAGGAGGAAGGCGTCAGTGGCAAAGCCCGGCCGCCCAGTGGAATCAACCGAAAGCGATATACTCCCCGGATCAGTCAGCCGGCTCGATGCCTTTATTCCAGACCGCTTTGCACAAATTGAGCATCTCTATGGCGACCTCTTCGCGCAAACTGAAGCGCGACACAAGAGCGAAATCGAAAAGCTGAGCGCCCACGTCGCGCACACCGAGGAGCGGCACAAGGGCGAAGTCGACAAACTGAGCGCACATGCTGCACGTATCGAAGAGCGATACAAAGCTGAGATCCAGAAACTCAGCGCGCATCTTGACCACACTGAAGAGCGGCACAAAGCGCAAGTGAAGGAGCTCACGACCCATCTGGCCAAAACCGAAGCTGCCCACAAAGCGCAAGTGAAGGAGCTCACGACCCATCTGGCTAAAACAGAAGCTGCTCACAAAGCGCAGGTCAAGGAACTCACCACCCATCTGGCTAAGACGGAAGCTGGCCATAAAGCGCAAGTCGAGAAACTCATGGCTGGCCACAACAGCGAAGTCGAGCAATTCAACACTGTGCTTGCGCAAGCGGAAGACCGGCATAAGGGGCAGGTGGAGGAGCTCACCATCCATCTGGCCGAAACCGAAGAGCATTACAAGGCGCAGATCGAAGAAATCAGCGCTCATCTGGCCCAAACCGAAGCCGATCATAAGGCCCAAGTGGGGGAACTCACCATCCACCTAGCCAAAACCGAAGAGCGACACAAATCGCAAGTCGAGGAACTCATGGCTCGCCACAGGACCGAAGCCGAAGAACTTAAACTACAAATTGCCAGACAGGAGGGCCATTACACCGCTGAACTTGAAGTGTTGCAGGATCAGTTTGCACAGGCGAACGCCCGGCATCAGACCGAAGCCGAACACCTGCGCGAGCCAATTCGGGAGCAACGCTAAAAGCAAAGCTGTCTCATAGGAAGATATCCGGGGGGTTCGGGCACCTTGAAAAGGTCGTGAACGCCTATGCCCAGTGGCGCACTGAACACTCGGAAATCGCAAAGATCGATGAGGAAATTAAGGCAGCGCAGGTCCCCAAGATCCCCAGGACCCCGCTGGTGGAGACAGATGAACAATTGAGTAGTTCGGATGGTAGCGGCAAAGCCGGCAAGGCAGAAGGCATACCTTCGAATAAGGAGCCGACAACTCCGGCCGCGCCTACTCCATCACAGCCGTTTACATCCCTTCACTTTCCAGCACACAAGGAGGTAGAGGTATCAATTGTTATTCCGGTGTTCAACCAACCGTCGTTTACCGACGCATGCCTCGCTTCGCTCCAGGCCGTGCAGGAACAACCGCGTTTCGAAGTGATCATCGTGGATGACTGCTCGACGGATCGTACCGCTGAGCTCCTCCCTGAGATTCCCGGTATCATTTATTTGCGAAACGAGACAAATTCTGGATTCATTGTTTCATGCAACCTTGGCGCGAACAAGGCACGGGGTAAATACCTGGTTTTTTTGAATAACGACACTGTTGTAAAGCCAGGCTGGCTAAGTGCTTTGCTCGATACTTTCGCAGAGGAACCGCAAGCTGGCATTGTCGGCTCAAAACTCGTTTATCCAGATGGACGATTGCAGGAGGCTGGCGGGATCATCTGGCAGGATGCCTCGGGATGGAACTATGGGAAGTTCGATGACCCCCAAAAACCTGAATATAATTATCTGCGCGAAGTAGATTATTGCTCAGGGGCAGCCGTGATGATTCCCAAGGCGTTATTCCTTAGCGTGGGTGGTTTCGATTCGCGCTACGAGCCCGCATACTACGAGGATACCGATCTGGCATTTAAGGTACGCCGGGCGGGTTACAAGGTGTTATACCAACCGCAAAGCGAGGTCATTCACTGCGAGGGAGCAACTGGCGGAACTGATCTTTCTGCCGGCGCCAAGAAGTACCAGGATATTAACCGATCGACATTTGCGGAAACATGGGCCGCTGAGCTGAAGAGGAAGCCGGCCAATGGCGATCTGACATTCCTTCGGCAGCCCCGGAAACCTTCGGCGAAAAACATCCTGGTGATCGATCATCATCTTCCAATGCCTGACCGTGATTCGGGATCGCTGCGCATGTTTCAAATCCTTAAGCTCCTTCACCAGCTTGGGCATCGGGTTACTTTTCTTCCCGATAATCTGGCAGACATTCCTCCTTACACCGGCGAGCTGCAAAAGCGCGGTATCCAAGTTCTCTTTCACCCGTATGTCCGAAAAGTGCGCGATTACCTCATTGCACACGGCTCCGACTTCGACGCAGTCGTGTTAAGCCGCTGTCAGTTTGCGTGTAAACACATCGGGGACGTGCGCCTGTACGCACCGCAAAGCCACATTATTTTTGACACCGTTGATCTTCATTTCCTCCGTGAAGAAGGCGAGGCACGTCTCACTGGCGATCCCGAAGTGGAGCGAAAGGCACACGAAACGCGCCAGCAGGAGTACGAATTGATCGATCAATCTGACGAGACATGGGTGGTAAGCACCACGGAACAGCAGTTGCTCCAGCAGAAATGGCCTGAGAAGTCTATCCAATTGGTTTCAAACATTGTGGATGTGCCCGGCTCCAGCACTTCATTCGCGCTTCGACGCGACTGGCTATTCATCGGCAGTTTTCAACATCCGCCGAACATCGATGCGGTTCTCTTTTTTGTACAGAAGATTTACCCCCTCGTGAGCGATCATCTGCGGGATGCCAAGTTTTACATCATCGGAGATAAGGTACCGCCGGAGATCGTTGCATTAGCGACTGAGAGAATCGTTGTCGCAGGATTGCAGCGAGATGTTCGCCCGTTTTTCGACAGCGTTAAACTATCGGTAGCGCCGTTGCGATTTGGTGCAGGAGTAAAAGGCAAAATCAACCAGAGCATGGCTTTTGGCGTGCCAGTAGTGGCAACTTCAATCGCTGTCGAGGGAACACAATTCCGCAATCGCGAGGAGATCCTGGTAGCGGATGAGCCGGAAGAGTTTGCTCAGGCACTGATTGAGCTTTACGAATCGGAGGAACTTTGGAACCGCCTCTCTGAAAACGGAATCAGGACAACGCGCGCCCTATATTCGACCGACGCAGCGAGCAAAAAGCTGAAATTTCTATTTAGCGGAAAGCATTTTAAAAGTTTGGCGCCTTCGGCAGCAGCCCGGGAGCCAGACGTTCTTATCGCAGAGAAAAGCTAATTCTGGTTGCAGCAGTGGATAAGACGGAGCTAACCGGCCAGATAAACGCAAACCCGAATCCCGTTTGTTTCGGGCAACGCTGCGTGATTTCATGGGACACGAATGATCCCGTCGGCGCGGAAGTGCGCGTTTCAACTGCGCCCGACGACGAAAAGCTGGTGAGTCAGGGAGAACGAGCAGGGCAAATAGAAGTTCCTTGGATCGTGGACTCCAAGATATACGACTTTCGCCTTTACGCCGCCAGCTGGCCGGACAAGTTTGTTGACTCGGTAAAGGTCAGACGCGACCTCGAATCCTCGCTGGCGGCCCTCCGCGAAATTGCTGATCAAGTAAGTCGCGGCAACATCGACATGAAAGAGCTTTCCCATTTCATCGCGGCGGTGATTCCGAATTGCCTTAGGAGCGTAAACTTTCCCGACATGTTCCGGAAGTGGGAACGACACGGGTTTCACGTGACGCCCGTACATTTCTATCAACCGATTCCCGACACCCAATTCTTACCTGAAACGCTCTGGAGCCAGCCGAGCGAGCTGGCAGGCATCAAGATGAACGACGCGATGCAGCTCGATCTGCTGCAAAACCACTTTACAAAGTTCCGGGAGGAATGCACCAACTTTCCAGCGGAACCTCCGCCTGGACAGCGGAGACCATTTCGTGGGGTCGACGCCTTGGTTGGTTACTGCATGGTTCGCCATTTTCAGCCGCGGCTGATCATCGAAGTGGGCAGCGGTTTTTCTTCTCTCGCGTTGGGTCAAGCCGCTGCCAAAAACAAAAACTCGGCTCTTATCTGCATCGACCCATTTCCGAGCGATTTTCTTCGTAAGGGTTTTCCTGGCTTACGATCATGGATTGAGGAAAAGATCCAGGACATCGATTTGGAATTTTTCTCACAGCTCGAGTCGGGCGACATCTTGTTTGTCGACAGCTCCCACACCGTGAAAATTGGTGGCGACGTCAATTATCTATTTCTGGAAGTGTTGCCGCGTCTCAAGCCAGGGGTGATCGTGCACGTCCACGATATCTTCCTGCCTTTCGAGTACCGGCGTGACTGGGTGTTGGATGAATTGCGGTTTTGGAACGAGCAGTACCTGCTGCAGGCTTTCCTGACGTTTAACTCGGAGTTCGAGGTCTTACTAGCTAATAGCTACCTTAACCATTACCATCAGGAGGATCTCAAAGCCGCTTTTCCTGGTTTGTCGTCTTGGGCGGGCGGCAGCTTCTGGATGCGCCGAAAGCCCGTCACGGCATTGAGGCGATCGAAAACGGAGAATGAGAGCGCGGCTCCCAAAAAACGCTGAATGCACGAGGAGATTAATAAACCAATTTTCGTGGTGGGCTCGCCGCGATCTGGAACTAGCATTCTTGCGTGGTGCCTTGGCTACCATCCAAACATCTTTCCAGTGCCAGAATCCAACTGGATGGGAAATTTCGCGGTTAACGTCGCGATGAGTTATCAAGTTGGCGCGGCGCGCGGCATCTTCTCGATCTTAAGTGCAATGGGCATTTCGCGCGATGAATTCTTCTCCCACATCGGACGCAGCATCAACTCTTTAGTTCTCAAACATCGGGGCGACCTCGACCGAAAACGCCTGATTATAGCAGTGCAACGCCTGCTCAAGGAGCAGGGACTCTTCCTTGGCGAAGTGACTGGCGAATGCGATGCTGCTACGAGTGCAGCGCTCCGGCAGTACGGAATTGCCGATGAATCGAAAGCAAATGGCGTATCCTACTCCGAGCTGGTTGATTCGCTACGAACGGCGGCTTCGGACTCGGTGTACAAGACGCGCTGGGTCGATCAAACGCCAGAGTATTCTTTCCATATTTGTGGTCTGCGCAAACTGTTTCCATGCGCTTTATTCGTCCACATCGTGCGCGACGTTGATTCAGTCGTGCGCTCTATGCTCAATTTCCATCGAATCGCAGGGACGCATGTGGTGGCGAACGCAGAAGAAGCCTACAAGTATTGGCTGCGCACGGTTAGGGCATGTCTTAAGGCTGAGGAAGCTTACGGTCCGCATGTGGTTTATCGCTTGCGCTATGCCGACCTGATTGAAGAACCTGAGTTCGCTGTCCGGTCGTTACTTGATTTTGTCGGTGAGCCTTATACGGGCCAATGCCTGGAGCCTCTTTCGCATCGGATTAACAGCTCCAATGTGCCTCCTGATTTTAAATCTGACGATCCCGCTATTGATCCCGCAATCGTGGAAGAAGCGCGGCGACTTTCCGCCGATATCGAGAAAACTCCCCAGCCTATCGAACCCTCACCCGTCGCAGCCGATGAGTTGGAGGCTGAGTTCGGCGCACGAGTAAAATACATCGCGACGTTTCGATAGGCCATGTCACCGCAGAAATTGAGAATGGAATTGTGTGATAGATTGAATCGGATTTTTTTAGATTCAAACAACGATCGATGTTAAAAGAACGGCGCATCAGCCAGATCCGTCCACCTATAATGCGAAGTGAAGAGCTAAGTTTGGCCGCCTACGACACCGACAAGATACAACACCATTATCTCGAGGTGTATGACCCCATTCTGTCACCTTGGACAGATAAGGATGTGAAGCTTCTTGAGATAGGCATCCGCAAGGGTGGCTCACTTGAACTGTGGCGCGATTATTTCCCAAGAGGTACAATCGTTGGAATCGATCTGGAGTTGCCAGAAGGCTTCAATCCGGGAGAGCGCATTCGGCTGTTCAAAGGCAGTCAGGCAGATACACAGTTTTTGTCTGAGGCGGCTTTGAGCATCGCCCCTGACGGATTTGACATCATCATCGATGATGCCTCGCATATTGGTCAGCTAACTAAGACAACGTTCTGGCACTTGTTTCATCATCATCTGAAGCCCGGCGGGTTATACGCCATTGAGGATTGGGGCACAGGTTACCTGGACGATTTTCCTGACGGCAAAAGATTCGATCCGAAGCCGTCGATTCTCGATCCGTTTCCATGTCATTCTCACGGCATGGTTGGTTTTGTTAAAGAGCTGGTGGACGAACAGTGTGCCGGAAGCATCACATTGGGTCGCGCTGAACAGTTCCGGTTATCGAACTTTGAAAGCCTGCTTATTACGGAGGGCGTCGTCATCGTTATCAAATTGGCGCCAAGCCTCAGTGCTTCGCCAAATCCGGTGCCTGCGGGTGAAGGACCAGGCCAAACGACCATTTCATGGAAGAGCGTTGACGGGAAAGTTTATGTTTCCACGAACGGGCGCGAGGAGTTGTTGTTTGCAGGCTCACCGCGCGGTTCGCAGCAGGCGAATTGGATCGAAGCTGGTTCCACTCATGAATTTCGCCTTTACAATGCAGATCACAAGCAGCTCCTGGCGAAAGTGACGGTGACTAGGGATCGGTGAATAAAACCGTTGCTGGTAGTCCGGTCGCACTGAAGTGCCCGTTTAGGACGCTAAAAGGGACAGACGCTTTCGGCAGAGAACGTAGACGTTCTTTCCAAACCATCGACCGAACAGCCTATCTAAGACGCGACTTGGCGCAAATAGCCAGCGATGATTGCCCCGGTAAACACCTTACCGTCGAGCTCTGTGCAATTAAAGTAGTTGTCTTTAACCCAGAACTTTGAGCTAGCTTGAATAGATAATATGAAATGCTTTGCATTTATAAATGCACAGTTAGAGACCGTGAAGTAACGCTTACCATGCACGATCGAAGTACCGTGATTATGTTGTTGTTATCGAATGTGATGTCTCGAATTGAGAAATTAGCGCAATTGAAGAAACCCAGCATTGTGGGTCCCCCGTTCCTCGGAGGGAAGCTTACCGGAATAGCTGATTTTAGAATTGTAGTAGACTTACCAGAGCCCTGAAATGATACATTGTTTAATGATTTGCAATCAAGTCGGCTGGGTAAAACAAATACACCGGGCGGAAAAAATACTGTTCCACCGGTTGCCGAAGCAGCCGTTATCGCAGATAGAATCGCAGCAGTGTCATCAGTTGAGCCATCACCGACAGCTCCGTATGTTTTGACATTAAATTGACGGCGTTTGTCTGGGCTTGGGCCACTCATGTCATTCGTCATCGTGGAATTGCCCGGTTTAGGGGTGCTAGCGATCGGCGAATCTGTCGTTCCAGAAGTAACAGGGCTGCCATTTAAGGGGAGCAACGACAGGGCAACCAACACGGTTGTTGTGGCAACGAGGAAAAATGATGGGCTGTGCGCCTGTCCTACAAATCGCGATGTGAGTTTAGAGGCCACCTTTTTTTCCCAGTATTTGTTGATTCTTCCGCGTTGTGATCCAAGCGGACAAGCTGTCCCGTTGGCATAGCCAAATCGACCGCGCCTGCCACGCATTCTCAATTTTGTAACGAGCCCATTTACTTTTCGATACGACATTCTAAAACGAAGCTTCGTTCAGAAAATTGTCAAAGGCTTCACTAGCATCTCCGGCTGTCAAGCCACTCGGTCGGCCCGCAGCTGTGCGGCGCTCGCCATCGGCTCCGGCTGTTTTCCGGAAACCATACGAGCCATTTGTCCGACGCGATCCGTTCGGCGCGTTAAAATCAATAGCTTACTTCCGGCAGAGGACCCAGACGTTCTTTCCAAACCATCGATCAAAGAGTTCATTCAAAGTCCGGCTGGGCGGAAATAGCCAGTGATCATAAAAATTAATTGTAGTTGTGGTCAGTGTCATTTGGGCAATTTTTCGGGTTGACACGGCAGGACGCAAATTGGTACAAAGCCCGTGGGTCACGTCATGCCGACGTTTCAGCGCATCTTCGGCCGGCTAAAAAGCCCGGTGCGGCTGGATCTTGCGCTGGGACACCGCTTAACGCGATCTCCAGATCCAACTGGAGCCCAGAATTAGCCGAATGAGACTGCTGTTCAAAGCGCCTCGTGGGGATGATGCTGGTTTCGCGCGGAACTGGATTTCAGTCAACGTAGTTCAACAATCCAATCGCTAAATAAAAGGAAGACAAAAATATGACAACTCCACAGTTCAGAAAATCAATCGGCCGGTCGCTGTTCTGGCAATGCGGTTTTGTTCTGATTCCACTGGCGCTTGCCTGCTTTGGGCTTTCACCGGCAGCGAAAGCGGTCCTGCCGCCACCGCCACCGGACGGCGGCTATCCCGGCGCCAACACCGCTGAGGGCCAGAACGCCCTGCAAAACGTCAACACCGCCGTGGGGATTAACAATACCGCGGTGGGCTTTAATGCCCTTACCAGCGATACC
>WNFY01000304.1_pt1 | contig 49532 bp, 39 predicted proteins | sample 5400091 | NCBI WGS metagenome assembly WNFY01 (sample SAMN13153364, study PRJNA577476) | soil metagenome | isolation source: 60 cm soil or saprolite under grassland replicate 1 | place: USA:California | collected 2016-06-15
GGGCGTGGCGAGGGCGTTCCAGGGTCGGCTGTGTGTTATTGAGGAGTGTCGAGGTAGCCTAGCTGCCGGCAGACGTGCAGTTGGGCGACCCATGCAGAGCAGGCATGATTGGAGTCGGAGGCAATGATCAGCACGGCGTCAGTGGGTCGCAGGACGCATTGGGAGAACGCATAACTGTACGCCGATTGAACATTTAACTTTGGCATCGACGGTTCCGCGCGACCTGCAAAAACGGCCCTGCGCACAGCGGTTCCCTGCCGTTAGCTGATAAGGAAGAGGGCGGAGGTTCAAGTCCTCCCAGGCCCACCACACTTGCCCTGACCAGCACAAACGGCCACTCTCAGTCTCTTCTTGACCGGCTCGCGAGAGTCACAGAGCCGATAAGTGAGCCGCACAGCGGTCAAGAACGCTTAACCTGCTAACCAATCGTGTCCTTGCGAGGTGACGAACCCCGGGTGGCAGGAGCGACGCTGGATGATGGCCGGTTACCCGGCTGCGCACCCTGGTCAGGTTCCCAGTCCCAGGCGATGAGCGACCCCAGCCGCCTCGACACGGCTGGCCACGCCGAGTTTGGTGAGGATGTGGGAGACGTGGAGGCTGGCGGTCTTCTCGGTGATGAACAGCTGTTGGCCGATCTGCCGGTTGCTCCGCCCCTGGGCGACCAGTGCGAGCACTTCGGTCTCGCGGCGAGTCAGACCAAGCGGTGCCGTCGGGGAGGGCGGCACCGCAGCCGGCGGGGTCGTATTGCCCTGTTCGTCGAGGCGGAGACGGCCCCGCTGCGCAAGTAGCTCGATCTCGCGCCGCAGCGGCCCGGCCCCAAGCGCAACCGCCGTGCGGTGCGCGCTGCGGAGCGCCTGCTCGGCCTGCTGGCGGGACGCCCGGGCGGCCAGCAGCGCCTCGGCCTGCCGAAACCGCGCGTACGCCGCCTCGAAGGGCCGCTGGAGCCGGTCGTAGGCCGCCGCCGCCGCCTGCCACCGCTCCGGATCGGACGCTCCCTCCAGCCGGGACCGCTCGGCCTGGGCGAGCAGCAGGCCGGCGGTGACGCTCGGGCGGGCGGCCTGCAGCTCCCGCGCGGCGGCCAGCCGGCCCACCTCGGCAGCGACCGGGGCGGCCTGCCGCCGGGCCTCGGCGACCTCCTCGGGTGCCCGCCGGGCCGCCGCCCGCTCGGCGCGGTCGGCCGCCAGCCGCAGGGCGAGCACGTACCAGGGGATGATCGCCTGCGGGAGGATTCTTTGGGGGTCGACCTCGGCGTACCATCGCAGGCCCTCGGCAACGGCCGTCTCGGCGTCCTCGTCGTGGCCTGCCCACAGGCCAAGCTCGGCCAGCCCCAACCAGGCGTCGTCGCGGGTGAGGGGCAGGCTCAGCCGCAGCGCTAGGCGCAGCTGCTCCCGCGCCGCCGCGAAGTCACCCTGTCGCGCTAGGAGCCGCCCCCTGGTGGCGTGCAGGCCGCGGTCGGCCCAGCTGTCGCCGCACAGCGCCTCCCTGGTGAGCCGCTCACAGTCCTCCCAGCGGCCGCTGGCCAGCAGGCGCCTGGCGAGATCGGAGGCGACGTAGCTGCCCATGGCCCGTTGCAGGCCGAGCTGGCGTGCCCGCTGGTAGCCCTGGTGGGCGTCGTCGAGGGCCTCGCGTTCCCGGCCGGCTGCCACCAGCGAATGGCTGAGGGTCGCGTAGGTGCGTATGACGGTCTCGGTGTCCCCGACCCCCTCGGCGATCCGGCGGGCCTCCAGTTGGAGCGCGATCGCCCGGTCCAGCTGGTTGAGGTCGTCCAGGCACATCCCGAGGGTGGCGAGCGCGTGGGCCTCTTCGGCTCGGGCTCCGGCCGCCCGGGCGATCCTGATCGCCTGCTCGCAGTATTGAATGGCTTTCGGACTTCGCCAGCCCAGCTGGGTCAGCGTCAGGGCGTGGCTGGCGAGCATGCGGGCGTGCTCGGCCGACGGCGGTGCACCGGCCAGCAGCCGCTCCGCGTCGGCGTAGGCGGCCAGCGCGCCGGGCTCATCTCGGGTTGTCCCGCGGTGGTCGCCCAGCCGGGTCAGCAGCACGGCGGCCCGGACCGGCTCGATGGCAGGGTCGACCCAGCTGAGCGCGTCCTGCAGCAGCCCGGCCGCGCGCTGGACCGCGCCGGCCAAGGCGGCCGCCTCGGCGGCCCGGGCCAGCAGGTCGACCCGGTCCAGCCCTGCTGGCCGGCCAGGGTCGGGGACCCGCTCCCACAGCGTGAGGGCACGCTCATAGTGCTGGTGGGCCTCGGGGAAGCCGCGGGCGCGCTCGGCGGTCAGCCCGGCCTGGACCCGGGCCGGCAGCGCCCGGGCGGGCTCCCCGGCCGCGTCCCAATGGGCAGCCAGCTCGGCGGCGGCCACCGCGGGCGAGTCACCGGCAGCCAGCTCGGGCCGCCCGGTGAGGGCGTGGGCGTAGCCGGCGTGCAGCCGTGCCCGCTCGCCCGGCAGCAGGTCGGCCTCAATAACCTCCCGCAGCAGGGCGTGGCGGACCTCGTAGCCGTCCTCCCCCGGCCGGCTCACCAACAGCTGATGGGCGACCGCCGCGCGCAGCGCCTCGACCAGCCCCCGCTCGTCCAGGCCAGCGGCGGCGGCCAGCAGCCGGTGGGGCACCGGCCGGCCGCCCACCGCGACAGCTGCAAGCACCTGCCTGGCCGGCTCGGGCAGCGCCTCCACCCGACCGCGGAGTAGGTCCCGGACGGTGGCCGGCAGCTCGCCGGAGCCGGCCCGCACGGCCGCCAGCAGCTCCTCGGTGAAGAACGGGTTGCCCTCCGAGCGGGCGAACACCGCATCCACCAGGTCGTTGGAGGGTACCGCCCCGAGGATGGCGGTCAGTTGGGCGATCGTCTCGGCCCGGTCGAACCGTTGCAGCTCCAGACGCTGGACCGGACCGCCGCGGTCCAGCTCGGCCAAATAGGGCCCAAGCCGTCCTTGGCCTGGCTCGTCACTGCGGTAGCTTGCGACCAGCAGGACCTGTTCCCGGCGCAGGTTGCGGACCAGGAACGCCAGCAGGTCGCGGGTGGAGCGGTCGGCCCAGTGCAGGTCCTCCAGCACCAGTACCAGCGGGGCCTGCTCGCCGAGGCGCCCGAGCAGGCCGAGCAGCACCTCGAACAGGCGAGCCTGGGCAGCCTGGCTTGGTGGGCCGGCGGTCTGCGGCTTGCCCAGGGCGGGCAGCAGCCAGGCCAACTCGGGCCAGGAGGGGCCGGCCAGCTCGCGCACGCCGCCGGGGCCCAGCTCGGCGAGCAGAACCCGCAGCACCTCCATGATCGGCGTAAACGGCAGGCCACCCGCACTGACCGGCACGCAGCCGCCGCTTAGCACGCGCGTTCCATCGGCGCCGCACCGCGCGGCCAGCTCGGTGACCAGGCGTGTCTTGCCCACACCGGCCTCGCCCCCCAACAGGACGACGGCCGGCTCGCCGTTCGCCGCCCGCGACCTGGCCGCCTTAAGGATGCGCAGTTCCTCGACGCGGCCGACCAAGGTCGGGCTGGCCACGCGGCCGCCCATCTCGCCCGGATTATCGCGCCGCTGGGATTGGAGGGGAACCGGCGCGTAAGTGGTCGGCGCCATAAAGATAGGGAGGTCGACGCGCCACAAGCTATGGCGGATGCCGGATTCGTGGCGGTCGCCCATGCCGCACCTTCTCGACGAGCTTGACACCAAGCGGTGTCGGAGAAGGAGGACCGCAGCCATGTCCGACCTCATCCCCTGCCCCGACCCGACCTGCCAGGCGCCCGCCCGCATCGTGGACCGCTGGACCTTCGGGTCCACCAACGGCCCGGTCGAGCACGTCAAGACCGGCTGCGAGCGCGGCCACTGGTTCACACCCACGGTCGACTCGCTCAACCTGCAGGGCGAGCAGGCCGAGCATCTGCAGGCGACCCTGCAGCTACCGGCAAAGGCCTGATGCGCCTGTAGACCGCTGTGGCTGGCCGGGTGTTGCCGAGTGGATGTACGGATCGGGGGGAAGAAGATGAAGCCGGGTCGAAGGCTCATCCCGGCCGCGGTGGCGGCCTTGGCGAGTGCAGCGATCCTCGCGGTTCCCTCGGCGGCGGCGCCCAACGTGGCGACGACGGCCTCACCGCAGGTGGCGCTCGACTGGAACCTGAACGCCGTGAACATCGTGCGGGGGGCCACGGTCCCGCTGCCGAAGTTCCAGATCGAGGGCTTGATCCACATGTCCTACGTCCAAGCGGCGGTGTACGACGCGACCACCAAGATCGAGGGGCGCTACGCCCCCTACCACGACTTCGCGGTCGATCCGAGCATCGTCGCCAACGCCTCGCCTGAGGCGGCGATCATCGCGGCCGCCTACACCACCCTGGCGTACTACTTCAGCGACCAGCCCGCGACGCTGTTGGACCCGCTGAAGGCCCAGTATGACGCGGCCCTTGCCGCGCTCCCAGACCAAGGCGAGGCCGAAGGCGTGGCGGTTGGCCAGGCGGCGGCCAACGACATCATCGCCTTGCGCGCCAACGATGGCCGCAACGCACCGATCACCTTCACCCCCGGCCCGCCCGGCCCAGGGGTGTGGCAGTTCGCGCCGCCGCCATCGCTACAGTTCGCACAGACGCCGTGGGTGGCCTTCATGAAGCCGTTCATGCTGCAGGCGGCGTCGCAGTTTCGCTCCGATCCGCCGCCTGCCCTGTCCAGCACGCAATGGGCTGAGGGGTTCAACGAGGTGAAGGCCTACGGCGCCGCCAACAGCACCGTGCGAACACCAGCGCAGACCGCGGTCGGGTTGTTCTGGAACGCCCACGTCATCAACCAGTACAACCAAGCCTTCCGTGAGCTCGCCGTCCAGCACGGCTTTGACCTGGTGGACACGGTGCGGCTGCTGGCAATGGGCAACCTGGTGGGCGCCGACGCAGGGATCGGCTGCCTGGAGTCGAAGTACCACTACGCGTTTTGGCGGCCGGTCACGGCGATCAGAAGCGCCGACATCGACGGCAACCCGCTGACCCAGCCGGATCCGACGTGGACGCCGCTGCTGACCACGCCCAACCACCCGGAGTACCCGGGCGCCCACGGCTGTATCACGGGGGCGGAGGCCGAGGTCTTCGCCGCCGTGCTGGGCACCAACCAAATCGAGGTCGACATCCACGGCTCCGCCAACGGCGCCGCTGGCAACTTCGACGCCGTGCGCCACTTCGACAGGGTCAACGACCTCACCCACGAGATCATCGACGCCCGGACCTGGGCCGGGCTCCACTACCGCTGGTCCAGCGTTCAGGGTGTCATTCTGGGCCACAAGACGGCCCACTGGGCGCTGCAACGCTTCTTCCTGCTGGCGCAGTAGAGCATTCCTACAGCCGCGGTTTCGGCCGCCAACTGGATCGCCTGTCTTGCCTTGATTCGATGGCCACTGGCTGACCCCGCTCGCCGAGATGGTCCAGGACGCCAGGCCGGCCGTGCCCGCCGAGGCGCCGGCACCGTGCCCGCCTGATATCGACATGCTTGGGACGCAGGAGGTGCAAATGGGTGACCCCGAGAAACAGCCCGGGCCGGAGTTGGAACGCCAGACGCAGAAGCTCAGAGACCACGCGGTGGTCCGCCCACAGGGAGGGATGCCCATGCGCTCCAGCGATCTCCGCTCCGGCGAGGAGGCGGTCGTCATCGGCGGGAGCATGGCCGGGCTGTTGGCCGCGCGCGTGCTTGCCGATCGCTTCGACCGCGTGACGGTCATAGACCGCGACCGCTTTCCCGACGGCGCGAAGTTCCGTAAGGGGGTGCCACAGTCCCGGCACCTCCACGCCCTGCTCGCCAGCGGGCTCCAGATCCTCGAGCAGCTCTTCCCCGGCCTCGAAGCGGAGTGGGTGGCCGCAGGCGCGGTCCCGATCGAGTGGCCACGGGACATGCTCGTGCTGACCCGCCGCGGCTGGTCTGATCGCTTCCCAACCGGCATCAAGATTCTCTCCGCCAGTCGGGAGTTCCTGGAATGGGGTGTTCGTCGCCGGGTGGCGGCGTTCGGCAACGTCCGGTTCCTCGAGGGCCGCGACGTCACCGGCCTGCTGGCGGACGCGGACCGACGCCGGGTGGAAGGGCTTCGGATCCGGGCGCGCTCGTCGGGCGGCGGCCAGGAGGCGGCGGCCGAGGAGCTGCGGGCGGGGCTTGTCGTCGACGCCAGTGGGCGCAACTCGCGGGCGCCGGAGTGGCTCGCCGAGCTCGGCTACTCGCCGCCGGCCAAGGCGACGGTCACCTCGTTTCTCGGCTATGCCAGCTGCTACTACGCGATCCCAGCCGACTTCGACGCCGACTGGCGGGTCCTCTTCCTCCAAGCCGACCCGGCCGCCAACGCGCGGGGAGGCGTGCTGTTCCCGATCGAAGGCAACCGTTGGATGGTCACCCTTGCCGGCCGCGGTCGGGACTACCCTCCCACCGATGAGGAAGGCTTCCTGGCCTTCGCCGGTAGCCTGCGCAGCCCGCTCCTGCACGAGGCTATCCGGGGCGCCGAGCGGTTGACGCCGATACATGCCTACCGGCAGACCGACAACCAGCGCCGCTTCTACGAGCGGCTGCCCCGACTTCCGCAGCGCTTCCTGGTGATCGGCGATGGGGTCTGCGCCTTCAACCCGCTCTACGGCCAGGGGATGACCGTCGCCGCACAAAGCGCGCTGGTCCTGGACCGTCTGTTGCGCGAACGATCGAACGGCGCGCTGGGCGACTTGCCCGCTCGCTTCCAGCGTGAGGTAGCAAGGGTCAGCGCCGCTGCCTGGCTCATGGCCACCGGCGAGGACCTGCGCTACCCGACGACCGAGGGCGGGGAGCGGACCCTCCAGCTGCGGCTGACCCACCGCTACCTCGACCGCGTGATCGGCGCGGCCATCAGGGACAAGACCGTGGGCCTGGCCTTCGGCAAGGTGGCGCAACTGGTGGCACCCCCCACCACGCTGTTCCGGCCCGGCATCCTGCTGCGGGCGCTGCTGCACGGCGGTGCCCGGGGGACCGGCGCGCCGCCGACCACGACTGGGGTCAGCAACCGAGACAGGCAGCGTGAACGCCATCCACCTCTTGCTGATCGCCGACTCCCGTCCGGATGAGGACGTGGCTGCTGCGTACCAGCAAATCGAGCATCGCTCAATACGGGGCCAAGGGAGTTTGGCCGCAGCGCGGCGCCAAAGATCAGACAGCCAATCCGGTCAACGCAGTCGTCACAGTGCACGTGGAGTGTGAGGTTAGAATGCGGTGATGGTCAACGGTGTCGAGACGCCACAAGAGAACGCTTAACTGCACGCCGATAGAACACTTAACTTTGGCCTCTACGGTTCCGCGTCACCTGTAAAAACGGCCCTGCGCACAGCGGTTCCCTTCATTTTGCTGATAAGGAAGAGGGCGGAGGTTCAAGTCCTCCCAGGCCCACCAATACTAGCCCTGACCTGCGGAAACGCTGATCTGTCATGCTCGGGGCCCGGGCTTGTTTCGATGCATCCCGGATCGGTATGCGGTCTGAGCCGTCGATTCGGGTCGTTGGATGCCGACCGTTCTGACCAGCCGCTTTGCTCGCTCGATGGCCATCGCCAGCCTGGTAGGCTGGGCCGCACAGCGGTCGTAGAACGCATTACTGCGCACCGTGAAGAGGGGCGTCCCGACCACGCCCACCTCCTTCTTGCCCGGTTGCTCATCCTTGTGGCCGAGGCGAACCCCCGGCCGCACGTTCCACGGCTTCGACACCCGTGATGTGGCCATCTCGGCGAGGCCGGCGTCAGGGATCAGCTGATCTTCGAGGTCGCCTTAGCCATCGCCTTGCCCGACTGCTACGACCTGATTTGCTTCCTCGACACGCTGCACGAGTTGGGGCCTGATCGGGCGGCGGCGCACGCCCGTCAGGCGACTGCTACCTGGGATCCTGCTGACGTGCCGATGGCCGAGATCGCCTCCAAGACCGGCGCGTGCTGGTGGTCGCCCCTACCGCCTGCGGCGCGGCGAGGTTCGCCAGCCAGACGGCCAGTTCTTGTACGGCCCAGCGACCGGCCATCCCGACCGGCAACCGCGGGACCTGCCCTTCCCCGCTCCCGTCGCCCGCGCCCTCGGGCGTGCGGTCTTGCCGGACGACATGCGACCACCGCGCACAGCGGCACGGGCGACGCGGAAGGCGACCACCGGCGGCGACCGCCGCCGGCGACCATGCGGAGCTGCGGCAGTCCTGCGGAGGCGGCCATGCAACCGGACTGCGGTCATGCGGCACAGCACACCTGTGACCAGACCGCACTGCGGAAGCGGCACTACGGAAGCGGCACTGCCGGGGACGCGGAGGGCTCCACAGTGGCTCCGACCGCCGGTGTCGGATGCGTCGAGCGGACGCCTGCATGTTCTTCGGTCGGCGTGTAGCCAGCGACCAGCACGCGGCGCGCATGCTGCCAGGCTAGATCGTCCATACGCCCTTTTCAGCAATATTGCAAGCATTGACCTGATCATAGGGCTATCGCAGACTTCCCCACGGTCTTGCCGAGTCGCCCGGTTCCAGACGGGCGACCGTCTCTCGCCTCCGGTCCGGTGGGCCAGGTACGTGCTGTTTCGTCCGCATGCGTGAGGAGGCGCAGATGGATCGCTCAGTTCGAGTGCTTGCCGGGGTGCTGGCTTGGGCACTGGTCATCTCGCTGGCGCCGGCGGCGCCCGCGTCGGCGGCGCCGACTGGGGCGGCGGCGTCCAGCCGCAGCGCGGCCGCGTCGGCTGGAGCGGTGTCCAGCCGCGCCGCGGCCACCTTGGCGGCGGTCGCCGCAAGCCCGCCGACGGTGACCCGGGTGGACTCGTCGGTGCAGGTCACCCCGGACTCAACCGGCCGGGTGACGATCCCCTACTGCCCGACCAGCGACCCGTGCGCGTTCGCCGCGCCCCCCGCCAACGTGGTGGTGACCGGTCGGGCTCCCAACGGGGGCACCCCGGCGATCCCGGGGAACCTGGTCGCCTACAACCGCACCACCACGGAGTTCACGCTGCGGGCGCTGGACACCGCCGGCAACCCGATCACCTCGGCGATCACCGTCTGGTATCACGCCGCCGCCGCGCTGACCAGCAACGAGGAGGTCCGCACCGTCACGGTGACCACCGACACCGCCGGGTTCGCCACAGTGAACTATGCCAGCCCGCACGGCAGCCTGGTGCCCAACGCGGTGGTGGCAAGCGGGGTGGACCCCAACGGCGGTGGCAACATTCCGGTGAGCCTGGTGGTGTCGGCCCAGACCGCCAGCGCCTTCACGGTGCGGGCGATCAACCAGTCCGGCGCGGCGATCGCCAGCACCCAGATCACCCTGTCCTACTACGCCGCCTGGGCCGCCCGCATCGACCCGGGCACGGGCTGGACCGCCGCCAACGCCACCCCCACGGTCACCACCGACGCCAACGGGTTCGCCACGGTGAGCTTCGGCCAGGCGCTGCCGAACGTCCCCAGCGGGATCGTGGCGGTCGGGGTGGCCCCGGCGATCGGCAGCAACATCGCCGCCAGCCTGATCGTCGACACGCCGACGACCAGCGGCTTTCGGGTGCGGGTGGTGAACCAGTCCGGCGTGAAGGTGGCCAGCCTGAGCGTGACCTTGTCCTACCACGCGGTGGCGGTGGTGCCCGACCCGGTCGACAAGCGGTCGATGACCCCCGGCGACTCTGCGGATACGGGCACGACCACGCCGACGCTGCACGGGGTGTTCACCAAGCGGCCCGCAAGCTCTGGGCATGTGGACTTCGAGGTCGCCAACCCGGCCACCGGGGTGGTGGTGGCCTCCGGTGCCGGCGCGACGGTGGCCAGCGGCGCGGACTCGGCGTGGGCGGTGCCGGCCAACAAGCTGGCGGCCGGGTCGACCTACCGGTGGCGGGCGCGCGGCAACGACGGCACCGGGGTGGGGCCGTGGTCGGCGTACAAGTACTTCAACACCCAGGCCGCCTCACTGCTGGGGGAGCAGCGCCGCTTCGGCTTCGAGGGGCGGCCGCTGAACGACCGGTCCGAGCTGAAGGTCAACGTCGCCAACGGGGACCTGCTGCTGCACGCCAACGACCTGCGCATCCGCGGCACCGGCCTGGACTTCAGCCTGGACCGCTACTACAACAGCCGCCAGCCCGGCAGCTCCACGCTCGGCAAGGGCTGGACGCTGGGGGTCGGCCAGGACGTACACCTGAACTTCGCATCGTCGAACCACGCGACCAGCGACGTGACCTACATTGCCCCGACCGGGTTTGCGGCCCGGTTCAACTATGACGCGACCGAGTCCCGCTGGCGGCACCCACCCGGCGTGGACGCCGACCTCACGCGCAACGCCACCACCGGCGAGTGGACGCTCAAGTTCCAACAGTCCGAGGCCAAGCTGGTATTCTCCGACACCACCGGCCGGCTGCTCCGTGAGGTCGACCGCAACACCAACACGATCAGCTTCGACTACAACGCCTCGGGGCTGCTGTCGACGGTGACCGACACCCAGAACCGGCAGACCACCCTTGGGTATGTGGGCGGGCGGCTGGACACCGTCACCGACCCCAGCGCGCGGACGGTGCACTACACCTACACCGCCGGCGGGAACCTGGAGACGGTCACCGACACTGGCGGGAACGTGGTCCACTACCGCTACAACGCCGACCTGCTGATCGACCAGATCACCACCGGCGGCAACTCGATCACCCGGATCGACTACGTCGACGCCGTCGGGAAGGTAACCGACTTCTCCACCCAGTTCAACTCCGGGTTTGGGGTGCCGACCAGCGCGACCACCTCGTTCGACTACACCAGCGGGCAGACCAAGGTCACCGACCCCAACGGCAACTTCACCACCGGCGACACCACCGACGGGATCACCACCTACCGCTTCGACGACCGCGACCGGATCACCAAGGTGATCGACGCGCTTGGCCACACCCAGGACAAGACCTACACCTCCACCGACAACATCGCCAGGCTGGTCGACGGGCTGCAGAAGCAGGCCACCTTCGGCTGGGACCCCAACGACGAGAACCTCACCTCGGTCTCGCTGCCCACCGGCGCCAAGAGTCAGTTCGACTACACCAGCGCCACCCACCCGCACGCGGTCACCCAGACCATCGACCCGCAAGGCAACATCCTCACCTACACCTACGACAATGCCGGCAACCTGGACATCACTAGCCAGTCCGGTGTCACCCTGGAGGACCGCGACTACAACCCCAACAACGGCACCATCAGCAAGATCACCGACGGCAACGGCAACGCCACCCTGTTCGGCTACGACCCCAACGGCAACCTCACCTCGGTCGACAACCCCGCCCCCCTGGGCGACCTCACCCTGACGCCGGACTCCCTTAGCCGGCTGCACACCCTGGTGGACGGCAAGAACCAGACCACCACCTACACCTACGACCCCCTGGACCGCCCCGACGTGACCACCTACCAGGACGCCTCCACCGTCGACAACAACTATGATCCCGACGGCAACCTGGTCCAGGTGACCGATGCCACCGGGATCACCGTGTTCGATTACAACAAGATGAACTGGCAGATCCGCAAGACCCTGCCGGACAACACCCAGCTGCGCTACGACTACGACCACAACGGCAACCTGACCCTGTTCACTGACTCCGGTGGCGACGTGACCTCCACCTACGATCAGGCCAACCGGCTCACCCAGCTGCTGGAGCCCGGCGCCACCACCCCGGTCACCTTCGGCTACGACAACGACAACCGGCGCACCACCACCACCTACCCGACCACCCCGACCGCCACCGTGATGACCACGGGCTACGACGACGCCGGCCGGACAACCAGCGTGAAGGCCACCGTCGGCGCCACCACGCTGTCCAGCTTCACCTACAGCTACCAAAAGAACGGCGCCGACACCGCGCTGCGCCAGTCGATGACCGACCCCGCCGGCACCACCAGCTACACCTACGATGCGCGCAACCGGCTTACCGGCGCGACCGGCCCGGGCCTGTCCCGCACCTACGGCTACGACCGCAACTCCAACCGCACCAGCAAGACCGAAGGCGGCACCACCACCAACTACGGCTACAACGCCGCCGACGAGCTGTGCTGGTCCGGCCCCGCCAGCGGCACCTCCTGCACGGTACCGTCGGGCAACACCAGCTACACCTACGACCCCAACGGCAACCTCACCGGCTCCTCCAGCGGCTGGTCGCTTGCCTACAACGCCAAGAACCAGACCACCTCGATCACCAAGCCCGGCGGCACCGCCCTAAACCCCCTGGCCTACGCCGGCCAGGGCCAGACCCAGCGCACCCAGGCCGGCACCACCGGCTACGTCAACAGCGCGCTGGGGGTGGCCAGCGCCACCAGCGCCGGCAGCAGCGACTTCTACACCCGTGACAACCGCGGCACCCTAGTCAGCCTGCGCGCCGCCAGCGGCAGCCGCTACTACTACCTGCTGGATGGGCTCGGCTCGGTGGTCGGCCTGGTCAACAGCAGCGGCACCAAGGTCAACAGCTACAGCTACGACCCCTACGGCGTGCAGCTGTCAGCTACCGGGACCGTGGCCAACCCCTGGCGCTACGCCAGCGGCCTTTTCGACAGCCAGACCGGGCTGACCAAGTTCGGCGCCCGCTACTACGACCCCGACCTTAGCCGCTTCACCCAACGCGACCCCAGCGGCCAAGACCTGCCCTACGCCTACGCCGGCTGCGACCCGGTCAACAACGTTGATCCGACCGGCTTCTGCACTGTTTGGACCTATGTTAGAGCGGGGTTCTTCGGAGCCGTTGTCGGATTGGGTGCGGCGCTCTGGGAATCTGGGGGTACGCTTGCTGTATCTGCAGCAGTGGGGACGACGGGAGACGCTACCGCATTGTCAATAGCGGCACAGGGGTTGGGATGCGCCTGGGACGCAACAAGCAATTACCTCGAGCAGACAATTAGCTCCTATTCCTACTCCTGCGGTATGTATCACAACTGCTGATTCCCAAGGAGGTGGCCGACGGCTCCTCGTGTCATGAGCTAACCACCGCTCGCAGCCATGCAGTAGGGTAAGTCTTGGGTCGGCTTGACCTAGAGCAGCTACGAGTTCAGCCTCGGGGTGTGGCATCAGGCGCTGTGCTGCCACACCCCGAGCTGGCTTCCTGGCTTGGCGACAGACCCTGCACGGTATGATCCCGAACCCGGGCGTCACGTACGGGACGTCATGTACAGGACCAGGTGAGGCAACGAGTCCATGACCAACGCTGAAATCCCAATGGGTCGCCAAGCGGCACGTGCATGGAAGCGCCTTGACGCTGGCGTGCGGAAAGAGGTCTGGCGCCGCGCACGCCAAGGTCTGGGCCATCCGGATCCCGCGGTGGCGGCCATCGCCATCGGCCGGGCTCGCTACACCCTGAGCCGGAGCTTCTCCGTGCGGTACTGGGCTCGCATGGTTGTCGTGCTGATCGGTGCCCTAGGCGCCGCAGCCCTGCTGAATCGCCTGATCAGCCCCGACCCTAACCTATACGTGATTGCAGTCATAGCTTCTCTCTCCAGTGGAATTATTACCTACACAAAGGCTCGTCGATTGGCGGAACAGATGGAGGAGGCAAATACGAACACGTTGAGAGCTGGCCACACCGACCATGAATCTGTGGATTGACAGCGACTTCTTCTAAAAGAAGTTCGCTTGTTCCGATGACATGATCGGGACTGTGATTGGGTCACTCGCGTTCGAACCGGTCAGCTTCCCAGCGGGCGCTCGTTGGCAGCGCAGCTAACGGCAGGGCGCTGGCCGGCCCCGTCCGCCGGGATTCGCCAGCGGGTGTCAGGAAGGCTGGTGAGGAGTGCTGATGGAAGCATTGAGGTAGCGTGGTTGTGGGCAGGCGTGCAGGTAGGTGGCGGTGTAGAGCGGACGTGAGGTGGAGGGAAGGGGCGATGATCAGCGCGGCGCCAGTGGATCTCAAGACGCATTGGGAGAACGCATAACTGCACGCCGATAGAACATTTAACTTCGGCACCTACGGTCGGACGCGACCTGCGAAAACGAGCCCCCGCACAGCGGTTCCGTGCCGTTAGCTGATAAGGAAGAGGTCCGAGGTTCAAGTCCTCGCAGGCCCACTCCATTTCCGCTGGTCAGCGGGTCTTTGCCTGTACTCTGGCCGCGTTTGTCTATGCGGTTCACGGGAGCGGGCAGCAACGGGCAGCAATCGGCGGTGCCTGATGTCTTGCCGGGGAGAGGGGAGAGCCGCTCTCTGGGGAAGGCAGTTGTAGGGGAGATGGGCCTTGGCCTATTCGAGCAGTCGCCCGGCAACGCTCGGCGCTTCGCTGGCGTCGACCCACGCCTTGAGCTGCGCTGGCACCAGTGGGACAGGCCGGGCGTCGATCGTCAAGCGGCCGTCGGCGTCCAGGCGCGACTGGAAGTTCACCAACAGGTCGGGTGCCAGCTCGGCGAAGTCGCGTCGCTGGTGGGCGCCGCGGCTCTCGCGGCGGGCCACCGCCCCCAGCAGGGTCGCCTCGGCGGCCACCAGCGACGCGCGAAGGTCCAGGGCGTGGGCCAGGTCGGCGTAGCCCTCCGAGGTGGGACGCACGTCCACCTCGAGCGCCAGTTCGCGCAGCTCGGCCACCCGGGCTAGGCCGCGCCGCAGCCCCGCGTCATCGCGGACCACCCCGCAGCTCTCCCACATGGTGTCACGCAGCGCCCGCTGCAGCGGGCGGGCGAACTGGCGTCCATGGCGGATGAACCCGGACAGCTCGTCGTTGGCGGCGCGGACCACCTGGCGGGCGCGGAGCTGCACGTCGCGGCCGGCCGAATAGCGGGCGGCCGCCTCGCCGGCCCGGCGGCCGAACACCACTGTCTCGGCAAGGGAGTTGCCGCCCAGCCGGTTGGCGCCGTGCAGCCCGGCGGTCACCTCCCCGGCCGCGTACAGACCGGCCACATCGGTGACGTGGGTCTCAGGGTCCACGATCACGCCGCCCATCGAGTAGTGGGCGGTCGGGGCGACCTCCATCGGCTGCCGGGAGATGTCCAGCATCTGGTACTCCAGGAACTGCCGGTACATCCGTGGCAGGCGCTCCAGAATGCGGTCCTTGCTGACGTGGCTGATGTCCAGGAACACCCCGCCGTGCGGCCCGCCGCGGCCCTGGGTGATCTCGGTGTAGTTGGCCAGCGCGACCCGGTCGCGGGCCGACAGCTCCATCCGGTCGGGGTCGTAGCGGGCCATGAAGCGCTCCCCGAGCGCGTTGGTCAAGTGGCCGCCCTCGCCGCGGACCGCCTCGGTCACCAGCGTGCCGGCCACCTCCTCGGGAGCGACCATCCCGGTCGGGTGGAACTGGACCAGCTCCATGTCGGCCAGCCGGCAGCCAGCCCGCAGCGCCAGATACATGCCGTCACCGGTGTTCTCGTCCCGCCGCGACGACGACCGGCGCCAGATGCGGGTGTGCCCGCCGGCGGCCAGCACTACCGCGTCGGCCAGGAACACCGTCCGCTCGCCGGTCTCCAGGTCGAAGGCCAGCGCCCCAAAGCAGGTCCCGTCGCAGACCAGCAGCTGGGACACGTACTGGTCGTCGATCACCGGCACGCCCAGCTCGGCGACCTTGGCGGCCAAGGCGCGCAGGATCGCCCGCCCGGTCCAGTCGCCTGCGTAGCAGGTTCGGCGCCAGCGGTGGGCGCCGAAGAACCGCTGGTCCAGGCGACCGTCGGTGGTGCGCGCGAACGGGGCGCCCCACTCGGCCAGCTCCAGCACCGCCGCCGGCGCCTCCCGAGCCAACAGCTCGACCGCCCGGGGATCGGCCAGGAAGTAGCCCTCCCGCAGGGTGTCCGCGAAGTGCTGCTGCCAGGAATCCTCCGGGTCGACGGTGCCCAGTGCGGCGTTGATCCCGCCGGCCGCCAGCACCGTGTGGGCGTCCTTGCGTGTCCGCTTGCCGATCACCACCACCTCGCTGCCGGCCTGGTGCGCGGCGATCGCCGCGCGCAGCCCGGCCGCGCCGGTGCCGATCACCAAGACGTTGGCGACGTTGCTGCGAAGCGATGAAACAGGCATGCTGTCCGGCCGTTGTGGGACGGCTTCGGCAAGCGGCCGACCGCCGAAGCATCTCGCCACCCAGCATGCACCCGCCATCGGCGAGCGCGCGACCCTGGCCTGAGAGGCGGTCGGGCCGGCCGCGACCAGCGAGCCCCAACGGCATGCCGGCACGGCCGGGCGGCGTCGGCCAGCATTGGAGCGGGACCGGGGCGGCGGGTTTCATGGCAACAGTCTGCTTGCCCTGGCGCGCTCACAGCAGATGCAACAGCGCCCGCCGGACTACCGGCGGCCAGGGCGCCGGCCGTGGTGGTGTAGCGGAGGAAGCGCCTGCGACTGAGCCGCTGCTCACCGTCGTGATCTGGGTTCGACGCGCGTTCCATCTGCCCTCCCTTGGGGAGAGATGCGACAACTATGCATCACATCCAAAATGCGCGGAAAGGCAATAGGGCTAGCGAGCCGCCAGAGTCTCGCCCGCGGCGGCCACTAGACGCGCCTCGGCCTCCGCGGCGCTTGCCCGGCGAGCGCGCGCCCAGGCACGCCCGGCCGTGGCTGCCAAGCGGATCGAGGTGGCGTGTTCACGGACCCGCTCGGGGGCCGCGCCGCCGGGGACGGTTCGGGCGGCCACGACCGAGGCAGGGTCCATGGCGGAAAGCAGGTCTGGAGTGAAGCGGCGGCGCTCGCCGAGCACCTGCTGGGCGGCGCCGGCGAGGTCGTCAGCGGTCAGCGCACTTCGGCCGTCACTGGTCGCCAGGGCGGTCGCCCGGGCGACCAGCCGGTACGCGGACCGGTAGTCCAGGTGCTGGTCCAGGACGATCTGCTCCGCTAGGTCGGTGGCGGTGGTGAAGCCATGGCCGGCGCCGGCGGCCAGCGCGCCGACGTCGACCTCCAGGGTGCGGACCACCTCGCCGGCCAGCGCGACGAGCCGCTGCCCGAGGCCGACCGCACCGAGGACCTCCCCGTAGGCGTACAGCCAGTTGTCGGTCCGGGCGGAGGGGGTTCGTTGCGTGGCCAGGATCCCGGCTGTGCGGCCGATCAGCGTCCCGGCGCCGCCGCGGATGACGGCCAGGGCGTAGGGGTTGCGCTTCTGGGGCATCAGGGCGGACGCGCGGCACAGGGAGGGATGTAGTCGCACGTAGCCGAACTGCGGGCTCGAGAAGATCTCCAGGTCTTCGGCCAAGCGATCGGCGGTGACGGCGGCCTGGGTGGCGCTGGTCACCGCGTCGGTCAGACCGTCGACAGCCCACATCGCGTCGCGAGTGTGAGCGCCGATGGCCTGGAACCCGAGCAGCTCGGCGAGTCGGCGCTGGTCCAGCGGGACCCGCGACCCGCCGACGCCGCCGGCTGCCGCGGGGCTGGAGTCCGCCCAACGATGGGCAAGGCTGATCCGCTCCAGGTGCCGCAGGGCCTCCTGGGCGAAACTGCCGAGGTAGTGGCCGAACGTCGAGGGCTGCGCCGGCTGCAGGTAGGTCGTGTCCACCCAGAGGGTGGCCGCGTGCTCGTCTTCGCGTGTGGCCAGGGCGGTCGCGAACGCGGCCACGGCCTCGTGCAGGTCCAGGAGGGCGGAGCGAAGGGCCAGCCGGAAGGCGATCCGGCCCGCCTCGCGGCGCGTGCGGCCAAACGGCAGCCAGCCGGCTGTCCGTCCGAGTCGCCGTTCCAGCTCGCGTTCGCGGCTGTTGACCGCATCACCGTAGGTGACGTCATAAGGGAACGCCTCCGCCGGCGAGTCGAGCAGCTCCAGCAGGGCGGCGAGCAGGCGCGCGGCCGCATCGGCCGGGATCACGCCGGCCTCGCTGAGCGCGATCGCGTGGGCGAGGTCGGCCATGCCGAGCCCGTGGTGCAGCGCTGGCGCGTCCGCCATCTCGAGCCGGTAGCCGGCCTCCACCAGCTCGGGAGACGGGCCGCTGGTGATGTGGCCCTCCGCGCCGAGATAGCCCTCCGGGACCGGCCTGCTCACAGCGCTGCCCGTCTCCAGAGCACGGTGGGCGCTCCACCGGTGACCAGGAAGACGACTGGTCCTGCGGGGGGTGCCGATCGCGCGGCGGTCAGCAGCGCCGCCATCGCCTTGGCGCCGAAGACGGGGTCCAGGAAGACGCCCTCGGTGCGTGCGACCAGCGTCGCCGCCAGGTCGCCGTCGGCCGACGGGATTCCGTATCCGGGGCCGAGATACCCGCCGAGCACGGTCGGAGCGGGCCCGCCGGAAGCGGGCGCGGGGTCGCCGGAAGGGGACTCGGCGGGCGCGGGCGGCCGGGTCCCGAGCAGCTTGGCGGCCCCCTCGGCCAGCTCCTCGACACGCCGCAGGGACTCGTCGACCGGGCGGCTCACCGCCACCCCCACGACCTCGAACGGGAATCGGAGCCATCGCGCGCCGGCCACCAGGCCGGCCTGGGTGCCGCACGATCCGGTAGCCAGCCAGAGCTGGGCCGGTTCGAGCTGGTCGGCCGCGAGCTGCTCGGCCAGCTCGAGGCAGGCCGAGACGTAGCCGACCGCGCCAAGTGGCGTGGCCCCGCCGCGGGGGAGCAGGTACGGGCGCCGGCCCGCGGCTTCGAGCTCGGCTCCAAGGGCAGCCACCTCCCGGTCGACCGATGCACGCTCCTGGTCAAGGGTAAAGCGGATCATCGCTCCCGCCTGCCGGGCGAGCAGCAGGTTGCCGGCGGCGGGCTGCGGCTCCCCGTAGAAGACCAGGTAGCCGTCGAGGCCGCAGCAGCGCGCGGCCAGCGCCGCCAGCATGGTCCAGTTGGACTGCGGCCCCCCGCCGGTGACCAGGCAGTCGAACCCTGCCGAGGTGGCCTCGCCGACCAGGTACTCCAGCGCCCGGACCTTGTTCCCGCCCAGGCCGAACCCAGTGAGGTCGTCGCGCTTCAGCCACACCTCGGTCCCGATCGCCGCCGACAGGCGCGGCGCGGGCCGCAACGGGGTCGGGAGCGTGGCGAGCCGCACTCTGGGGAGCGGCGGCAGCGTGGTCGTCACCCGTCGAGCACCCGGTCGACGAACGTGCCGGCCGCGCCGAGCGCCCGGCAGGGGTCCAGCAGGCTGTCGATGGCGACCTCATCGAGATGGCGCGCGATGGCCGGATCCGCCATCAGCGCCGTCCTGAGATCCATCCCCTGCTCGATCCCGGCCATCGCCGCCTGATAGACGGCCTGCTGCGCGGTGTGCTTGCCGACGCGGTCGGCGAGCAGGCGCATCACCGGCTCGGACGCGAGGTAGCCGCCGCGCGCGTCGAGGTTGGCGCGCATCCGCTCGGCATCCACCTCGAGCCCCTCCAGCAGCCGGACCGCGAAGGCGAGGGCCGCGCCGGTGAGCATGCATGCCTCGGGGAGCAGGACCCACTCGGACTTCCAGGCGCGGCCGTCGCGCTCGTGCTCGTGCACCATCGCCTCCACCGCGAGCGAGGCCTGCCCGCGAACCAACCGAGCCAGCGTGACGATCTGCTCGGACAGCTCGGGGTTGCGCTTGTGCGGCATGGTGATGCTGCCCACCTGGCCGGGCGTGAAGGGCTCTCGAAGCTCCCCGATCTCGGGCCGTTGCAGCTCGTATACCTCGTTGGCGATCTTGGCCAGGGTCGCGGTCGCCATGGCCAGCAGGTTCAGGAACTCGGCGAAGCGGTCGCGCGCTGTGAGCCATGGGACGTCGGGCACCCCGAGTCCGAGTCGCCGGGCGAACGCGTCGAGCAGTTCGATGGCGCGGTCACCCCAGAACTCCATCGTCCCCAGCGCGCCCGCCAACTGCACGACCTCGTAGCGTGGCCGCGCCTGTGCCAGCCGCTCCTGGTGACGGCGAAGCTCCGAGACCCACACCGCGGCCTTGAACCCGAAGGTGATCGGCAGGCCGGGCTGGCCGTGCGTGCGACCGCACATGACCGTGTCGCGATGGCGCCGCGCAAGTGCCAGCGCGGCGGTCTCGGCGCGGCGCAGGTCGCGCTCGACGATCCGGCCCACGTCCCGCATGACCAGCGCGGTCCAGGTGTCGGTCAGGTCCTGTACGGTGGCGCCCCAGTACACCCACTCGCGCGCCTCGGCTGGGAGGATTCGCCGAAGGCAGCGGATCAGTCCCAGCGTCGAGTGCGAGGTTGCCCGGGTCTGCTCGGCGACCTCCCGGAGGTCGAGAAGCTCGACGCGGGCGTGCACGCGGATCTGCCGGGCGGCGTCCACGGGCACCAGGCCGACCTCGGCCTGCGCCTCGGCCAGCGCCGCCAGGATCTCCAGCCAAGACTGCACCCGCCCCTGGTCGTCGAAGCGGTCGCGGAGCTCCGCGGTGCCCCAAAGATGGCCGTACAGCCCCGAATCGAGCGGATGAGCGGTCAGCGGCATCACCCCAGTCGTTGCGGCCGGTCGAGGCCGGCCAGCCACCGGAGCGCCTGGCGCACCTCGTCCAGGTTCGATCCCCACGGGACCACCGCGACCGCGTCACCGAGCTCCATGCCGCGTTCGAGCAGGCAGCACTTGGCCAGCGTCGGCCCGCTGGCGCTGGCGCGGTTGCGGGGGCAGAGGTCGACACGGTCCGGCTCGTCTCCATAGAAATGGCGGTGGAGCTGGAGCGACCGCTCGCACCCGATCAGCAGCCAGGGCTCCCGCGTCGCCGGCCTGGTGTCCAGGAACGCCACCGGGGCGGCCAGGTCGATGCCCGAGCCCCGGCAGGGCAGCAGGTACGAGGGCGCCGGGTTGGCCGCGGCGAGGTCCCGGATGTCGACGGCGTCCAGCACCAGCTCGATCGGCGGCAGCTCCTCGTCGAACGCCACCGCCTGCTCGGCCATTGCGAGCAGCTTCGGCGGCTCCGGTGGGATCACCTCGGTCACCCGTACCACCACGGGGGTTGGCTCCCAGATGAAGTTGACGTGCTGGTAGCGACCCATCACGACATAAGCCCGGACGCCCGGAGCGTCCTCCGCCAGCGCACGCCTGGCAAGGGCGGTGGCGTTGCCCACGTCGACCTCCGGAGCCTCGACCCACCTGGTGTGCTCCGGGCCGGCCAGCACGCGGGCCTCCACGACCGGAGAGAACAGCGCGGTGTCGGAGGCCCGGCGCACGCGCACCAGGGCGGTGGCGTCGCCGTTGCGAAGCGCCAGGTAGTCCGTGCGACGGTAGACTTCCCGGCCGACCAGGAAGCGCAGCAGCGCCGGCTCGTCGAGCGGAAGGTCGACCTCCTGGAGTGAGAGCCCGCGGTACGGTCGCGCCGTGGCGTTGGGGGCCGGCTCCGCGATCATCGCAACATCCTGGTCGGCGCGGTGTCCGCGCGCAGTCCGAGACGCAGGGTCTCCAGTGGCAGCATCTCCTCGGGCGGGACGTTGCCGAGGTTGACACCGGGCCCGAGGAACCGGATGAACCAGGCCTGCTGCGCCTTCAGCGGCGCCTCGAAGATGACCCGGTCCAGCGGGACGTGGTTGGCGATCGCCTCGACCAGCTCTTCGCGGACGCTGCCATCTCGCCGGAACAGGCCGACGGTCCCGCTCTCCCTGCCCTCGGCGATCACCCAGCGCGCCCCCGCATCCAGGTCGCGCCGCATCTCGTCGACCCAGTGCACGGGGACGACCGGGACGCGGCCGTCCTTCGCGCCTGTCTCCGCGAGCACCGTGAAGTCGCTCGCCAGCTTCTTGACCAGGTCGACCTTGCGGTCGAGCGTGAGCGCACCCAGCCCGTTGGACACCTCGACCGCGCCGATTCCCTGCTCGAGGGCCCACCGGCGAAGCTCTTCCACCCGTCCGCAGTTGGCGGCCACCTCCAGCAGAGTCCCCCCGAGCGAGACGAGGATCCCGGCCGCATCGCACAGCGCGATCCGTTGTTTCAGGGTGCGATCGACGTACGCGATCCCCCAGCCGATCTTCAGCACGTCGATGAGCTCGCCCGCCTGCGCGAGCACGCCGTCCAGGGCCGGGATGGGGACGCCCTTGTCGAGCACGTGCGTGAGTCCGTCGACCCGCGGCTTGCCCGGACGCGCTGGAAGGTCGAGGAAGTCTGGACGATCCCACATGGGCTGGACCTCCAACTGTCATGTAATGATGGGGCCTCTCATCATGCGAAACAACTGGGACGCTCAGGGCATGCGGCCCGACCTTCGCGAGCCGCATGCCCTGAGGATTCGCCAGGCGACCAGCGCCGCCCCGAGGCCGTCGTCGACGTTCACCACCGCCACCCCCGGCGTGCACGAGGAGACCATCGCCACCAGCGCCGCCACGCCGCCGAAGGCAGTGCCGTAGCCGATGCTCGTCGGCAGGGCGATCACCGGGCAGGCGATCAGCCCGACGACCACCGAGGCGAGCGCCCCGTCCATGCCGGCGGCCACGATCGCGCAGTCGACCCCCTGCAGGAGCTCGCGGTGGGCGAGCAGGCGATGCAGCCCGGCGACGCCGACGTCGGCGATGGTCGTCACCGTCAGGCCCAAGCCGCGGGCGGCGTCGGCGGCCTCCTCCGCGACCGTGAGATCCGAGGTCCCCGCGGTCACCACCGCCACATGGGCGGCGAGCGGCACCCGGACCGGGCGGGCAACCGTCAGCCCGGACCGGGCGTGATACCGCGCTTCCGGCCAGGCCGCTCGGATGGCGGCGCGCTGGTCGGGAGTGGTCCCGGTGACGAACACCGGGCCGGCTGACCGCTCCAGCAGCTCGCCCACCATCGCGGCGACCTGGCCCGCGGACTTGCCCCGCCCGCCGACGATGCCGACCCCTGGCGGATCCGTTGTGATCTCCGTGACGCTCATGAGCAACCTCCCGCAGACCGGCTAGCCCTTCCCGCCGGCGATCAGCGCGGCTTCCGGAGCTCGCCGCAGGCGCAGCATCGCGATCACGCCCAGCGCGGGACCGAGCGCGAGCACCGAGAACGCCATGCGCCAGCCGATCGCGCTCTCGAGCGTGGGGATGAGCCTGATGGTCACCGTGGTCAGCAGGAACCCGAGGGCGAGCTGGACAGTCGAGGCGGTCCCCACGTACTCCTGCTCGCAGACCTCCGTGACGATGGTCGAGAACTGGGCGGAGTCTGCCACCACGGCGAAGCCCCAGATGAGTCCGGCGAGGAACACCAGCACCGGCCGGTCGAAGAGCAGCCCGATGGTGAGCGAGCAGGTCCCGGAGACGACCAGGGAGCCGGCCGCGACGAGGCTGCGCCCGAAGCGGTCGGCGAGCGCGCCGGCCACGGTGGCGCCCAGGGCCCCAGCGCCGATCACCAGGAAGGTTGCGATGCCCGCCATCAGTCGAAGGTCACCCTGGTAGGAGGCGTGGGACAGGCTCGCGGCGAAGAACAGGCCGAACCACGTCCAGACCGAGTACAGCTCCCACATGTGCCCGAAGTAGCCGAAGTTGGCGAGCCGCACGCCCCGGTTCCGGAACCCTCGCAGGAAGTATGCGGGATCGAACGACGCCGGTGGGAACGGGAAGGGGCCGTCCCTCAGGACCCCGGAGACCAGCACCCCGCCCGCGAGCGTGAGGGCGGACGTCCACAGCACGACCGCGTGCCAACCGAGCCCGCCGAACCCATTGATGAGCTGCGGTGCGGCGGATCCCAGGGTGAGGGCGCCGATCATCACCCCGAGCGCCAGGCCCCGACCGCGCCGGTACCAGGTCGACATGAGCTTGATAGCGGGCGGATAGACGCCGGCGAGGAAGAACCCGGTCGCCAACCGCAGCGCGATCGCGGGCCAGATCGACCCCGCGGTCACCAGGGAGGCGTTGACCGCCGCGGCACCGAGCGACGACCAGAAGAAGACCTGTCTGGGGTTCACCCGGTCGGCCAGGTTGAGGATCGCCGACGCCAGCGCGCCGGCCACGAAGCCGACCTGCACCGCGATCGTGAGCCAGGACGCGCTCGACGTGGTCAGCCCCCACTCGAGCCGGAGCTGCGGGATGACCGCCGAGGCGGAGAACCAGGTCGTCATCGACAGCAGCACGGCGCCGGCCAGGATGACGAGGGCGAGCCTCCGGCCTCGCGGCGCAGCCGCGAGGGACATCACGGGTTGCTTGGCCGCGGACCGCATGGCTGCAGTCTGGCGCAGCGGTGCAGCGGCAGCTCTATCCCTGCTGGACAAAAAGGGACTCGGCTTCGGCCCTCCCTGGATATGGATTGGCCTGCCGCCCGGGTCTAAACAGAGCAGTTGAGGGCGCGCAGCGCGTATCCCGCCGTGACCTCGTACGTCGCGCCAGCACTGCCGCGGGAGCGAGGAGGGATGGGCTCATGAGCGAGGCATCCGCAGTCGATCAGAGCACGCTCGACCAGACCACGCTGGACAGCCAAGTCGCGGCGCCGCCGGCCCAGGCAGTGCCGCTTTCCGACGCGCGCCCCGGTGTGCCATGGGTGCTCGGCATGTTCGTGGGCGCCGCGATCTCCTACCTGGGACTGCGGGCGCTCTTCGACGCTATGAACGTCGGACCCACGCCATTGATGAGCATCGGCACAATGCTGATCGGCGCGGCCATCGCCACCGCGTTCGCGCTGGCGGCATACAAGCCCTTCGACCGGATATCGAGCCGAGCCGTGCGATCCACGCTGATCATGGCCGTCTCGCTGGTACTGGCCTTCGTCTTCTGGACGCTGTTCTCCGGGACCTTCAACCACGACATGACGCTGTGGTCGTTCCCGATCATCGCGACGACGTGGTGGTACATCGCGGCGACCAGCTTCGTGGGTGAGGACGCGCACCTGGCGCAGCTGACCCCCGGCCGCCGGACCGCGCTGAACGCGGTCCTGTGGATCGCCGGGACCTGGCTGGTGCTCAGAACGTTCGTCTGGATCCCGCCGTTCTGGTTCGGCTTCGTCCAGACGCTCCTGGTCACCGGCGGGTTCGCGTACCTGCTCCGCGGCGTCCGGCAGCCGGCCAAGAGCTTCTACGCCTGGGCCATCCTGGCGCTGCTCACCGGCATCGCGATCGTCGTCTCCAGCGGGCTGGACGTCTGGGACACCAAGGCCAAGGTGGGGCCCTGGGCCATCGGCGGCCCGACCGCGACCTGGGGCATCTTCTTCGCCCTGTGGTGCGGGACCAACTACGGCGTGCTCGCCTCGCTGCAATGCTGGCCCTTCAGCCGCGTCCGCCAGCCCTGGGGAACGACCCTTGCGGTGCTCGGGGTGGTCGTCTGGTGCGCGCTGATCACCCTCCTGCTCCAGGCCGTCTACGGCGCCGTCTTCGCCAACCACGACACCGCCCTGCTGGAGGCCCAGGTCTACGGCTGGCACCTGGTCTTCTGGTCCTTCTGCGCCCCGCTGATCTGGGGTGTGGGCTCCAGCCCCTACCGCTGGGCCGGGCAGCGCACCCCTGGCACCTGGGAAGACGTCGACCAGTGACCGTGGACGAGCAGGCGTCCCGGCGGAAGCTTGCCGCGTTGCGCGAGTCGCTCGCCTCGCTGCCGTCGGCGGTGGTGGCGTTCTCGGGCGGCGCGGACAGCTCCTTCCTGGCCTACGTGGCGCACCAGTCGCTCGGCGAGCGGGCGCTGGCCGTGACGGCGGACTCGCCCTCGCTCGCCCGCTCCGAGCTGGACGACGCGGTCGCCTTCTGCCGGCAGTTCGGGCTGCGGCACCAGGTGGTGCGGACCAGCGAGCTGCACGACGAGCGCTACGCAAGAAACGACGCCGACCGTTGCTATTTCTGCAAGAGCGCGCTGATGGCGGCGCTGGGCGCGATCGCGGCGGCGACCGACGCCGGCGAGATCCTGGTGGGCGTCAACACCGACGACCTGGAGGACTACCGGCCCGGGCAGCGCGCCGTCCGGGAGCGCGGCGGGTGTTGGCCGCTGGTCACCGCGGACCTCTCCAAGGCCGAGATCCGTTGGCTGTCGAGGGAGCTGGGCTTGCCGACCTGGCGCAAGCCGGCCGGGGCGTGCCTCGCCTCGCGGCTGGCCTACGGGGTTCCGGTGACTCACCAGGCCCTGCGGCGCGTCGAGGCTGCGGAGGCGGCGCTGCTGCGCCTCGGGTTCGGTGGGCAGGTGCGGGTCCGGGACCAGGGTCACGACCTGGCCAGGATCGAGCTGGAGGTCGACAGCCTCCAGTTCCTGCTGCTCCACCGGGACGAGGTGATCGCCGCCGTCAAGCGGGCCGGCTTCCAGATCGTCACGATCGACCTCGAGGGGTACCGGCAGGGCAGCCACAACCTGTCCCTCGGGCGGCGTTCGCTGCCGATCGCCCTGGTACGGCAGGGAAACGGTGGCCCCCATGCCTGAGACCGCCGTGGTGCCGGCCCAGGAGGACCTCGGGTTCGCCCGGGTCGACCTCGACCGCGTCCGCCGTCGCGGCTACCCGGAGGCGATCCTGGCGGCGGGAAAGACCAGCGCCGAGATCCTGACGATCGCCAGGAGCCTGGTGCGGTCAGGGGCCAGCAACGTGCTGGTGACCAGGGCCTCCGGCGAGGGGCTCGCCATGCTGGCGAGCTCGTTCCGCGATGCGGTCGTCGTGCCCGAGGCGGGCCTGTGCGTGCTCAATCCGGACCGGCGTCCCGGCACGGGCAGCGTCGCCGTCGTGGCCCATCGTATGGAGGACGTGCCGGTCGCCGAGGAGGCCGCGCACACCGCCGAGGCGATGGGCAGCGCCGTGCATCGGCATTTCGACGCGCCGTTCTCGACACCACAGCGGCTGCCGGCGTGGTTCGCCGGGCTGGAGTCGCCGAGGGTCATCGTCGTGGCGCAGGGTGGGGGTGGAGCCCTGGCCAGCGTGATAGCGGGCCTGGCGCGATGCGTCGTCGTGGCCGTGCCCACCTCGTCAGGGTCGCCGTTGGACGGCCTGCCCGCCATGCTCGCGGCCCTGAACTGCTGCGCCCCGGGGGTTGTCGTCGTCAACGTCGACAACGGCTTCGGCGCGGGATACACCGCTCACCTCGTCAACACGGCGGGGGAGCGGCGGAATTGGTCACCAGCGTCCAGAGGGGAGTGTGAACGAGGATGAAGGTAAGCGGGATCGACTACGGGCTGCTGCCCTCCTGGGAAATCGAGGTGCCGGACTCGGCGATCGTGGTGGAGAACACCACTCCTGAGCGGATCCCTCCGGCGTTGGAGGACCCGGCCAAGGCGGTGTTGGAGGCCATCCGCAACCCGCTGGGCGGGGTCAAGCCACTCGCCGATCACGTGACCAGCTCGAGCAAGGTGACGATCGCCATCAACGACTGGATGGGGATCAGCGTCCACGCCGTGCCCGTCGTCCTGGAGGAGCTCCGTGCAGCGGGCGTCGACGAGCGCAACATCCAGATCGTGGTCGCTGGCGGGCTGCACCCCAAGATGAGCCGGCGGGACCTGTACCTCACCAAGGTCGGGCGGGACATCAACCCGCCCTATCCGTCGCCGTTCCACATCCTGCCGCCCGAGGTCATCGATCGCTTCTGGCCCAGCGGCTACGGCAGCAGCCGCATCCGGCCGCACGACGCCTCGGACCGGGAGCACCTGGTGGAGCTGGGGGTGACCGAGTACGGCGACTTGGTGGAGATGAACGACTGCGTGGTGGAGTCGGATCTCGTCATCTACATGAGCGGCTGGTCGGGTCTGCCGTCGATCTGGGGCGGCTACCTCGGCGGGGGCCAGGGCGTCACGGTCGGGCTCGGCAGCGACCGGAGCATCATGACCCACCACTCCTTCCGCGTTCACGAGGACCCCGCTTCGATGGCCTCCGACGCCCGCAAGCAGCGCTTCATGAAGCACAAGGAGGCGGTCGCCAGCTTCGTGGAGCAGACCACCGGCAAGAAGGTCTTCTACATCGAGGGCTCGATCAACGCCCGGGCCGAGTTCGTCCAGGTGGTGGCCGGTGCGGGCGCCGCGATCCGGGAGCCGATCTTCGAGCTGGCCGACAACGAGAAGATCATCGATATCCCCGAGCAGGTCGACGTGTTCATCTCGGGCGCCGCCCACTGGGGGGTCTTCTACGACCAGGTCAACAACCCGCTGATGTCGCTGGTGCAGATCAACAGCCGTATCCGCGAGTACGTCGGCGACCGGCCGCCGCTGCGTCAGGGGGGTGTGGCCATCTTCGTCACGCCCTGCGACGGCACCATCGACGAGCGCTTCCGGCCGTCGGACCACGAGATGCTGGCGCTGTTCGACCGGCTCGGCCACGACCCCGCGCGGCTGGAGGACTACGAAGAGGAGTACGCGCACCGCGAGGACCTGATCGCCAAGTACCGGTTCGCTGGCGGCGCGCATCCCCTGCACCCGTTCCCCGTCTTCTACGAGAACAGCTTCATCCTCGACCTCACTAGCCGGATCATTTTCGCGGGCGCGCGCAGCGCTCGCGCCGCGCAGCTCGTCGGCGCGACCGCGGTGCCGACCTTCGAGGACGCCTGGCAGCTTGCGTGCAAGACCCTGGGGACCAGGGATCCCTCGGTCATGGTCACTCCGGGTGTGGGTGCGCGGATGCCGCTGCTGTGGAGGGTGAACGGGGGGGTCCGGGGGGCTCAAGAGCGAGACCCCGGCCAGGGCGCCAGCTAGCCCGAGCAAAGCCGAGCATTAGCCCCCCGGTGAACGGGTAACGAGGCGCATGATCTTGAGCGCGAGCTGCGCGTTGAAGCGGTCGTCCTGGCGGTCCAGCCGCAGCCCGCTCAGTGCGTGGATGCGCTGCAGGCGGTAGCGCATCGTCTTGTGGTGGACGAACAGACGCTCGGCGGCGCGCTGCAGGTTGCAGTCGCAGGCCAGGTAGGCCTCCAGCGTCGGCACGAGGCTGGTCTTGTGCGCTCGGTCGTAGTCGACCAGGCCGCCGAGCGTCTGCTCGACGAACCGCTCGAGGTCGGGTCGCTCGGCCGGTGTCAGCAGGAACTGGAGGACGCCGAGCGCCTCGAAGACCATGACGGGCTGCTCGGGCAGGGAGGCCGCCGAGAGCGCGAAATGCGCCTGGCGGAACCCTTCCGGGAAGCCGAGCACCGACTCCACCACGCCGCTGACACCGGCCACGGCCTGTAGGCCGCCCGAAGCCACCACCGAGACCGCCAGCTCGCCGAGATGCCGCGCCCACTCGGCGGCCCCGGCACGGGGCTGCGACGCGAGCACCACGAAGAGGTTGGCGCGACGCGCGATCACCCGCGCCGTGGCGCCGCGTTCGGCGAGCCCCTCGGACAGCGCCTGCGCTCTGCGGCCCCGGGCGCGCTCGAGCTGCTCGGGCGTCCACTGCTCGGCGCGGCCCAGCCGCTCCCACCCGTCGACGCGGACCAGCACCACGCGCGCCCGCCGGGGAAGATTGCGCTGGAGCTGCCGCGCCCGGACCAACGCCTCCGCCTCGTCACGGACTCGGCCCTCCAGCAGATCCCAGACGAACTCCGCTTCGATGCGCCGGGTCGCGGCGACCGCAGCCTCCTCACGCGCCAGCAGCAACGCGCAGACCGTCGCGGCCTGCTCGGCGGCGACCGTGTCGCCCCGCGATGGCGGCGATGCCAGGCTGACCCCCAGGTACCCCCACTCCAGCCCGCCGGCCCTGACCGGGGCGACGATCGTCCAGCCGTCACCGCGATCCGACGGCTCGAGAAGGTCCGAGGGGCGGTCCAGTCGGCTGGAGCGAGCCCTGCGCCAGCCCCGCACCAGCTCCGTCAACGACTCCTTGCCGCTGTCGTCACTGGCGAGCACGCGATCGTCCTCGTCGATGAGCACGGCGGTGCCGCCGGTGAGCGTACGCAGGGAGCGGACCACCTCGCGCATCTCGGAGCCCTCCACGGCGATCTGCGTGAGCTGCTGGTGGACGCGCAGCGCGCGCTCCGCCTCCTGGTAGCGCCGTTCCATCTCCTCGTGCGTCTCACGGAGGCGCTCCGCCCCGTCGCGCTCCGCCTGGTGGCTGCGGGCCTTCTCCACGGCGACGGTGGCCAGCTCGGCGAGGGCGGTCATCACGCGGATGTCGGGGTCGGTGAAGACCGAGCGGCGCCGGCGCCAGGCGCACAGCACCCCGATGGTCCGCTCCATGACCTTCATGGGCGCGCCGAGCGCCGACTGCGTCCCCTCCTCGCTAGCGATCGTGAGGAACTCCTTGGTGATGGAGGGGTCCGTGGTCCAGTCGTCCACCCGGTGCACCACGCCCATCTCGAAGATCTTGCCCGCCAACCCTTGTCCGGACTTCACCCGCAGTCTGGCCGTGTCGACGGTCCGGTGGCCGACGACACTGCGCATCTCCAGGAACTTGCCGGAGCTGTCCACCAGGAAGATCCCGCCGATCTCCGCGTGGAGCACCTGAGCGGTGGCATTGGCCACAGCCAGCAGGACCTCTTCCAGGTCACGGGAGGCCAGCAGCTTGGTCGCCACGCTGTATAGCGCGGTGAACGCGGCGCGCGAGGGATCGGCTGCCTGGGAGGCCAGCAACGCCAGCGCGCGGAGCGCGTGCAGGTCGTCGGGGTCGAACACAGTGACGCTGGTGGTTCGCGCGGCGACCAGGTCGGTGCTGGGGTCGATGGCCACCACGGCGGCGGGATGCTCGTGGACCGAGACACCGCCCTCCGGGAGCCGGTGCGGCGGGAGCTGGATCCCGGTTCCGCTGCTGAAGACCACCTGCGGCCCGTCGCTCCTCCAGCGCACGATCGCCGCCCAGTCGGCCCCGACAACCCTGTGGACCGCCTCCAGCGCAGCCGCGGCCACCAGCTCCGGGCCCGACGCCGACGCGTTGAGGATCGACTCGACGAGCCTGGCCCACTCGGCCCCTCCAGAGGGAAGAGAGACTGCCATGTTTCTATCCCTCCAATCCCCATTTCTGGCCGAATCTTATCGCTGAGGGGAGAAGCTCGTGCGTCGGCCCGCACCTACAGTGAGCCGATCACTCGCCTCACAACACGGAGCGCAGCGGTGGACATCAGAGACGAGCACTTCAACCTGGCGCGCTGGTACGACGTCATCGAGGACGCGCTGAAGGACCCTGCCGCTGAGCCGATCTACAACCTGCGCGGCGATGGCGAGGGCCTCTACGACGCCATCTTCCTCGGCGGCGGCGCCGGGGGGCGTTTCGGGGCCGCCTACATGCGGGCGATGGGGGGCCGGCCGCTCATCATCGACGCATGGCCGTTCCTGGGGGGCTCGTGCCCGCACCAGGCGTGCGTGCCGCACCATCTCTTCTCCGACGTCGCCGCCGAGCTGGACCTGTGGCGCTGGTTCTCCGGCCAGCTCTTCTTCCCCGAGTGGGACCCCTCACGAGTCAGCATCCTGGAGATCGTCAGGCTCTTCCTCCGTGGCCGCTCCAACGCGCACGCCTTCATGAACTGGCAGACCAAGGAGCAGCTCGACGTCGAGTACGTGCTCAACGCGGCGGGCCGGCTGGTCGATGCCAATACCGTGCGGGCTGGGGGCCGGATGTTCCGCGCGCGGAACCTGGTGCTCGGCATGGGCGCGCAGCCGAGGCCCCCCGAGGTGCCCGGCATCGACAAGCGCGGCGTGTTCGACTTCGCCACCCTGGTCGAGGAGCTGGACTACGAGCCGCGGCGCTGCGTGGTCATCGGCGGAGGCAAGACCGCGCTCGAATACGGGTCGTTCTTCCACGCCACCGGCTGCGACACCACCATCGTCAGCCGCTCGCCGCTGATGCGCACGCCGAGCCTGCACCACGTGGACGAGGACCTCCGGCGGTACGTCGTCGACGGCATCCACAAGCGCGGCATCGACGTCCGCGAGGGCGCCGAGCCCGTGGCGATCCTGGGGGGCGACCGGGTCGAGCGGGTCCGAATCCGGCTCGCGGGCGGTGAGCTGCTCGAGGTCGACGCCGACTTCGTCTTCGTCGGCACCGGGGAGACGCCGAACTCCTCGGAGGCCCGTCAGATCCTCGGCGTGGCCGTCGGGTCCCGCGAAGAGATCATGGTCGACAAGTCGATGCGGACCAGCGTCCCCAACGTCTACGCCATCGGCGACCTCATCGGGCCGCCGATGGAGATGTTCAAGGCGCGCAAGTGCGGGGTGACCGCGGCCAAGCACATCATGGGCGAACCGGCCGAGTTCGACTTCACCGAGTACCCCGACTTCCTCCACACCACCTATGAGGTCACCTGGGTCGGCCTCTCCGAGCAGGAGGCACGCGAGCGGGTCACCGACGTGATCGTCATCCAGATGCCCCCATACGTCGAGAACCTCGACACCGAGCGCCTCCCACTCCCCCTGGCCGAGCGCACCATGCTGTACGGCTTCACCATGCCCGAGTTGAGCGGCTTCCAGAAGCTGGTGGTGGATGGAGGCAGTCGTCGTGTGCTGGGCGCCCATCACGTCGGCTACGGCGCCAAGGACGCCTTCCAGTACCTGGACTACCTGATCCACCGCCCGCAGGGCCTGACCATCGACGAGCTCGGTGGCATGAACGAGCTGTTCCTCAATCCCGAGCACTTCGTCCAGCTCTCCCGCCTGCGGGCAGGCCGCTACGAGCTCCTGAGCCTCTGACCGAAGAGAGGGAATCGTCATGGACGAGCTGTTTCCGGTCACGACGGTCGGCAGCTGGCCCCGGTCGGCACGACTTCGCCGCGCGCTTCGGCAGCGTCAGGCCGGTGAGATCTCCGGCGAGGAGTTCGACGCTGTTGCCGACGAGGCCGTGCTCGACGCCCTCCAGCACCAGGAAGCGGCGGGCGTCGACATCGTCACCGACGGTGAGCAGCGCCGTGACAACTTCTACTCGTTCGTCGTCGGCAAGATCGACGGCATGCGGCTCATGCCGGTCTCGGAACTGCTGGACTATCTGCCCGACCGGGCGCGCTTCGAGGAGACGCTGCGCGCGCTGGACGTTCCCGCGTTCGCCATCAAGAGCCCGGTAGCCGTCGACAAGCTCCGGCTGCGCTCGGGGCTCGCTCAGGACGAGGTCGCGTTCCTGCAACGGCACACCCAGCGCCCCATCAAGGTCCCGCTCCCGGGCCCGTACCTGCTCACGCGCTCCGCCTGGATCGAGCAGCTCTCCGGAGACGCCTACGCCACCCAGGAGGACCTCGCCGCCGACGTGGTCTCGATACTGCGGCAGGAGCTCCTGGCCCTGCGCGACATGGGGGTGGCGTTCATCCAGCTCGACGAGCCCACCCTCACCCAGGTGGTCTACGGCGAGGAGAGCGCGGAGACGTTCATGTGCGCCGCGCTGGCCTCCCGCCGCGATCCGACCGACGAGCTGGAGCTCGCTCTCAACTTGGTCAACGAGACCGTCCGCGGTGTCGACGGCTGCCGCATCGGCGTGCACGTCTGCCGTGGCAACTGGAGCCGGCGCGAGGAGGTGCTGCTGGCGGGGAACTACGGGCCGCTCCTGCCGCACCTGGTGCGGATGGACGTCGATCAGCTCGTGCTCGAGATGGCGACGCCACGGGCGGGCGAGGTCGATGTCTTCAAGGAGTACGGCAACGAGAGGGAGATCGGCCTCGGCGTAGCGAACCCCCGCACCGACGAGGTCGAGGACGCCCAGACCATCCAGGGCCTTGTCGAGCAATTCCTTGAGTTCTTCGACCCCGAGAAGATCTTCCTCAACCCCGATTGCGGCTTCGGGACCTTCGCCGAGCGCTCGGTGAACACCCCCGAGACGGCCTCGGCCAAGCTCCGGGCGATCAGCCGGGCAGCCCAGCTGCTGCGCGACCGGCATGGGCACGAGGTCTGAGGCTGAGAGGAGGATGGGCGATGACCTCTGGGCCATCGGGATCTGGGGGGCGCCTGGCTCCCCCGGCATGCGTGAAAGGAGGTCGGCGATGACCGTCGATCAGAGGAACGCGGCAGACGGAACCCTCAACGGGCTTCATCCAGATAGGCTCGAAGAAGTTATCGACTCCCTCAAGGACGCCGCTAACCTCAAGGCTTTCAGCGGCCCGTGGCGCTCCCGCGTGGTCTGGCAGGGTGGCTTCAAAGCCAAGGCGCACATGCGGACCCACACCGTCGCGTTCGACGAGCCGGCCGGCCTCGACACGCAGGACACCGCCGCCAGCGCGCACGAGCACCTGCTCTCGGCGGTGGGCGCCTGCATGATGGTCGGCTTCGTCTTGAACGCGACCCGGCAGGGCGTGAGGATCGACAACCTGGAGATCGCCCTCGAGGGTAGCTTCGACAACATCTTGAAGTGGGCTGGTCTCGACGAGGGGGGGAACCCCGCCTACGGCGAGGTGAAGGCGAAGCTCTACGTGAAGGCCGATGCCGACGAGCAGACGCTGCGCGAGATCTGGAAGAAGGCGGTCGACGGTTCGCCGGTGACCCAGGGCGTCGCCCGGGCGACGCCCATCACCACCGAGTTCCAAGCGGCCTGAGGCACGCCGCCATGATCCGGCTGGTGGCGGCCAGGTGGGTGGAGGATCGGCTGCGATCAGCCACCCTCCGGTTGGTCGATCCTCGCCGCCCGGTCTCCTACCTGCAAGGCCACCTGCCAAGCGCGATCAACGTGCCGGTGGCGGGTGCCTTCGACGGCGAGGGACGCCTGCTCGCCGACGAGCAGCTCGCGAGCTGGCTTGGCGAGTCGGGCATCGCCACCGCCGCGCCGGTGGTCCTGTATGACGACGGGGACGGTCAGCGCGGCGCCATGCTGGCGTGGATCCTCGCCTACCTCGGTCACGAGGACGTTGGGTTCCTGGCCGCGCCGCTGGGTGCATGGCGTGCGGCCGGGCGCGAGGTCCGGTACCGCCCGGTCCCGGCGGACCCCGCGCCCTTCACGGCGCGCCCGCGAGCGGAGCTGCGAGCCTCCTGGAGGGACGTCCTTTCCGGCGGCCAGGCCAGCCTCGTCGACACGCGAAGTCCAGAGGAGTATCAGGAGCAGCACATTCCTGGAGCGATCAACATCCCGTGGCGCAAGTTCGTGGGAGGGGAAGGCCAGGTGCTCAGGTCCGCCGTCGAGCTGCACGAGCTCCTCTCGAGCGTGGGCGTGTTGCCAGGCCGGAGGACCATCACCTACTGCCAGACGGGCCCGAGGGCGGCGGTCGCCTTCATGGCCATGGGCGAGCTCGGCTTTCGGGTCAGCCTGTACGACGGCTCGTTCGCCGACTGGTCCCGCCGCCCGGAGCTCCCTGTGGAGCGCGCTCGGCTGCACCACCACTAGTAGAGAACTGGCACGCCACCCGGCCCTGACGGATCTGGGCGCAGGTCACTGGCTGCCGCGCGCGCCTTGCCGTCAGTCTCCCGCCGACCGCACCGCAGGCCAGGCACCAAGCTCGTCTCGACCGGGCGAGCCCGCCCCTGGCATTCGCAAGACGACGAGCAGCAGACGGGCAGCAGCCGCCCGTCAGAGAAACCGAAACAGGCGCAGGATAACCGTGATGGATCATGAGCCTGGTCGGGTGTCCACAGTGGCTCCTACCTGCGCATTTCCCATGATCCTCCACGCGCAGGCCCACACACACCCCTGACCAGCATAAACGGCCACTTCATCGCCTTCTTGATCGGCTCGCGAGAGTCACAGAGCCGATAAGTGGGCCGCACAGCGGTCAAGAACGCTTTACCTGCTAACCAATCGTGTCCTCGCAAGGCGACGAGCCCGGGCGGCATCAGCGGGAGCCTGCATTGCGGATCAGCCGTGCCCCGGCCGTGAGATCCGCGCCTTGGCATGGCGTTCCAACAGGGCCGGCGGGTCGAGCCTGTATAACTCTACGGTCCGCGGTGGCGGCGCCCACCTGGCCCTCCACCACCAGCTCGACGCCTACGACACCGACAGCCTGATCGGCGCGCTTGGTGAGCTGCGCCGGGCGCTCGGCGGGCAGAAGGCGACCCTGGTGTGGGACGGGCTGCCCGCCCATCGCAGCCGGTGATGCGCGCCTGGCTTGGACGGCAGCGGTCCTGGCTGGTGGTGGAGCCGCTGCCCACCTATCCGGGAAAGACGTACGAGCGCGGGACAAAGAGTGGGTCGGGTGGCCACCAGCTGCTTCCACAGAACATCTTGCTCGCTAGTTGATGGTCCGTGAGAGCATGAGCACTAGGCTCACGTCGTCTGGGATATCCATGCGGTCGATCGTCGCGCTAGGGCTGGCAACTTGCCTCCTGGCCGCTGGCTGCAGTGGTCCCGGCCCGCATCGGCCAGCACTGCCGCCATCCGCGCCAACCGTCGGCGCCACAACCACAGGGCCGGTGCTAGAGGTCCCGCAGGTGATGCTGGTGTGGACACCGGGCCGGCTGCCCCCCGGGTTCGCGGCGCGGGTCGGCGGGATGCCCGGCGTGCGGCATGCCGTTCCGGTGGTCAGCGGAACTGTATGGCTGGCCCGGTCGCTGGACGGCGACGGGCACGTGGTCGACCGGCCGCCGGCAGGAATGGCCATCCCACTCGACCTGGCTGCGGCCGCACCACAGGCCCTGGCGCCCTTCCTGCCCCCGGCCGACCAGGGCGTGGTTGCTGGGCTCGAGCGTGGCGCGGCGATCCTTGGCGCGACCTCCGCGCGGCTGCGGCGGATCGGGGCGGGTGGGACGCTGGAGATCGACGCACCGGCTCGGCCTGGCGGGCGCTCGGGAAGCGGCGGCGCGGCCCGTCGGGCGGTTCGGATCGCCGGCGTCGTCCCCGACCAAGACGTTGGCGCGCACGAGCTGCTGGTCTCGCGGGAGCAGGCGGCCATCCTTGGGCAGACGACCGACCGCTACCTGCTCGTCCAGCCCGCAGCCGGAACACCGTGGCAGGTGCTGGCGGCACGCATCCGCGCAACCCTGCCGCCTGGCGTGCCGGTGCGGATCCGGGGACCTGGGCAGGCGACCTGGCTCCGGCAAGGGGACGCCGTCCTGCCGCAGGTCGTGGAGAAGGCACTGCTGGGGGAGTTCGCGGCCAAGCCGCAGCCGGCGCCGGGCGGCTGGATCACCATCGATCCGGCCTGGGTCAACCGACACATCGTCACCGCCGCGGTGCCGATTCTTGGGCGGGTGACCTGCAACCGGGCGATCATCCCGCAGCTCCGTGGGGCCTTGGCCGAGGTCGTGCGGCGCGGGCTGGCCCACCTGGTGAACCCGGCCGACTACGCGGGCTGCTACGCGGCCCGGGTGATCGCGGGCGACCCGGGGCCGAGCCTCGCCCACCACGCCTGGGGCTCGGCGATCGACCTCAACGCCACCGCTAACCCGCAGGGCGCGCCACCGCACCAGGATCCCCGGCTGGTCAGCGTCTTCGAGCGCTGGGGCTTCACCTGGGGCGGCCGCTGGCTCGTCCCCGACGCCATGCACTTCGAGCTACTCAGGCTGCAGCCCAGCCGCCCATCGTGAAGCGCGGGCGACCTGATCGGGCCGACAACACCGACGTGGGTGACCACCACATTGAGGTACCCGTGACGGTCGGTATGGCTGCCGTGGGGGACCGGACCATAAGAAGACCTTCACCCCTTCCAAAGGAGGTCCGGTCTCGTTGCCATCCTGGCCGGGTCGTCGCTGCCCGCCAAGGTCCTCACCTGGCTGGCTGACCACCTGGCCCTCTTGCTGCCCGCCCTGCCCGGGCAGGGCGGCAACCCGCCGCTTGCCTGGAGGTCCGCCTGGGCGCCGTAGCCTCGGTCGTGTTGGACGGGCTTTCATACCCGCGGGCCGGCCGGATGGTGGGTATGTCCAAGACCAAGGTCGGCGAGAGGACCTTTGTTGGGCGCGCTGGCAGCCCTCGGGTACTGCCAGCCCGACGGCACCTTCATCACCGCCCTGACCGATCTGCGTCAACCGTCACCTGAGCCTGCCGCGGGGCGTCAGGCGGTCCGCAGGCGCGCCGGATCGATCCGGAGAATGGACCGGCCGCTCGCCACTCAGACCGCATTGGGCGTCACGGCGAGCGAGCCGGCCTCCGGCAGCTGAAGGCTGGCGGCCACGCGTCCCGTTGCTGGATCGACCCGGACCAGCGCGCCGCTGTCGATGCTGACCCAGACGATGGCCAGGGCGCTGACGAATTGCATGGCGGTCATCCTCACGGGCGGCTCCGCTTCCCGCGCCTGCAGCCGGACAGGGTGCCGCCTACCCCGTGGGGGCGCAGCCGAGCAGCTGGGTGGTGACGTACCAGGAGATGCAGCGGCCGCTGCTGTCGCCACAGCCACTGGTCGCGCAGTCACAGCAGGTGATCTTGAGTCGGCAGTAGCAGCCCGTCGTCTTGCAGGCGAAGGCGGGACCGGTGCAGCTCCAGCAACCGCTCGAGTAGTAGTACGCGCGGCCGTGGCAGTGCGTGGTCCCGCTCGTACAGCTCCCGCCGCTGCCGCAGTTGCAGGTGCTCGGGTGGCCGGACCGGATGTAGCTGCAGCACCTGCTCGGTCCGCATGGGCGGTCCCGTAATGGCCGCCGGTCGGGCAGCCAGGCCCGTTGGCCGTCGCGCCGCAGCCGGCTCTGGCCGGCGAGGCCACTAGCGTCCAGCGCCCCACCGGCCGCCAGCGCCGCCAGAGTGATGAAGCCCGACCGGGCGGCCTTGCGGAAGAACCGGCGACGGTCGATCCGCTCGGCCACGCCTTCCGCGAAGCGCTGCGCCGTGGTCGGCGCGGAGGCCGTATGGGTGGCCAGCAGCGGCGACAACACCGTGTCGCGCATCAATCCGACCAGCCGCCGGGTGGTCGCCACCATTAGAGTTGGACAGCGCCGCCGACCAGGACCGGGACGACACGGACGTTGCGGCACCGCGCCCCCTGTCTGATCCGACCCGGGACAGCAGTCGTCTCCTCGCCAGCATGCAATGGCCGGACCGGTTGCGGCAACGAGTTTATGCTCGAGTTCCTGGGACCTACTGGCCGCGGAGGCCTCCGAGGCTCAAGGCCCGATGCCGTACCGCAGGCTCTATGGCCGTGCCGGGGAGGTCCCGTATCCCGTCTTGGTGATGGGAGCGACCAATTCTGGAGGGAAAGTGCTCTGTGACACCGACTCCGAGTGCTCTGCAACACAAGCCCTTCCCTGTCGCGTACTCGACCGTTACCATCCGTCCGTTATCGTCAGCGTCCCCTGCGCCGAGCTGACAGGAGCCACTCAGGCGAGCGGCTCTGTGCTTGGGGGTCTGATGCTGCCTGGCTGGAACGGGGGTAGGGCGTCCCCGAGGAAGAGATCATGGCTGCATCCCCTCCGACAGCTCCAGGCCGGATCTTCATCAGCTACCGGCGGGAGGAGACCGCCTACCCGGCCGGCTGGCTGTTCGACCGGCTCGCTGACCACTTCGCCGGTGGCCAGGTCTTCAAGGACGTCGACTCGATCCAGCTGGGCGACGACTTCGTCGAGGTGATCACCAGAGCAGTCGGGTCCTGCGATGTGCTGCTGGCGCTGATCGGCGATGAGTGGCTGACGATCACCGACGAGCATGGGCGGCGTCGTCTCGATAACCCCGATGACTTCGTGCGGCTGGAGATCGAGGCTGCCCTGGCCCGCAAGGTCCGGGTGATTCCGATCCTGGTCGATGGCGCGAGGATGCCCCGGGCTGATGAGCTGCCGGATAGCCTCAGCAAGCTGGTGCGCCGTCAGGCCCTCGAGCTGAGCCCGAGCCGCTTCGACTTTGACACCAGCCGGCTGCTCAGGGTGCTGGACACGACCCTTGCCGAGGTGCGGACGGCACAGGACGATGCGGCCTCGATGCAGGCGCCAGCAGGGAAGGCGCCAGACCCGAACACAACGGAGGTCCAGAAGGCGCCTGAACAGCGGGGGCAGCCGGGACAGAGTCGCACGCCCAGCGTCCCGCCAGTAGCTCCTGCCACGCCGGGTGGGGCTTGGCCGCCTTCAGACCAGAGCAAACCGCCGGACAAGCAGCGCCGACGGCTCTCCTCACGGGCGCGGATCGTCGCAGGGGCCGGAGTCGGCGTCGTGCTCATCCTGGTGCTGATCGTCGCCATCACCGCCAACTCCGGTACGACGTCTCCACCGGCTGGAGCGGCCATCACGACGTCCCCACCAACGAAAGCGGTCATCTTCAAGGACGATTTTTCCAGCCGAGCGTTTGGATGGGAGGATGCCGGCAGCAAGCGCACCGGGGGTCACTACAAGAATGGTGCATACCGCATCTACGCCGACCCGGTTAGCGGTGGTAATTCCCCGGGGAGTGTACCCCTGAAGGCGAGTAGCGTGTACCCGTCCGCCCCTCCAAACCTCCGCATCGATGTCGACGCACGCAGGCTTGCAGGAGCGCAGGACACCGGGTATGGCCTTGGGTGCCGGGCAGATGCCAATGGGAACGTCTATGTATTCACAATATGGGATGACTCTATCCAGATCGCTAAGCTTCTCGACCATGCTCCTTGGTATGTGCTGTTGAAGTCCGTCGGCCTTGATGCGCTCAACGTGAATGCGAAAAACCGCCTACAAGCCGTGTGCACCAGTGAGCAAGGACAGCAGGCTGTGCACCTCGTGTTCTCGGTGAACGGTCGGGTGGTTGTCGAAGCGACCGATACGAAGACTCCATTCTTGACCGGCACTGTCGGCCTCCTGGTGGGCACTGGCCCAGACGCAAAGACGGCGGTCGAGGCGGAGTTCGACAACTTCGTCGTCACACAGGTCTGAGGAATCCGGAGCTGACCGAAGGGAAGGCGGATGGCACGCCGCGAGGACGGAACAGGGCCGGTACGGCCGATCGAGGCCGTGCCCCTTCCAGACGCAGAGGACCCGACCTGGGACCGGCTGGAGGACCAGATCAGCTGGTACGACCGCAAGAGTGGCGACGACCAGCGCCGCTACAAGTGGCTGAAGCTGCTGGAGCTGGCGGTTGCCGCGGCGCTGCCGGTGGTGGCCGGGATCCACAGTCCCGTGTGGGTGACCGGCGGCCTGGCCTCGGTGATCGTGGTGCTGGAGGGCGCCCAGCACCTCTACCAGTTCCAGGAGCACTGGATCACCTACCGCTCCACCGCCGAGGCGCTCAAGCACGAGCGTTACCTGTACCTGGCCAAGGCCGGGCCCTACGCCGGCGAGGATCGCCACGGCCAGCTCGCGGAGCGACTCGAGGGCCTGATCTCGCAAGAGCACGCCAAGTGGACCGCCAGCCATCGAGAGGCCTCTGCTCGTTCAGGGGATCGATAGGCCCGCATTGGCCGTGCTGCGGCGGCATCACACCATCACTTGTGTGGCAGTCGGGGTAGGCGGAGCTTGCCGCCACAGGCGGTGGAGGCCGAAGGCCCGGCCCAGAGGCGTGGACGCGCCGATGAATCAATCGCGCGAAGCGCACCACTCGGCGAGGGACCGGAACAGGCCCACAAGGATCGTGATCGATCATGCTGAAGAGGAGGGCGCAGTGCCGACCGTCACCGCACCCACCGGACCGACCACCCGAGGCCTGCCCGAGTCCGCGGACACGCTGGCTGGATCCTGGCGGTCGTGGTGGTCGCCTTCGCTGTCGGGATCCCCGTCACGGTGGTCGGCACGCGTGCCGACCGAGGGCAGGTTGTGGCGCGGCCCGACCTGCAACGTGTGCTTGTCGAGCTGACCAGTGGCAGTGCGCGGATCGCTCCTGGCCTGACTGCGTACGTCCCCGGGCCGCACGAGCCCTGGTGGGGTGCGGCAGGCGTCGCCCATGCGGCGAGCAGCCAGCGCATGCCCATCCAGGCCCGGATACGGCGGGAGAGCGTCACAAGATCTGGACGGCTGTCCTGGTCCTGCAGTTCGCCGCAAGGCTGGGTGACCTGGAGGACACGGTCGCGCTGGCTGCCGGGCTGCTGCCCTTCGGTGACCGGATCACCCTACGGCAGCCGCTGACCCACACCAGCGGCTTGCTCGACAACAACGACGCCGTCAGCGACCCGGCCGCGTGCTGGCTCGGATCAAGGAGCCCGTCCTCCACGCCGAGTTCATGATGCTTGCCAACCGCATCCTGGCCGATCCCACGATCCAGTTCCCGCCAGCGGTCTGGATCCGGCTCGCCGCCACTCAGCCTGGGTCACACCACCTATACCCTCAGGGAGAGATCGCCGGCCCCACCCACATGGCCACCTCGTCAACGTCGACGGCTCGCTGGCCGACCAGACCGCCGTTCACCTCGGGATGAACGCGGACGGCGGCATCGTGTCCACCGCCGAGGACACCGCCCGCTTCCTTACCGCGCTTATGCAGGACAGGCCGCTCGGCGCGGCCGCCGCTACAAGACCAACGTGTGGGTCAGCAGCGACGGCAGCCGGGTTGCTACGCTGCTTCTGAACGGGCGTGCCGCCAACCAGGCCACAGGTGACATGCGGCCCGAGCAGGCCCTGGCCGAGCTGTACTGCCCCGCTTGACCGTGGACTCGCCGATCCGGATGGCCGGCAAGCTAGGATTCGCGTCAGTCGATATGGCTCTGTGGTGTGACGCGGCGTGGCGGTTGTGTCGTCTTCGAGTCCCACTCGATGTCTGGCCCGGCACGGGAGGTCAGGCAGGGCTAAGATGGCTTTCGCTCGTTGATCTCGAGGAGGATGGGATGGCGCGCAAGACCGCGGACGCCGACGTGGTGGCGAAGCAGTCCGACGACGTCGAGCACAAGCGCAAGCCGCGCGGCAAGCGCAGGCTCGCGATGCTGCTGGCGGTCGCCGGCGGGGTCTTCTACCTGATGCGGCGCAACCAGCGGCGCGCCAAGATCGACGAGGGCGTCTGGCACGAGGCCCCGAGCGGCTGAGCCGCAGCCTGCCGGCCTGAGCCGGGTCCGGGTGCTCGCGCTCGAAGCAGCGCTGCAACTTCGTCTACTCTGTGGTCGCCACGCTGCCCGCCGCTCCTGAGCGGAGGTGCCGCGCGAGGGGCTGTAGCTCAGTTGGAAGAGCACCTGCTTTGCAAGCAGGGGGTCGTGGGTTCGAGTCCCATCAGCTCCACCAAAAGGCTCTTACTCAAACCGGCACCAACAAAAGCCGGTTTGTCGGATTCGCCACTACGGCTCCCCACAACAAGGGGAGCCGTATGGCGTTTCTGGGGCGGTCGCGTGGACTTCGCGCGCTGGTAGAGCCCGATGACCTGGGGGTCGAGCAGGGTGTCGAAGGGCGGACGCAGGGTAGCGCTGGTGACCTCGTCTACATGAACCTCGATCCGCTCGAAGAAGGTCTGGTTCCACTCGCGCCGGAGGGCCGGATCAGCCTCCTCATAGGCCGTGGCGCAGTCGCGCACCAGGTCCAGCGCCTCATTCAGCGTCGCCTCGATGTCGGTGCTGGCAGCCTCCAACTGGCTCAACTCGTGGCGGGCGTGGATGAGTTGACGGGTCAGCTCGTTCTGCTTCTCCCGCCCGATGTCGTCGGGTACGCTTCCATTTGCTACCTTCTCCGCCCACATGCGGCGCATGTTCTCGATTTTCGCGATCCTGCTCTTGACCTGCTGCATCACGCGCCCGGCCTGCGCCTGCTCGTGCTGGAGATCAGCCAAGAGGCGGCCCCGGACCTGCTCAACCAGCTCCGGTGCAAGCTGCACATGCTGGCGCCAGTAGCGCACCAGGGCAGCCTCAACATCCTCAAGTTGCAGGTAGGGCATGGTGCACCCAGTCCGGCGGGTATGCCGGCCAAGGCAGAAGAAGTAACGGTAGGTGCCGCCATTGCCCTTGAAGTTGCAGACCGACAGCCGGGCGTGGCAGCGCCCACAGAACACGGTGCCCTTGAGGTGGTGCTGGTAGCGGCGGTACTTCTCGCCGGACTGGTTGTGGGCAGTGAGTATCCGCTGGACTTGGTCGAAGACCTCGGGTGTCACAAGTGGGGTATGCCGGCCGGGATACTGCACGCCGCGATAGGTGACTATGCCGATGTAGTAGGGATCACGCAGCATCTGGTTGAACTTGGACAGATGCAGCCGCCGCTCGGGCCGGTTGCCGCCGGCACGGTTCGTTAACCCCCGGTCGGTCAGCTCGTCGAGCAAGTCTCGGAGCGACCATTCGCCTGTGGCGTAGGCCTCGAACGCCCAGGCGACGAGCGGTGCTCGTTCCGGGTCGAGGGCAATAGTGCGCACCTCGCGTCCGTCGATGGTGTGCCGCACGTTGAGGTAGCCAATCGGGGCGTAGTGCGGCGTGCCGCCCGCCTTGGCCTTCTGGACCGAGCCTTTGAGAATCTCGGTAGCGAGGTTCTGCGAGTAGAACTCGGCGATGGAGGCCATGATGCCGTGCAGCAGCTTGCCCGACGGCGTGTCGTCGATGTTCTCGGTGACCGACACCAGTTGCACCCCGGCAGCCCGCAGCGCCAGCCCGATCGTCACATCGTCAACCCGGTTGCGGGCGAGCCGGTCGACCTTGTGAACAATGACGTAGTCGATGTCGTGGCCCTTCAGCCGCTCCAGCATGCGCTGAAGTTCTGGCCGGTCGGCGGTCTTGGCCGACTCGCCACGGTCGATGTATTCCTCGACCACCTCCGCGCGGAGCGCGTCGGCACGGCGGCGGCAGGCCGCGCGCTGCGCTGGGATGGAGTAGCCCTCGGGATCGTCGCCGCGTTCGGCCTGCTCTTTGGTGGAGACGCGGACGTAGATGACGGCTAGTTTTGAATCGGTTATAGCTTCTGGCATGCGTGTATCTCCCTCCGTCTCAGGCTCGCCATAAGGCTCCTCGAATGCTCTGCATCAAGTCACCGGATGGCACGTCATCAGTGCCGTCAGCGAAGACCATGCGAGCGCCGGTCTGCTCAATCTCGGCCGACAGCGGCACGTTGTCGCTAGGGCGTCGACTGAGCCGATCCGGAGCGTAGGTGATGACGTAGTCGATGTCCCCGCGCTCCTTGAGAGACTGCAACATGGCCTGTAGTCTCGGCCGATCAAGGTTCATGCCTGACGCGCCGTTATCCACGTACGCATCCTCGACCGTCGCCCCAAGTGCTTCTGCCGTGCGCATGCAAGCTTCACGCTGGAACGAAATCGCTTGGTCATTCACTTGCGCAGTTCGAAGGTAGATCACCGCCTGCATCTTCATGTCATCCTCCCTTGCTGTTGTCATGCCGCAACTCCCAGTCCCGGCGTGAGTAGATGTCCATCGGATGCCCGCCGGTAGCGGCAGCGCGGGGTCGGCTCCACCAGCCCCAGGTGCAGCAGCCTGGTCCGCATTGCGACCTGGGAGACCCCGAACTGTCGGGCGAGCGTGGGAAGCTGCTGGATGCCCTCGTAGCAGTAAGAGCGCTTGACCCACGCCTTGGGCATGAGAACGCAGGCGGCGAAGTAGTCACAGACCGTCTCCGCCCAGTTCTCCGGGCTCTGGCCCTGCACCTGCCGGTAGGCGTCGGCGATGAAGGGGTGATCAACCAGGTGCTTGGTCTCGTGGAAGAGGCTAAATCTCTGCCGGGTCAGCGGTTCGGCGTGGTTGAGGACGATGAGCCAGCGGCCCCTCGACCAGGTGGTATAGCCCGACATGGGCAGCGCGCCGACGCGCTCGACCACCACGCGCGGTAGCCCAGCGATGAGTCCTTCGGGAACCGGCGGCTCGGTGACGCCGCCAAGCTCCAGGAGCCGGGCGGCTTGCAGTTCGGCGATGCGCAACCCCTCAGATTGGGTGAGCGGTCGCGCGGGCATTAAGGCTCGAACTTGCGCTATGAAGCTAGGACTTCGCGGATGACTCGTTGTTGTTGCCATGGATGTAGTACCCCCTTCCATTTCCGTTGGTTGTTAGACGTCAGGCTGTGTTGTCAGTGTCGGTTTCGTTTCGAGCATTGGGCTGCTGACCTTCTTCTTTTTGCCGCAGCCAGGCGAAGTAGTTCTCAACCTCGCGGGCTACGTCTGGCGACACGTCGTACTTGGCCCGCAGGTATGGCGCCAGGCCGGGCAGGCCATGCGGTGTGAAGTAGCCGGCCAGGGCGAAGTAGTCCTCGACCTCGGTGCCCAGGGCTGCCGCGAGACGCTGCAAGTTCTGTGGGCTCGGCGCCTCGATCTTGCCCTGCTCCATGCGGGAGATCGTGCCCTTGTCCAGGCCAGTCGCCTTGGCCCGAGAAGTACTGGCTGACCTGGCGCGAGGACTCCGACATCGAGGACCCGCTGGACCGGTCATTGACGCAGTTGTGCTCGCAGGCCCGGCTGCTGGAGCTGATCCACGACTTCATGGTGTTCGACGCGGGCGTCAAGAAGGTGTGCCGCCACAACCAATACTTCGGCGTCAAGGCGGCGCAGGCCCGGATCGCCAAGCGCGAGGGCGGCATCATCTGGCACACCCAGGGTTCGGGCAAGTCGCTCACAATGGTCTGGCTTGCGAAGTGGATTCGCGAGCATCAACCGAACCCCCGCGTGCTGCTGATCACCGATCGCACCGAACTCGATGACCAGATCGAGCAGGTGTTCCACGGCGTCAACGAGTCGATCTACCGAACGGGCAGCGGTACCGATCTCCTCGACACCCTGAACAAGTCGACCGAGTGGCTGATCTGCTCCTTGGTCCACAAGTTCCGAGGCTCGGAGAGCGAGGCTGCTCGTGACGAGGATGAGGGCGACTTCATCAAAGAACTCCGCACGAACGTGCCGAAGGATTTCGTCGCCAAGGGCAATATCGTCATCTTCGTCGATGAGGCCCATCGCACCCAGTCCGGCAAGATGCATGACGCGATGAAGCAGCTACTACCTGGCGCGATGTTCATTGGCTTCACCGGCACACCTCTGCTGAGGGCCGACAAGGCGACCAGTATCGAAACGTTCGGGAGCTTCATCCACACGTACAAGTTCGACGAGGCCGTCCGGGACGGCGCGGTGCTGGACTTGCGCTACGAGGCGCGCAACATCGAGCAGCACTTGACCTCGCCCGCCCAGGTGGACAAGTGGTTCGACCTCAAAACTCAGGGGATGACCGATCTGTCCCGCGCCGAGCTGAAGAAGCGCTGGGGCACGATGCAGAAGGTCGTAAGCTCGGAGCCCAGGGCCAAGCAGATCGTCCAAGACATTCTGCTGGACATGGAGACCAGGCCTCGTCTGATGGACCGGCATGGCAACGCCATGCTGGTCGGTTCCAGCATCTACCAGGCCTGCAAGTTCTATGAGCTGTTCTCCCAGGCCGGCTTTAGGGGCAAGTGCGCCATTGTGACCAGCTACGCGCCACAGCCCGGTGACATCGCCAAGGAAGACTCGGGCGAAGGTGCGACCGAGAGGCTGCGGCAGTACGACATCTACCGTCAGATGCTCGCCGACCACTTCAACGAGCCGGCCGATACGGCGATGACCAAGGTTGAGCAGTTCGAGAAGGACGTCAAACAGCGGTTCGTGCATGAGCCCGGCCAGATGCGGCTGCTCATCGTGGTCGACAAGCTGCTGACTGGCTTCGACGCGCCACCCGCGACGTACCTGTACATCGACAAGAAGATGCGCGACCACGGCCTGTTCCAGGCTATCTGCCGGGTCAATCGGCTCGACGGCGACGACAAGGACTACGGCTATATCGTCGACTATCGAGATCTGTTCAATTCGCTGGAAAGCGCCATCACCGACTACACCTCGGGCGCCCTCGACGGCTACGAGAGGCAAGACATCGAAGGCCTGCTGTCCGACCGCGTCGAGAAGGCACGCGAGGATCTCGATGAAGCGCTAGAGCGTGTCCGGGCCATCTGTGAGCCGGTCGCACCGCCGAAGAACACACTCCAGTACCAGCGCTACTTCTGCGCTATCGAGCCGGGCAACGCCGAGCAGCTCAAGGCCAACGAGCCCAAACGGGTCGACCTATACAAGGCCGTCGCGGCGGCGACGCGCGCCTACGGCAACCTGGCCAATGAGATGGGTGCTGCTGGCTACAGTGACGCCGAAGCGGCGGCGATTCGCGACGAGATCGCCCACTACGCTGCCGTACGCGACGAGGTCAAGCTGGGTGCCGGCGAGGACATCGACTTCAAGCAGTACGAGGCGGGGATGCGCTTTCTGCTCGACACCTACATCCAAGCTAACGCCTCCGAGACAGTCGCCGACTTCGAGGACACCGGCCTCATCCAGCTCATCGTGCAGCTGGGCGCGGGTGCCATCGACAAGCTGCCGCAGGGCATCAAGAAGGACCCGGAGGCCGTGGCCGAGACGATCACCAACAACATGCGCAAGGTCATCGTGGACGAGCGGGCCATGAACCCGAAGTACTACGACAAGATGTCCCAGTTGCTCGACGCGCTCATCGAACAGCAGCGCCAGGGCGCTATCGATTACAAGCAGTACCTCGAGCGCCTCCTTGCCCAGGCTCAGCAGCTCGGCAAGCGCGAATCAGACACGGTGTACCCGGCCTGGGCCGACAACGGTGCCCGGCGAGCGCTCATCGACTTCGGATTGCCAAGCGAGGATGTCGCGATCAAGGTCGACAGTGCCGTCATGGATAGCAAACCCTATGACTGGCTTGGAAACCCGATAAAGGAAAAGAAGGTTAAGCGAGCCCTACGGAAGGCGTTGCCGGACCGCTACGAGCGCCTCGACGAGCTCTTCGACCTGGTGAAGGCGCGCAATGAGTACCGCTAGCGGCTACCTGACCGTTCGTGGCATCAACGTCGATGTCGTCTATAAGGACATCAAGAACCTGCACATTGGGGTCTACCCGCCGGTAGGCCGGGTGCGGGTCGCCGCGCCTACCAGTCTCGACGAGGAGCAGATCCGCCTGGCGGTCATCCAACGACTGCCGTGGATCAAGCGCCAGCGTCAACAGCTGCAGGACGCGGCGCGCCAGTCACCCCGAGAGATGGTTACCGGCGAATCTCACTACGTCTGGGGCACCCGCCACCGGCTCAAGGTCATCGAGCGGCCCGGGCGGCCGCACGTCGAGGTCGACGGCAATCGGCTCCTGATGTACGTCCCGGAAGGCACCGATACCGACGCGCGCGTCAAGCTGCTACAGGACTGGCAGCGCAAGCAACTCCGACTCGCCGTAGCCCCGGTGATTGCCAAGTGGGAGCCCATCATCGACCGCAAGATTCCGCGCTGGAGCATCCGGCGGATGAAGACCAAGTGGGGCTCCTGCAACCGCCAGACGGGCCACATCTGGTTCAACCTCGAACTCGCCAAGAAACACCCGCTCTGCCTGGAGTACGTCGTTGTCCACGAGATGACCCATCTCCTCGAGCGCAGCCATGGCGAGCGCTACACCAAGCTCATGGACGGCTTCATGCCTGACTGGCGCGCACGCCGCGACGAGCTCAATGCCGCCCCTCTCGCGGCAGAAGACTGGGGTTCGCAATCCTAGATGTAGGCAGTCCAGGCGCTGGAGTCCCTTCTAGACAATGAGACCGGCAGTGCCTGTCAGCGCCGCTATGTCACATTCTTCGGTGCATCGTGCTTGTTCGGCAACCTCCATCGTTCCGGGGTACGCATGGTACGTCTGTGGGCCGATGCCGCCTACTCGATGGTTTCCCGTCACGAGCGCGACGAGCTGGAGTACCTCATGGGCGGCGACGCTCAGGCTGAATGCAAAGACGTTCCGGCGTTGATAGCGCTCACGGTCAGCTTGACTCAGACCTTTGACGTAATCCGGGTCGTCAAGCATGCCGTCGCGGTCCAGTGCAGCATCACTTCGGCGGAGCGCTTCCAGACAGTACAGGCAGGCACGTTCAGGGCCGACTGTGTGAATCCGCCAGTCAACATGGAGCAACTTCCCGGCATCGTTGACTCGCGCGAGAATGCCGCCGTCGATGATTGGGATGAGGTGCGCATAGGCCAGAGCGTTCATTACATGCCGCGGCCAGGGCCGGTCAACACAGCAGATGATCACATCGCAGTCGAGTGCGCCTCTGAGTCCTTCCGGCGTAAGCAGCGACTGCTCAATCGCCGAGACCCTGAAGCTGTCGCTCGTGTGCGAGCGCTCGACGAGACGACGTGCCGTCGCGACCTTGGTGAGTCCTTGCTCGACATCGTCCCTGTAGGCCCCGAGCGTACGGTCGAGGTTGCGCTCTTCGAGGACATCGTGATCTATCAGAGTGAGGTGCGCGATTCCAGTACGGCTCAAGGCTTCAGCTACGATCGATCCGACGCTACCAAGCCCGACGATGCCGACGTGCGTCCGCGCGAGATCCTGCTGGGCCTGCTCGCCCCATACCGATAGCGTAGCCACCTGCGCAGCGGAC
>WNFY01000174.1_pt1 | contig 49514 bp, 43 predicted proteins | sample 5400091 | NCBI WGS metagenome assembly WNFY01 (sample SAMN13153364, study PRJNA577476) | soil metagenome | isolation source: 60 cm soil or saprolite under grassland replicate 1 | place: USA:California | collected 2016-06-15
ACGCCACCCTGGAGCACGCCGGCGAGCCGCATCGCGGGCGGATCACCGAGGCCGAGAAGGAGCTGGTGCGCTCGCATCTCGACGAGATCAACAAACGCCTGAGCGACGGCGGGCTGCGCGAGATCGACCCCGCCGATCCGACCATGAAGGACCGCTACGGGCTGTAGACTCGAGGCCTGCTAGCCCGCGCACCACCCGAATCGCGCTCTTCCGCAAAAGGCGTGAGAGTGGTCGTAAGGTGATGCCCCGACCTTCTTTCGCGTCAGGAACGCAAATGCCGGTTCTGGTCGGCACATCCGGATGGCAGTACAAGGACTGGCGCGGCCGTTTCTATCCTGAGCGGCTCGCGCAGAGCAGGTGGCTGGAGCACTATGCCAGCCGGTTCGCGACGGTCGAATCCAACAACGCGTTCTACCGCCTTCCCGAGCCGCATACGTTCGCCGAGTGGTCGGCTCGCACCCCCCCGGATTTCGTCATGGCCACCAAGGCCAGCCGCTTTCTGACCCACGTCAGGCGGTTGCGCGATCCGGCCGAGCCGGTGGGGCGTTTCCTGGAACACGCCGGCCATCTCGGCACCAAGCTCGGGCCGGTGCTGCTGCAGTTGCCGCCCTCGCTGCGGGCCGACGCCAGCCTGCTGGCCGCGACCCTCGAATGCTTCCCGGGCCGGATCCGGGTCGCCCTGGAACCGCGCCACCAGAGCTGGTTCAGCGACCAGATCCTGGAGCTGCTGCGGGAGCGGGGCGCGGCCATGTGCCTGACGGACAAGGCGCGCAGGCGCTCGCCGGTGTGGCGCACGGCTGACTGGACATACCTGCGGTTCCACGAGGGCACGGCCACGCCCCGGCCCTGCTACGGCCGGCAGGCGCTGGCGACCTGGGCCGAGGCACTGGCGGCGACCTGGGACCCGGCCGCCGACGTCTACGTCTATTTCAACAACGACACCGGCGGCTGCGCCGTCCGCGACGCCATCCGCTTCGCCGCCGCGGCCCGCCACGCCGGCCTGTCCCCGACCCGGACCCCCGACCTCAGCGAGGCCCCGGTCACCTCCCCGAGTCCAGGCCGAGGGAGCGGGCGATGAGGATGCGCATCACCTCGCTGGTGCCCTCGCCGATCTCCAGGACCTTGGCGTCGCGGTAGAAGCGGGCCACCGGGAACTCGTTCATATAGCCGTAGCCGCCGTGGACCTGGACCGCCTCGCGCGCCGAGGTCACCGCCGCCTCCGAGGCGTACAGCTTGGCGATGGCCGCCTGCCTGCCGAACGGCTCACCGGCCACCAGCGCGGTGGCCGCCTGCTGCCAGGCGAGCCTGGCGGTGTGGGCGCGCAGCTCCATGTCGGCGACCTTGAACGCGATCGCCTGGAACGAGGCGATCGGCCGGCCGAAGGCCTGCCGCTCGCGCGAGTACTTCACGCATTCGTCCACGCAGCCCTGGCAGAGCCCGGTCGCCAGCGCGGCCACGGCCACGCGGCCCTCCTCCAGGGTTCGCAGGAAGTTGGCCAGTCCGGCGCCCCGCTCGCCGAGCAGGTTCTCCTCCGGGACCCGGCAGCCCTCGAAGACCAGCTCGCGCGTGTCCGAGGCGTGCCAGCCGATCTTGGAGTAGCGCCGGCCCACGCGGTACCCGGGCGTACCCGCCGGCACGATCACATTGGAGATCTCCGTGCGGCCGTCGGCGCGCTCGCCGGTGACCGCCGCCACCGTGACCAGGGCGGAGCGCGACAGGCCGGCGTTGGTGATGAACGCCTTGGTCCCGTCGACCACCCACTGGCCGTCCTCCATGCGCGCCCGCGTCCGCAGCGCGCCCGCGTCGGAGCCGCCGCCCGGCTCGGTGAGGCCGAAGGCGCCCAGCCCCTCGCCGGACGCCAGCGGCGGCAGCCAGCGCTGCTTCTGCTCCTCGCTGCCGAAGCGCCAGATCGGCATGGCGCCCAGCCCGACCGCCGCCTCCAGCGTGAGCGCCACCGACGAGTCGACCCTGGCCAGCTCCTCGATGGCCAGGCAGAGCGTGAGGTAGTCGGCGCCCATGCCCCCGTAGCGCTCCGGGAACGGCAGACCGAACAAACCCATTCCCGCCATCTGGTCCAGGACGGTCTCGTCGAGCTCCTCCGCCGCGTCCATGGCCTCGGCCCTGGGAGCGACCACCTCCTCGGCGAAGGCCCTGACGGTCTTGCGGAATTCCTCCTGCTCGGGTTCGAGCGCGAAATCCATGGGGCGGGCTCCCTCGTGGGGCTGCGTGTCGGCTGGCGCGGATGGCGCCGGACGTATCGTACCCAGTGCTCGTCGTGCCGGCGGAGCTTCACCGGCGCGGGGCGTACTCGAGTCCGAGCAGGGCGAGGTCGTCGGTGTGACGCCCGTCGCTGTGCCGCTCGACCGTGGCCACCAGCCCGTCCAGGACCTCGTCGAGGGTGCTGGCGGCCATGGCGCGGTCGAGCGCGGCGGGGTCGACGAACTGCCCCTGGGCGTTGCGCGCCTCGATCAGCCCGTCGGTGTAGCAGATCAGCCGCTGGCCGGGCCTGAGCAGGCCGAACGCGTCGTCCGGCCGGGTGCCGAGGCCGAGCGGGGCGGCGATCCTGGGGTGCAGCGGCGGCCCGATGCCCAGCGGCAGCGGATGCCCGGCCGAGGCGAGCACCACGCGGCCGTTGGGGAAGACGCGCCCGGCCAGCGCCGTCACGAAGTCCTCTTCGCCGCCCTCGCGCTCCACCAGCCGGTCGAGCCGGACGAGGATCCCCGCCGGGCTGGCGCCCTCCCCGGCCAGCGTCCGGAACGCCCCTTTGAGCACGGCCGCCAGCGAGCTGGCCTCCAGGCCCTTGCCGCGGGCGTCGGCGATCACGAAGGCGAGCCCATCCGCGCCCGCCTCGCCGACCTCCACCACGTCGTAGAAATCGCCGCCGATGTCGGCCAGCGTACTGGCCGACTGGTAGCGGACCCCGACCCGGTAGCCGGCCGTCCAGGGCGACGGGGTCTCCAGCAGCAACGCCTGGATCTGGTGCAGCACCTCAGCCTGAGCCTGCACCCGCTCGGAGCCGGAGATGGCGCGGGCGCCGAGGCTCGCGAAGCGCGTCGAGGTCTCCAGGTCGGAGGCGGACAGGCGCGGGCCGCGCTGCCGCCAGGCGAGCAGGATCACCCCGGTCTGCCGGCCGGCCGCGTCGATCAGCGGCAGCCAGAACAGGCTGCTGAGCCCGCGGGCCTCCAGCACCGGCCCGTCCGGCCCGGAGCGGGAGCGGCCGCCGACCCGCTCCGGCCGGCCCGAGAAGGCCGCCGGGAAGGAGCCCGCGTCGAGCCGCGCCGGGAGCGGCGCGACCAGCGGCTCGCGGTCCTGGGCGACCGAGACCATCGCGTCGCCCTGGCGGCGGTAGACCGCCACGGCGGCCGCCTCGTACAACGTCCGGGCGGAGCGGACCAGCAGCTCGTAGGCCTGCTCCGTCTCGAGCCCCGCGGCCAGCGCCGCCGCCAGGGTGATGGTGTCCGCCGCGCGCCCGAAGGCGGAGCGCTCGCGCCGGTAGGCCCCCTGGTTGAGCAGGGCGAACATGGTGCCGAGCGCGATCAGGATCAGCCGCAGGACCATCTGGGAGGTCTGGATCTCGTGCGGGTACCTGCCGAGCACGAAGCCGACCAGCAGCGCGATCAAGCCGGCCGCGAAGACCTGGTCGCGCCCGGTCGTCACCCGGCCGGCCAGCAGCGGCGCCAGCACCAGGAACTCTCCCGTGGACAGCGACCGCGGCAGCAGCAGGTCGCTGACCACGACCGCCGCGATCAGCAGGTACGGCAGCATCCAGCCACGGGAGAGCCACCAGGAGGGCGCGCCAGTCGCCGTCCGCTCGTCCACCGCCTGCTGCAACCGCGTCTCCTCCGGCTCGTCCTTCGCGGAGGTACCCTGCACGATCGGGCGGCCGGGCACAAGACGGACGGTTACCATTGCGAATCCATGTCTGGGGATCCAACTCGAAAGGGCGATCGGCAGAATGCGCACGCTGGTCACGGGTGGCGCCGGCTTCATCGGCTCCGCTCTGGTGGACCGTCTGGTCCACGACGGGAACGACGTGGTCGTGATCGACGACCTGTCCACCGGGCGGCTGGAGAACCTGGCCGACGCCTTCACCTCCGGCCGCGTGCAGTTCGCCGAGGTCGACGTGGCCGGGCCCGAGCTCGCCGGGGTCGTGTCAAGGGCCGCGCCCGAGGTCGTCCACCACCTGGCAGCGCAGATCGACGTGCGTCGCAGCGTGGCCGAGCCGGCGCTGGACGCCCGCGTCAACGTGCTGGGCACCATTCAGGTGGCCAGGGCGGCGCTGGATGCCGGCTGCCGCCGGCTGGTGTTCGCCAGCTCCGGCGGCACAGTCTACGGCGAGCCCGACCCCGGCGATCTGCCGATCGACGAGCGCTACCCGCCGCGCGTGACCAATCCGTACGGGGTCTCCAAGCGCGCCGCCGAGGACTACCTGAGCAGCTTCGCCGACCTGTACGGCCTGGAGCCGGTGAGCCTGCGGCTGGGCAACGTCTACGGCCCCCGCCAGGACCCCGGAGGCGAGGCCGGCGTGGTGGCGATCTTCTGCAACCGCCTGCTCTCCGACCAGCCGGTGACGGTCTTCGGAGACGGGCTGCAGACGCGCGACTACGTGTTCGTGGACGACGTGGTGGATGCGTTCGTCGCCGCCGGCCAGCGGGAGGGGATCGTCGACGCGCGGCTCAACATCGGCACCGGGATCGGCAGCTCCGTCCTGGACCTGTACGGCGCGCTGCGGTCGGTGACCGGGTTCGGGCCGGAGCCCACCTTCGCGCCGCCGCGGCCAGGGGAGCTGCGGGCGATCGCGCTGGCCTGCGGCCAGGCGGAGCGCGTGCTCGGCTGGCGGCCGAAGTTCGACCTGGCCGGCGGCCTCGAGCGCACCTGGGCCTGGGCATTCCAGGAAGTCAACGCCGGAAGCGTCGGCGGATGACCGAGCCGGTGGGACCCGAGCCGGCGGGGCCGGGCCGGGGACCCGGCGGGCCGGTGCGCTTGGCGGTGGACGGCGGCGTCGCAACCGTCACGCTGGACCGGCCGGAGGCGCGCAACGCCATCTCGACCGAGCTGGCGGCCGCGCTCGCCGGGGTGTTCGAGCCGCTGGCGACCGATCGGGCCGTGCGAGCCGTGGTCCTGACCAGCGCCGGCGACCGCGCCTTCTGCGCCGGCGCGGACCTGCGCGAGCGCGGCGCCTTCGAGGACCACGACTGGTTCGTGCAGCGCGAAGTCTTCCGCCGCGCCTTCAGTGCCGTGCGCCGCTGCCCCCTGCCCACGGTCGCCGGGGTATTCGGCTTCGCGCTCGGCGGCGGCTTCGAGCTGGCGCTGTGCTGCGACCTGATCGTCGCCGCCGAGGACGCCACCCTGGGCCTGCCGGAGGTCCGGCTCGGCCTGGTCCCCGCCGGGGGCGGCACCCAGCTCCTGGTCCGGCGGGCGGGGCCGGCGGTGGCCAAGGATCTGGTGCTGACCGGCCGCCGCGTGGACGCGGCCGAGGCCAGGCAGCTCGGACTGGTCGACCGGGTCGTGCCCCGCCGCGAGCTGCTGGAAGCGGTCCAGAGCCTGGCGGCCCAGATCGCCGGCAACGCCCCGACCGCCGTCAGGCTCGCCAAGTGGGCGATCGACCTCGGCGCCGACCTGGCCCGCGAGGCCGGCCTGGAGGTCGAGGACCAGGCCTGGCGCAGGGCGGTCAAGTCCGCCGACCGCCGTGAGGGCATCGCCGCCTGGAACCAGCGCCGCCCCCCAGCCTGGCCGGGCGAATAACCGCGGGTTGCCGGCCTACTCGTGCCGCAGAAAACAAGTGGGCCACCGTGAATGTCCCGTCAGGTCCGGTCAGCCGGCCTCCAGCAGCACGATCGTCTGGCCGGCGGCGACCGGCTCGCCAACTGGAGATCGCACCTCCGTGACGGTTCCGGCAAACGGCGCGCGGACGGGCGTTTCCATCTTCATCGCCTCGACCACCGCCAGCAGCGCGCCCTCGGCCACGCGGTCGCCGACCGCCACCTCAATGCGGCTCAGCGTCCCCGCCAGCGGCGAGGGCACCCGCCCCTCCGCCGCTCCCGACCCCGCCCCGGCAGCCTTCCCGGACCGCCGGTGCCGGTACAACCGGACTGGATACACCACCCCCTCCACCGTCACGCTGAAGTCCACCGCCTCCCCGTCCGCCGCCGAGGCCTCCGCCCCGCCGGTCGCGGCCGGTCCCCCACCGGGGCTGGGCGGCCGGTTCGCCACCGCGGCCCCGGCCCCGCTGGCCGGGGTTGCGGCCGGTGTTCGGGGCGCCTGCCGCTGTGGGGCGAGCGGCTCCAGGTCGACGGCCTCTTCGAGCCAGGTGGTCCAGTGCCTGGCGGCGCGGAAGTCGTCGTGCCGCAGGACGAGCGCCAGCGCCGGCGCGGTGGTCGGCATCCCCTCGACCGTCAGGTCCTCCAGCGCGGCCAGCATCCGCGCGATCGCCTCGTCGCGGTCGCGGCCCCAGACGATCACCTTGCCGAGCAGGTCGTCGTAGAACGGGGACACCGCGTCGCCGCTCTGGTAGCCGGCGTCGACCCGCACGCCCGGGCCGCCCGGCCAGCGCAGCCTGCCGATCATCCCGGGGCTCGGCAGGAACCCTCGGGCCGGGTCCTCCGCGTTGATGCGGCACTCGATGGCATGGCCGGCGAAGCGGACCTGCTCCTGACCGAAACCGAGCGGCTCCCCGGCGGCCACGCGCAACTGGGCGGCCACGATGTCCACGCCGGTGACTGCCTCGGTGATCGGGTGCTCGACCTGGAGCCGGGTGTTCATCTCCAGAAACCAGGCGCCGCCCGTCGCCGGGTCCCAGAGCAGCTCCACCGTGCCGGCACCGACGTAGCCGCACGCCTTGGCGACCGCCACCGCCCAGCTGAGCAGGCGCTCCCGGATCTCGCTCGGCAGGCCGGGTGAGGGCGTTTCCTCGATCAGCTTCTGGTGGCGCCGCTGCACCGAGCAGTCGCGCTCGCCGAGGTGCACGATGCCGCCGTGCGTGTCCGCCAGCACCTGCACCTCGACGTGGCGCGGCCGCTCGAAGAAGCGCTCGAGGTAGCAGGCGCCGGACCCGAACGCGGCCTCTGCCTCGCGGCTGGCCGCGGCGAGCGCCGCGGCGGCCTCGTCCGGCGCGTGCACCACGCGGATCCCGCGGCCACCGCCGCCGGCGGCGGCCTTGATCGCCACCGGCCAGCCGTGCGCGTTGCCGAACGCGGCCACCTCGGCGGCGTCGCGCACCGCCTCGGTGGTCCCCGGCACCGGCTCCACCCCGGCCGCCAGCACGGCCCGGCGCGCGGCGAGCTTGTCGCCCATCCGCTCGATCGCCTCCGCGGGCGGCCCGATCCAGACCAGGCCGGCCGCCTCGACCGCCCTGGCGAAGTCGGCATTCTCGCTGAGCAGCCCGTAGCCCGGATGGACCGCCTCGGCGCCGGCCTCGCGTGCGGCGGCCAGCAGCTTGCCCGCGTCGAGGTAGGAGTCGGTCACGCGCGAGCCGCCGATCGCGACCGCCCGGTCCGACTCGCGGACGTGCAGCGCCCCGGCGTCCGGGTCCGAGTAGACGGCCACGCCGATCAGGCCGTGCTCGCGGCAGGCCCGCAGGATCCGCACGGCGATCTCGCCGCGGTTGGCGACCAGCACCGTGCGAAAAGGCCGCGCCGCGGTCATGGCGGCGGCACCCGCGGCGGCGCCGAGTTCATGGCCGCAGCTCCCGCTGCGGCACTACCGGCGGCTCCCGCGGCGGCACCGGGGTCATACCGGCGGGACCCCGTGACGGCGGCGGGTGAACTCGCGCTCCTTGCCGGCCGCCGCGAGCAGCCGCCTGGAGACCTCTGCCCGCAGGTCCTCCGGGTCGACCACGGCGTCGATCACCAGGTCGGAAGCCAACCGCGCGAGGTCCATGTCCTCGCGGTACTCGCGCTCCAGGCGCTCGACCTCCCCCCGCCGCTCCGCCTCGGGCAGAGCGGCCAGCTTGTTGTAGTAGACCGCGTTGACCGCCGCCTGCGGTCCCATCACCGCGATCGAGGCGGTGGGCAGGGCCAGGGTCGCGTCGGGCTCGAAGCCCGGTCCGGCCATGGCGTACAGACCGGCGCCGTACGCCTTGCGCACCACCACGCAGACCTTCGGCACGGTGGCCTCGCTGACCGCGGTGATCATCTTGGCGCCGTGGCGGATGATCCCCTGCCGCTCGACCTGCTTGCCGATCATGAACCCGGGCACGTCGGCGAGGAACAGCAGTGGGATGTTGAAGGCGTCGCACAGCCAGATGAAGCGGGCCGCCTTGTCGGCCGAGTCGACGAACAGCACCCCGCCCTTGGCCATCGGCTGGTTGGCGAGGACGCCGACGGCGCGGCCCTCGATGCGGCCGAGCCCGGTGATCAGCTCGGTCGCGAACTCCGGCTTGACCTCGAAGAAGCTGTCCTGGTCGCAGATTGCCGCGACCAGCGGGAGCATGTCGAAGGGCTGTGACTCGTCGGTGGGCACCAGCGGGGTCACCGGCCCGGCGTAGGCGGGGCCTTGGGGCTCCTCGACCGGCGGGGAGCCGCGCCAGTTGCTCGGGAAGTACCCGAGGTAGCGGCGAGCGGCCTGGATGGCCTCGTCCTCATCGGCGCACAGCAGGTCGCCGCAGCCCGAGACGCGGCAGTGCATGGCCGCCCCGCCCATCTCCTCCAGGGTCGTGTGCTCGCCGATGACCATCTCGGCCATGCGCGGCGAGCCGAGGTACATGGAGGCATTGCCGTCGACCATGAAGACCACGTCGCAGAAGGCGGGGATGTAGGCGCCGCCGGCGGCCGACGGCCCGAACAGGCAGCACACCTGAGGCACCCGGCCCGACAGCCGGACCTGGTTGTAGAAGATCTTGCCGGCGCCGCGGCGGCCCGGGAACATCTCCACCTGGTCGGTGATGCGGGCGCCGGCGGAGTCGACGAGCCAGATCAGCGGCAGCTCGTGGCGCAGCGCGTACTCCTCGATGCGGATGATCTTCTCGACGGTGCGGGCGCCCCAGGAGCCGGCCTTGACGGTCGAGTCGTTGGCCATGACGGCGACGTCCCTGCCGCCGATCGCGCCGATCCCGGTGACCACCCCGTCGGCCGGCAGGTCGCCCGCCATGGCGTTGGCCAGCAGGCCGTCCTCGACCATGGCGTCGACGTCGTCGAGCAGCCGGCGCAGGCGCTCGCGCACGAACAGCTTGCCCTGCTCCCGAGCCTTGGCGTGGTACCGCTCGGCCCCGCCCGCGCGTGCCTGCTTGGCCAGCGCCTCGAACGCCGGCTCCGCCCGCTGCCCGGCCTCGGCGGCCTCCCTCGGCGCCTTCCCCGTTGTCACCGGGCCACCTCCTCGCCGCGGCGGGGCCAGGCCGGGCCGGCGATCAGGACCTGGCCGCGGAGCTGGCGGCCGAGCAGCTCGCCGGCCAGCCGTGCGGCGGTCAGCAGGCGCTCCAGGTCGATGCCGGTCGCTACGCCCATGTCCTCGACCATGTGGACGACGTCCTCGCTGGCGACGTTGCCGCCCGCCCCTGGCGCCGTTGGGCTGCCCCCGAGCCCACCGATCGCCGTGTCGAAGTCCGTGCAGCCGGCCTGCATGGCGGCCAGCAGGTTGGCCAGTCCCGTGCCACGCGTGTCGTGGAAGTGGCAGTTGATCGCGGTCGTGAGCGGGCGCAGCGCGGCGAGCAGGGACTCGACCCGCGTGGGCGTGGCCATGCCGGTGGTGTCGCCGAGCGAGATGGCCTGGCAGCCGAGTCCCAGCAGGGTGCGTGCCAGCTCGACCACGCTCTCGGCCGGCACCTCGCCCTCGTAGGGCGATCCCCACGCGGTGGAGATGGTCGCGTCCACCGGCGTGCCGCCGGCCAGCCGCACCACCCCGGCGATCTGCTCCAGCGTCTCGGCCACGCTGCGGTTGACGTTGCTGGCGTTGTAGCTCTCAGAGGCGGCGACCACCACCTGGAGCCGGTCGGCCCCCGCGGTCAGGGCGTCGGCGGCGCCCCGCCGGTTGGGCACCAGCGCCGAGTAGGTCACCCCGGGTCGGCGCTGGATCGCCTCGAAGACCCGCCCGCTGTCGGCCATCGCCGGGACCGCTCTGGGCGACACGAACGAGCCCGCCTCGATGCGCCGCACGCCCGTCCCGGACAGCGCGTCCACCAGACGGATCCGCGCCTCGACCGGCAACGGCGGCTCGCTCTGCAGCCCGTCGCGCGGGCCAACCTCGCGAACCTCGATCGACGCTGGCAACTCCACCGGGACACCTCGACGAGACGATTGGCCAGTTCCTCAGACGATCCTACCGGCCAGGCCGACGACCGGCTCGCGTTGTCCACAGCCCCACCGCCGGCGTCGACGATCACCGCGGCGCGTCCAGGACGTCGCGGGCGGGCGGGAGGTGGGCAACTTCGCGGGCGGGTCACAGGCGATCGAGGAGGTCGCGCTTCTTGCGTTCGAATTCCTCGTTGGTGACGACGCCGCGGTCGCGGAGATTGGCGAGCCGCTCCAGCTCTTCGAGGACGCTGGGGGCGCGCGGCGCGACCCCGCTCATCCGCTGGCCGTTGGCTTCCATCTGCCGGTAGATCTCGATCTGCACGGCCTCGGGTTTGGGGATGTCCTGGAAAACCGATTGGCCGCGCTCGCCCGCCGACTCGATGAGGAGATCGCCAGCCCCGATGATCCGCTCCCAGAGGGACTGGGAGAAGGTCACGTCGTTGACGCGCTCCAGCGGGATCTCCTTGGAGAGCTTCGACAGCACTCCCGAGCGGAAGATGAGCCGGTCGGTGGTCAGCACGAAATGGGTCGTGGCCCAGCGCAGGTATCGCGGGACCACCAGCACCAGCAGGCACAGGACGGCGACGCCCGCGATCGCGAGCCGGCCTGGCTGCTGGAAGCCGCCGAGCGGCAGGAATGCCCATCCCGCCACGGCGACGACGGCAACCACCGCGGTCAACAGGATCGGACCGACGAGGGTCCACCAGTGGGGGCGGAGATCGTAGACGATCTCCTCGTGCTCTCCGAGCAGCCGTTGCGGAAACGGCACGCGAATCAACTCCTCGCGATCGGCGGGGCCGTTCCGCGCCGGCGCCGCGAGAGTAACAAGCACGAGAAGCCCGCTCAAGAGTCGGCTCATTTGGGCGCCGCGGCGAGCGCGGAGCCGGTCGGGTCCTGACTGGAGCCTGACCGTTGCGTGTTCGCAACCTCCGCGGCCGATCTTTGCGCAGTAGCGGGTCGCCGTGGCCCGCTCGACCCCCAGAGGACCGTGACACGACACCGCCTGATCTCGAGCGTGGCCGGAGCGGCCGCGCTTGCCGCAGCATTGGGTCTGCTCGCCAGCTCCTGTATGGCGGACGGCGGCGGCGGCGCGTCCACCCGCCGGGCGACCACCCTGGCGCTGAGCAGCCCCGCCGAGCCGCAGCGGTCCGGGGAGCCCCATGGCGGCGCCCCCGTGGACCGGGAGGGGCCCGGGTTCGGGGAACCCCATGGGATCGCCCAGCTGGGTCAGGCGGTCGACCGCACGGTGGCCGCCCCGGACGCTCGCACGGCGGCGGCCGGGGGGCCGATGGACGTGACGGTCTACTACCTGCGCCCGGTGGGGGCGACACGCTACCTGGCACCCGAGCGGCACGAGGTGGCGTTCGCGGCCTCGCCGACGGGGGTGGCGGCCTCGGCCGTCACCGAGCTGCTGGCGGGCGTGCCACGCTACCTGGGCATGGCGCGCCCCTTCCCGTCGGGGACCCGCCTGCTCGGCCTCGGCGTCGACGACGGCACCGCCACCGTGAACCTCTCCAGGCAGGCGCTCGGCGGCGCCAGCGGCGATGGCTACGCCGTGCAGGCGCTGGTCTGGACGGTCACGCAGGTCCCGCCGGTGAAGCGGGTGGTGGTCGAGGTGGAGGGGCGCAGTGCCGGCGTCCTGGACGGGCAGCCGCTGGCCAGCCTGCTGGGGATCGGCGCCGGCGGCCGGCAGCTCGTCCGTGACCGCGCCGCTCGCCTCGCGCCCATCCTGCTGGCCTCCCCGGCCCCGCGCGAGGCCGTACAGGGCGGCCGGGTGGTCGCCAAGGGTCAGGCGCGGGTCGCCGCGGGCGCCGTCGGGCTGCGCTTGCGCGACCCGTCCGGACGGGTCGTGTCGCAGGGCTACGCGGCGCTGCCCTCCGGCGCTCCAGGGTGGGCGGCGTTCTCGGGCGCGCTCACCTTCCTGCCTCCGCGCGGACCGCAGCTCTGGACGGTGGAGGCCTTCGAGACCAGTCCGACCGACGCCTCAGTCATCTACTCGGTGGCCGTTCCCGTCTGGGTGGGGAGCTAGCGCTCGCAGGTGGCGCACGTCGGCGGTGGCGATCTCGACCCTTGCGCCCGATGGGGTGAGGACCACCAGGTTGCCGCCGGCGCTCAGGTCCACGGCGGTGCCGACCACCGGCCCGCCGGCCAGGCGGTCGGCGCGAACCTGGAGGCCGAGCGTCTCCAGGCGGTCGCGATAGGCGGCCAGCACCGGTCCGGTCGCGCCGGCGGAGAGCTGGCGGTAGCCGGCCTCGAAGCGCTCGCCCCAGGCGCCGAGCAGCTCGGCGCGGTCGACGCCGGCGCCGGTGGCAAGCGCCACGCTGGTGGCTGCATCGGCGACCTCCGGCGGGAAGTCCTCCGGCGACTGGCTGACGTTGGCGCCCATGCCGAGCGCGACCCAGTCGAGCCTGCCGCCGTGGAGCCCCGCCTCGGCCAGCAGGCCCGCCGCCTTCTTGCCGTCCAGCAGCAGGTCGTTCGGCCACTTGAGCCCGGCGCGCGGGTGCAGGGGCGCCTTGCTGGCCAGCTCGTCGACGGCGTCGACCAGCGCCACGCCGGCCAGCGAGGCGACCAGCCACAGATCCGCCGGGGCAAGGGCCGGGCGCATCAGCACCGAGACCAGCAGCCCGGTGCCCGGCGGGGCGACCCAGCTCCGCCCGAGGCGACCACGCCCGGCGGTCTGCTCCTCCGCGACCACGGTGGCGCCCTCCGGTGCGCCGGCCTCGCCCAGCTCGGCGGCGCGCGCCATGGTGGTCGGCACCCGCTCGACGACCTCGAGCGGGCTGAAGAACGGCGGCAGGGCGGCACGCAGCGCCGCCCTGTAGTCGTCGAGCTGGCCCATTGCTGTCCGGCTCCTCCCATCCGAGGCGCTCACCGGCTCGCCAGGGAGCCTACACGTCTCCCTACAATGCCCATGTCCAGGGCCGGGACGTACGATGTGCCGACGGTTCGCCCGGGCGGGAGGGTTCAGGTGCCACCGATACAGCCGAAGACCATGAAGGAGCGCATCGACGAGCTCCGCAAGCGCAAGGAGCAGGCGCTGCACGCCGGCTCCAAGCAGGCGGTCGACACCCAGCACGCCAAGGGCAAGCTGACCGCCAGGGAGCGGATCGACGCGCTGATCGACCCGGGCTCCTTCGTGGAGACCGACATGCTGGCCGTCCACCGCTCGACCGCGTTCGGCATGGACAAGCGCCGCATACCGACCGACGGGGTGATCACCGGCTACGGGACCATCGACGGGCGCCGGGTGTGCGTGTTCAGCCAGGACTTCACCGTCTTCGGCGGCTCGCTCGGCGAGGTCATGGCGGAGAAGATCTGCAAGCTCCAGGACCTCTCGCTCAAGATGGGCGTGCCCTGCATCGGCATCAACGACTCCGGCGGCGCCCGCATCCAGGAGGGCGTGGTCGCGCTGTCCGGCTACGCCGAGATCTTCTGGCGCAACGTGCAGGCATCCGGGGTCGTGCCGCAGCTCTCGCTGATCATGGGCCCCTCGGCCGGCGGCGCGGTCTACTCCCCCGCCATCACCGACTTCATCTTCATGGTGAAGGAGACCTCCTACATGTTCATCACCGGCCCGGACGTGGTGAAGGCCGTGACCGGTGAGGACGTGACCTTCGAGGAGCTGGGCGGCGCCATGACCCATGCGGTCAAGTCCGGCACCGCCCACTTCGCGGCCGAGGACGAGGACGAGTGCTTCGACCTGGTGCGCCAGCTCCTTTCGTACCTGCCGCCCAACAACATGGAGGACCCGCCCCGGCGCCAGCCGACCGACGATCCGCGCCGCGAGGACCCCGGCCTGCTCGATCTGGTGCCCGACAACCCCAACCAGCCCTACGACATGCGCGAGGTCGTCAAGCGGGTGGTGGACGACGGCGAGTTCACCGAGGTGCTGCAGGCGCACGCGGAGTCGATCGTGGTGGGGTTCGCGCGCCTCAACGGCCGCCCGGTGGGCGTGGTCGGCAACCAGCCGCTGCACCTGGCCGGCGTCCTGGACATCAACGCCTCGGTGAAGGGCGCGCGCTTCGTGCGGTTCTGCGACGCCTTCAACATCCCGATCGTGAGCTTCGTCGACGTCCCCGGGTTCATGCCGGGCACCAACCAGGAATGGGGCGGGATCATCCGCCACGGCGCCAAGCTGCTCTACGCCTACGCCGAGGCGACCGTGCCCAAGCTCACGGTGGTCACGCGCAAGGCCTACGGCGGCGCCTACGACGTGATGGCCTCCAAGCCGCTGCGCGCCGACGTGAACCTCGCCTGGCCGACCTCGGAGATCGCGGTGATGGGGCCGCAGGCGGCGGTCAACATCATCTTCCGCCGGGAGATCGAGGCCGCCGAGGACGTCAACGCCAAGCGCACCGATCTGGTGGCCGAGTACACCGAGCGCTTCGCCAATCCCTACATTGCCGCCGAGCGCGGCTACCTGGACGATGTCATCGAACCGCAGACCACCCGCCCCCGCCTGATCCAGGCGCTGGAGATCTGCATCACCAAGCGGGAGCAGCGGCCCCCGCGCAAGCACGGGAACATCCCGCTATGAGATCCCGGTGGGTCCCGCGGAATCCCGGGGGGGTGCCGCGGTGAAATCCGAGGACTCCGAGGAAGGGATCTTCCGCTCGCCCGAGGGGCTGCGCTTCCGGATCCTGCGGGGCACGCCCGAGGACGAGGAGGTCGAGGTCCTCGGCCTGGCGCTGGACCGGCACGCCGCGTGGGACCAGAGCCACGAGCCGAGCACCTGGGCGACGGCCAGCCGCCCGGGCATCGGCCTGCGCGCCTGGCCGTCGGGCACCCGGTGGAGGAACAGCCTGCGCTCCGGCTGGGAGCAGGATCGCTGACACCGGCCAGGGCCGGGCGCGGCGCCGGCGGGACGTTGCCGCGATCCGGTACCGCTAGGCTACGCTTTGTCCACAGCCCGGCTCCCCGCGGGCAACGGCACCATGGGGCGATGTTGACCTTGGGGGGTGTGGGGGGATCCAGTTTCCTCCACATGGATCGAGGAGGCATTCCGTGGAGAAGGTCCTGGTCGCCAATCGGGGCGAGATCGCGGTGCGCGTGTTGCGAGCCTGCCGGGAGCTCGGCCTCGCCAGCGTCGCCGTGTACTCCGACGTCGACCGGGACGCGCTGCACGTGGAGCTCGCCGACGAGGCATGGCACCTCGGCGACGCGGCGCCGGCCGCCAGCTACCTGAACATCGACAAGATCGTCGACGTCGCCAGGCGGGCGCGCGCCGACGCCATCCATCCGGGCTACGGCTTCCTGGCGGAGAACGCCGCCTTCGCGCAGGCGGTCATGGACGCGGGCATCCGCTGGGTTGGCCCCAAGCCCGCGGCGATCGCCGCCATGGGCGACAAGGTGGCCGCCCGCCGCGTCGCGGAGCAGGCCAAGGCCCCGCTGGTCCCGGGCACCCTGGAGCCGATCGCCGGGCCGGACGCGGCCGCGGCCTTCGGTGCCGAGCACGGCTACCCGCTGGCGCTCAAGGCCGCGTTCGGCGGCGGCGGGCGCGGCATGAAGGTCGTGCGCGGCCAGGACCAGGTGGCCGAGGCCCTCGAATCCGCCCAGCGGGAGTCCAAGGCGGCCTTCGGCCGCGACGAGATCTACGTCGAGCGCTACCTGGACGCGCCGCGCCACGTCGAGGCGCAGATCCTCGCCGACGGCCGGGGCGAGGTCGTCTTCGTGGGCGAGCGGGACTGCTCGCTGCAGCGCCGCCACCAGAAGCTGGTCGAGGAGGCGCCGGCGCCCGGGCTGCCCGGCGAGGTGCGCGCCGCGCTCGGCAAGGCGGCCTGCGACATCGCCAGGGCCGCCGACTACGAGAACGCCGGCACCATCGAGTTCCTGTTCGAGCCCCGGACCGGCAACTTCTACTTCCTGGAGATGAACACCCGCCTCCAGGTCGAGCACCCGGTCACCGAACTGACCGCCGGCATCGACCTGGTGCAGGCGCAGCTCCGCATCGCCGCCGGCGAAGGCATCCCGGTGCACTACGACGGCATCGCCCCGCGCGGCCACGCCATCGAGGTCCGCATCAACGCCGAGGACCCGGGCAGCCGCTTCATGCCCGCGCCCGGTCCCGTCAACGGGTGGCGGGAGCCGGCGGGGCCGGGGGTGCGGGTCGACGCGGGCGTCAAGGCCGGCTGGACGGTCCCGCAGGCCTACGACTCCCTGCTGGCCAAGCTGATCGTCTGGGGCGAGGACCGCGAGCAGGCCCGCCGCCGGATGCTCCGGGCGCTCGACGAGTTCGTGATCGAGGGCGTGCCCACCACCATCCCCTTCCACCGGCTCGCCATGCTGGACCGGGCGTTCATCGCCGGTGAGGTGTCCACCACCCTGGTCGAGGAGGGCATGGACCTCTCATCCCTGCAGCCGGCGCCGCCGCCCGAAGAGGCCGAGGTGATGAAGGCGCCGCCGCGCCGCCTGGTCATCGAGCTCCAGGACAAGCGCTTCGACGTCGAGATCATTCCGCAGGAGCCCGTCAAGGTGGCGGAGCGCCAGCGCACCCCGCGCTCGCCCAAGGCGCTGGAGCGGGCGAGGGCGGAGTCAGGTGGCCCGGGCAAGGAGATCGTCAAGACGCCCATGCAGGGGACGATCGTCAAGGTGCTGGTCGCCGACGGCGACGCGGTCACGCCTGGGCAGACGCTGGTGGTGCTCGAGGCCATGAAGATGGAGAACCACGTCACCGCCCACCAGGCCGGTACGGTCAGCAGCATCACCGTCAGCGAGGGCGAGACCGTGTCCACGGGTGCGGTCATCGCCACCATCGAGGCCACCTGAGGCGGTACGGGCATGCCAGCCAGGTCGCTAGCGGAATGGGCCAGGGACGAGCCGGCCACCCGCGACGCCGTGCTCGCGCTGGCGGACCAGGCGGTCGCGCTGCAGCCCGCCGCCGAGGCGGTGATCCAGTGGTGCCTGCTGGAGCGCGAGGTCGAGCAGGCGCACGTCGAGGAGGGACGGCGCGTCGAGCGCGCCTACCAGGAGCTGGCCGCGCAGTTGCGGGGCCTGGAGGCCGACCCCGTCGCCGCCGAGCCGCTCGCCGGGCTGCTGGAGCGGCACCTCGAACTGCTCGAGGGCGCCCTTGAGGGCGCATCCCCGCCAGAGGGACTCGGCCTGGTCGCCGGCGAGCTCGTCGGCCTGCGCGACCTGCTCCGCCGAACCGCACGCCTGCGCGGCCGCTCCGTCGCCGACATCCCAGGCCTGTAGGAGCCGCGCCGCGTCCGTCTGGTCAGCCGTTGGATCGCTCGGGGCTGGCGGGTTGGGGCTGGCCGTCGAGGCGCTGGCGGAGTTCGCTCATCTCGCGTTCGAGGCGGCCGAGCTCCTCGCCGAGGTAGTCACGGGTGGGCATCTCGCCGAGCGCCAGGCGGATGGCGGCCAGCTCCCGCGCCAGGTACTCGGTGTCGGCCAGCGCCCGTGCGTTGGTCCGCCGGTCGGCGAGCATCTCCTGGCGGCCACGCTCATCCTGCCGGTTCTGCGCCAGCAGGATCAGTGGTGCCGCGTACGACGCCTGCAACGACAGGGCCAGGGTGAGCAGGATGAACGGGTAGGGGTCGAAGTCCAGGTTGGCGCCTCTGGTGGCCACGTTCCAGGCGATCCAAAGGAGGACCACGACCGTCTGGAACACCAGGAAGCGCGCGGTCCCCAGGAAGCGGGCGATCGCCTCGGAGAAGTTCCCGAAGGCCTCCGGGTCGTAGTACAACGCCAGCCGCGGCGGCCGTCGGCGCGGCGCCGTCAGGCTCGGCCGCCGCCGTATCCGCCGTGGGATCACGCTCACCCGACCCGCTCCATCGGCTCGCTCCCACCTCGCTCGTCGCCGGCGCCGCCGTCCTTGGCCCCGTTGCCGGCGCCCCTGCCCCCGTTGCCGCCGCCATTCCCCCCGCCGCTGCCGCCGTTGCCGGCCCTCACCGGCCCGCGCCGCCAGGCCGGCGGCAGCAGGTGGTCGAGCACGTCGTCGATGGACACCGCCCCCAGCAGCCGCGACTGCCCGTCGCAGACCGGCGCGCACAGCAGGTCGTAGGTGGCCAGGTACTCGGCGACCCGCCTGGTCGGCAGGTTCGGCGAGAGGGCGTCGAGGTCGGTGTCGATGGCGGAGCCGAGCGGGCCGCCGGGAAGCTCCCGCAGCAGGCGCTGGAAGTGCGCCACGCCCAGGTACCGCCCGGTCGGTGTCTGCGTCGGCGGGCGCACGACGAACACCTGCCCGGCCAGCGCGGGCGGCAGGTCGGGATCGCGCAGCCGGGCCAGCGCCTCGGCGACGGTGTCGCCGGCCCGCATGATCACGGGCTCCGTGGTCATCAGGCCGCCGGCGGTCTCCTCGTCGTAGACCAGCAGCCGGCGGATCGGCTCCGCCTCCTCGGGCACCATCAGCGCCAACAGCCGGGCCCGGTCGGCCTCGGATATCTCCCCAAGCAGGTCGGCGGCGTCGTCGGGATCCATCGCCTCCAGCACGTCGGCGGCGCGCTCGTCGTCCAGGCGGGCAAGCAGGCCGGCCTGGACCTCTTCCGGGAGCTGCTCGAGCGTCGCGGCCAGCCGGTCGTCGTCCAGCCCCGAGGCCATGTCCTCGCGGACCTTGGCCGGTAGGGCCAGCAGCGCCGCCGCCACGTCGGCCGGCCGCAGGTCGGCGAGCGCCGCCAGTCGGGACTCCGCGGACTCTCCGGCCTCCAGGCCGGCGACCACGTCCCAGTTGAGCCGCAGGCGCGGCGGCCGCCGCCACGCCCGCAGGCCCGAGGCCGGCTCGATCACGTCCAGCGCGGACACCACCCAGCCCTCGCGGACCTGGCCGATGGCCACGTCGTTGATGCGGTACTCGCGGTCGGTCTCACGGTGCCTGACCAGCGAGTCCACCAGCTCGCCGAGCACCAGCGTCTCGCCGGCGCGCAACTCGAAGGGACGCAGGTTCACCGTGCCGGTGCTGAGGGTCGCACCGCCGGCGTCCAGCTCGCGGATCCGGCCCATGCCGATGAAGATCGGCCGGCGCTGCACCCAGACCGTCAGCCCGAGCACCACCGGCGGCGAGCCTGGAGCGGCCCGCGCGATCACCACGTCGGCGATCCTGCCGATCATCTCCCCGCTCGGCGCCCGAACCGGCAGACGCGCCAGGCGCGACACGAAAAGCTGCTCGTTCGATGAAGCCACCCCGGTCACCTCCTCGTCATGGCAGGCCCGGGAGGCTGCAGGGGCTTAGGGAGCCCCCCGGGGCAATGTGTGATCGGCCCTCGACGGGCCACTATGGCCAGGTCTCATCGCTACCGCGTCGCTCCGATCCTTCTGTTGCTCGGTCTTGCACCCCGCCCGCGCCGTGCATAGCGGACGGCTTCATCTGGCGTTGAAATACATCGCCTCGGGATGGTGGACGATGATCGCCGAGGTCGACTGCTCCGGGTGAAGCTGGTATTCCTCGGACAATTCGACCCCGATCCTCCCCGGATCCAGCAGCTCGAAGATCTTGGACTGCTGCTCCAGGTCCGGGCAAGCCGGGTACCCGAACGAGTATCGCGCTCCCCGGTAGCCAAGGTCGAAGAGCGCTCCCATCTCTTCGGCGTCCTGGTCGGCGATGCGAAGCTCCTGGCGCATGCGCTGGTGCCAGTACTCGGCGAGCGCCTCGGCCATCTCGACGGTGACGCCGTGCAACTCCAGGTACTCACGGTAGCGGTTGGCGTCGAACAATTTGGCGGTCGCGTCCGACGCCGCGCGGCCCATGGTGACCACGTGGAAGGCCACGACGTCGACGTCACCGGATGTGACCGGCCGGAAGTAGTCAGCGATGCACAGCCGGCGGTCGCGACGCTGCCTCGGGAAGCTGAACCGCACCCACTCCGAGCCGTCGTCGCGCCACACCACCAGGTCGTTGCCGTCGGAGTTGCACGGGAAGTATCCGTAGACCACCGCCGGCTGCAGCACCTGGTCGGCGATCGCCTCGTCGAGCAGCGCGCGCAGGCGCGGACGGGCCTCCGTCTCCAGCAGCTCCTCCCAGCCCTTGGCCCCGCCGGTCGGCCGGAGCTGCCACTGGCCGCGGAACAGCGCCGACTCGTTCAGGAACGCGGCGATGTCGCGGACCGGGACGCCCTTGACGATCCGGGACTCGCCGAGGAGCGGCGCGGTCGGCACCGGCACGTCCACGCGCACGTCCGAGCGGGCGACCTCGCTGGTGGTCGGCGGCACCGGGGCGGGGCCGCGGGGACGTGTCAAGGCCACGCGGCGAGCCCTCGGCGCCTCGCGGTCGGGCCGCACGCCGTCCTCCCGCTCCTGGCGGAGCTGGTCCATGACCCGCAGGCCGGCGAAGGCGTCGCGGCAGTAGAACACCCGGCCCTTGTAGATCTGGCGAAGGTCGCCCTCGACGTAGGTGCGGTTCAGCGCCGCCCCGCCGAGCAGCACCGGGTAGCCGGCCAGCCCGCGGGCGTTCAGCTCCTCGAGGTTCTCGCGCATGACCACGGTCGACTTGACCAGCAGGCCCGACATCCCGATCGCGTCGGCGGCGACCTCCTGGGCCTTTTCGACGATCGCCGAGATCGGCTGCTTGATCCCGAGGTTGTGGACCGTGTAGCCGTTGTTGGTGAGGATGATGTCGACCAGGTTCTTGCCGATGTCGTGGACGTCGCCCTTGACGGTTGCCAGCACCACGCGGCCCTTGCCGCCCTGGTCAGCGCGCTCCATGTACGGCTCGAGCAGCGCCACCGAGGCCTTCATCACCTCGGCCGACTGGAGCACGAAGGGAAGCTGCATCTCACCGGCGCCGAACAGCTCGCCGACCGTGCGCATGCCGTCCAGCAGCACGTCGTTGATGATCTCCAGCGGCGGGTGCGACTCCCTGGCCTCGTCGAGGTCGGCCTCCAGGCCGTCGCGGACGCCGTCGATGATCCGCCGCTTGAGGCGCTCGTCGGTGGGCAGCGCCGCCAGGTCCTCGGCGGCCGCCGGCCGCGCGGCCTCCTTGCCCTCGAACAGCTCCATCAGGCGGCGGAGCGGGTCGTAGTCCTCACGGCGGCGGTCGTGGACCAGGTCCAGGGCGACCTGGCGCTGCTCCTCCTCGATGCGGTGCAGCGGCAGGATCTTGGCCGGCGAGACGATCGCCGCGTCCAGGCCGGCCTCGCGCGCCTCGTGCAGGAACACCGAGTTCAGGACCTGGCGGGCGGCCGGCGAGAGCCCGAACGACACGTTGGAGACGCCGAGCACGGTCCGCACTCCGGGCAGCTCCGCCTTGATCCGCCGGATCGCCTCCAGGGTGGCGATGGCGTCGCGGCGCAGGTCCTCCTGCCCGGAGCCGAGCGGGAAGGTGAGCGCGTCGAAGAGGATGTCCTCCGGCTGCAGCCCGAACTTGCCGACGGCCAGGTCGTGGATGCGGTGCGCGACCCGCAGCTTCCACTCGACGTCGCGCGCCTGGCCTTCCTCGTCGATCAGCAGCGCCACCACGGCGGCCCCGAACTGCCTGACCAGCGGGCAGACAGTGGCCATGCGCGCCTCGCCGTCCTCGAGGTTGATCGAGTTCACGATCGCGCGGCCGCCGAGGCGCTTCAGCCCTGCCTCGAGCACGTCGGCCTGGGTGGAGTCGAGCATGATCGGCACGGTCGACTGCTGCGCGAGCCGCTCGACCAGTGCATCCATGTCCGGCGCGCCGTCGCGGCCCACGTAGTCGACGCACACGTCCAGCACGTGCGCGCCCTCGCGGATCTGCTCCTTGGCGATGCCGACCAGTCCGTCGAGGTCGCCCGCCAGCATGAGGTCGCGGAACTTCCGCGACCCGTTGGCGTTGCAGCGCTCGCCGATGGTCAGGTAGGTGGTGTCCTGGTCGAGCGGGACCGACTGGTACAGGCTGGCCACGGCCGCGTCGTGAACCGGCTCGCGGGGCGCCGGCTGGCGGCCGCCCACCGCCTCGACGACCTGCCGGATGTGCTCGGGCGTGGTGCCGCAGCAGCCGCCGACCACGTTGACCCCGAACTCCGCCACGAACCGGTCGTGCGCCTGGGCGAGCTCCGCCGGGGACAGCGGGAAGTGCGCGCGGCCGTCGCGCAGCTCCGGCAGCCCCGCGTTGGGCTGGCACGACAGCGGCGTACGGGCGTGCTGGGCCAGGTAGCGCAGGTGCTCGCCCATCTCGGCCGGCCCGGTGGCGCAGTTCATGCCGATGACGTCGGCGCCGAGCGGCTCGATGGCGGTGAGCGCCGCCGCGATGTCGGAGCCGAGCAGCATCTGGCCGGTCGTCTCGACCGTGACCTGGACGACCAGCGGAGCCCGCCGGCCGGCCCGGCGCATGCCGTCGAAGGCGCCGGTCACCGCGGCCTTGATCTGCAGGAGGTCCTGGCACGTCTCGACGATCAGCACGTCAGCGCCGCCCTGCAGCAGGCCGAACGCCTGGTCGCCGTAGGTCCCGCGCAAGGGGTCGTAGGTGGTGTGCAGCAGCGTCGGCAGCTTGGTGCCAGGGCCCATCGAGCCGGCCACCCACCGAGGCCGGCGGTCCGCCTGGAACCCGTCGGCCACCTCGCGGGCCAGCCGGGCGGCGGCCTGGTTCAGCTCGACAACCCGGTCGGCCATGTCGTACTCGCCGAGCACGACCGCGGACGCGCCGAAGGAGTTCGTCTCGACCACGTCCGCCCCCGCCTCGAAATAGGCGGCGTGGATGCCCTGCACCACGTCGGGCCGGGTGACGCAGAGGATCTCGCTGCAGCCCTCATTGCCCTGGTAGTCGTCCAGGGTCAGCTCGGCGGCGTGGAGCATGGTGCCCATGGCCCCGTCGAAGACGAGGACCCGCTCCCTGAGCGCGGTGAGAAAGTCGCGGTCCATGCGGCCAAGCGTAGCCGATCGCACCGACCCGCCGCCCCGTCGTCCACAGGGGCTTCGCCATCCCCGATCCATGTGGGGGGAGCTCGCTCCCCCCACAGCCCCCCAAGAGCGCCTGTGCCTGGGTTGCCCGAGGATTCTGTCTCCGACCTTGCACCGGCACGGGAAGTACGCTTGGACGATGCGTGAGGTTTCCGACCCTGCCTTCCCGCCGTCCGGCCCCGACCGCCAGGCCACCACCGAGCCCGAGGCACCCACTGGCCCGGTGCTGCCGCCGCGGCCCGTGCTCCGCGACGAGGTGCTGCTGGTCCTCGGCCTGTCGCTGGCCGGATCGGCCGCGTACGCGCTGGTCGACCTGCTGTCGGCGCCGATCCGGGGCGTGGCCGCGCCGCTGTTCGCCAACACCGCGCTGGTCTACCAGCTCCTCGACATCGCCACCTCGCTGGTCCCGGTGCTGCTGGTGCTGCACTTCCTGGGCCGCTCGCGGGAGTCGGCCGCCAGCATCGGCCTGGACGGCCGGCAGCCGCTCGCCGACCTGGGCTGGGGCGCGATGCTGGCCGCGGTGGTCGGCGCGGTCGGGCTCGGCGTCTACGTGGCCGCTGTGGAGCTGGGCCTGAACCGGTCGGTGGTGCCGGTACCCCCGCTCGGGCACTGGTGGACCGTCCCGGTGCTGCTGCTCGGAGCGGCCCGCAGCGGGCTGCTCGAAGAGGTGATCGTCTGCGGCTACCTGCTGCGCCGGCTCGACCAGCTCGGCTGGTCAAAAGGCAGGGCCCTGTGGGCGAGCGCCCTGCTTCGCGGCGCCTATCACCTCTACCAGGGGTATGGTGGCTTTGCCGGCAACGTCGTGCTCGGGCTGTTCTTCGGACGGGTCTACCAGCGGCGCGGGCGCACGACCCCGCTGGTCATCGCCCACTTCCTGATCGACGCCGTGGCCGGCCTCGGCTACCTCGCCCTCCGCGGCAAGGTCTCCTGGCTGCCCAGGTAGCCATTGCGTGGCCGGCGGGCCGGTGCGCCCCGGAGTGATCAGGCGAAGGTGACGGCGCGGACGGCGGGCAGGCCGCTGGCGGCCTCGGTCCAGGTGGCGCCGGCGTCCTCCGAGCGGAACAGGGTCCCGTCGGCGGTGCCGAAGGCAACCGTGTCGCCGTCGGCGGCCAGGCAGCCGGTGTCGACATTGGCGTCGAACCAGTCGGGGAGCCCGGCGCCGCGGCGCTCGAACCGCGCGGGGCCGTCCAGCGGCGCCCGGTAGATTGCCGAGCGCCGGCCCGAGGGACCGGTGGAGGCGCTGACCAGCACCGCCGCTCCCGCCACGGCCACCGCCCGGCAGTAGTCGGCGTGCATGCCCTCGCGCTCGAACCGCCAGTGGTCGCCGCCGTCGTCGCTGCGGGCGAGCCCCCTGGCGGTCGCCGCCAGCACGACGTCGGCCAGCGCGGGATGGGCGAGCACCTGGTGGACGTCGGCGTCCACGTCGATCGTCGGCTGCCAGGTGGCGCCGCCGTCAAGTGAGCGGGGAATGCCCCCGACGTGGACGTTGACGTGCAGCCTGCCGGCCCGGTCGCGGGCCATCGAGCGCACCGCGGGCGGACCGCCCCAGGGCGTGTGCCACGTCTGGTGCCCTGGAGTCTCCTCGAACGACCGCACCGGTCGGAGCGAGCCGCCCTCCAGCCGCAGCAGCCGCGCTGGCTCCATCCCGACCAGCAGGCCATCTTCGCCAGGTAGCAGGCAGGTCAGCTCGGAGCCGCTGGCCAGCTCCGTCCACGACCCATCCGGATCGCGCCGGAGCACGGTCGCGCCGTCGTCCAGCGCCCAGAGCGTCTGCCCGGCCGCCCCGAGCGCGACCACCTCGCGGTCGGCGAGCGGCCCGTCGTCCGCGTGCGCCCGCGACCCGTCCATCTCCAGCTCGTAGAGTCCCTTGACCGTTCCGACGACCAGACGCGGCATCGCGCTCCCTCCCCACACCAGCGGCAGACCGTCCCGATCGTAAGCCCGGGCGCGGCTCGGAAGAACCACCCAGCTCGATTCAGTCCGGGTATTCGCCGAGGTAGGCGCGGGCGACCAGGGTCTCGAAGCGGTAGACGGCGTCCTCGCCGGGGGCCAGCGGGCCGGGCCGGAAATGCGGGTTGGCCAGGCCACGCTGCACGGACTCGCAGGCCGCCCAGTCCTGCCGGTTGGTCCGGTCCCAGAACTCGACCGCGTAGCCAGGGTCGAAGCCTGGCAGCTCGGCGGCCTCCGGAGGGAAGTACCAGGTGCACACGATCCTGGACCGCGCCGGGCCGAGCGGTTCGATCACGTGGGTCATCAGGTAGTCGGGATGCAGGCTGAGCAGCAGGTTCGGCAGGAGGTGCAGGTATTCGACGGTGCGTAGGCGCTGCCCGTCGAGCCCCTGGATCGGCACGCCGGCGCTGCGCCCGTCCAGCGACATGGTGTCGGCCTGCTCGCGCAGGTCCATCGAGCCACCCACCCAGGCGCCCGGAAGGTCGTAGTTGTGGCCGCTGGTGGGCGGGCTGACGCGGCACAGCTCCGGATGGATCCGGGGGCAGTGGTAGCACTCGTGATAGTTCTCGCAGAGCACCTTCCAGTTGGCGCTCGGCTGGTACTCGTGGCTCGCCATCGCGACCAAGCGCTCCGGCCGGTAGGGGGCGACCAGCTCGTCGAGTGCGCCGAGGTGCCGGTGGAGCGGTGGCGCGTCGCCGGAGGCGTTGACCATCACGAAGCCGTGCCACTCCTCAAGCGGCAGGCTGACCAGCCCGTACGCCGGGGCCTCGAAGCCGGGCGCGTCGCGCATGCCCGGGGCGGTCCGCAGGGACCCGTCGAGCCGGTAGCTCCAGGCGTGGTAGGGGCAGACCACCGACCTGGCGCTGGCCGAGGCGCCGGCGGGGAGCAGCTCGTGGCCGCGGTGCCTGCACACGTTGGCGAAGGCGCGCAGGCTGGCGTCGCGGTCGCGCACCACCAGCACGCCGACCTCGCCGATCTGGGCGGCCAGCTGGTCGCCGGGATCCCACAGGTCCTCCGCCCTCGCCACGCACACCCACGAGCCCGCGAACAGCCGCTCCATCTCGAAGGCGAGCACGCGCTCGGAGGTGTAGGCGACCCGGGGCAGCATGCGGCTCCGCCCGAATTCGCGGAGCGCCTCGCCGAGCTCGGCGGGGCCCGGCGGCGGGGCGGCGGTCGGCTGCATCCTGCCCTCCATCGATGCGAGCGGTGGCGGGGCTCTCGACTGACTGCTCAGTCAGTATAACGGGGCTCGGCCGAGGCGACCCGTGAGCCGGCCAGGGGACCGCCGCCGAGGCGGCCGCGGGCCGGGCCAGGGACCGCCGCCGAGGCAACGCCTCCGCCTGCTGCACTAGACTGCCGCTCGTGGCCCGGGTCAGCGCCAAGGTGCGGCGCGAAGAGATCCTCAAGGCGACCTGCCGTGAGGTGGTCGCGCGCGGCTTCGGCAGCACCAGGGTCAGTGACGTGGCCGACGCCCTGGGCATCTCCACCGGGCTGGTCTTCTACCACTTCGCCTCCAAGGACAACCTGCTCAGCGAGGCGTTTCGCTACGCGGCCCAGACCGACCTGGAGCAGCTCGCCGCGATCGTGCAGGGCAAGGACGCGGCGCTGGAGCGGCTCGACCGGATCTTCCGCCTCTACTCCCCTGGCCGCAGCTCCGAGGCCTGGGCGCTGTGGATCGACGCGTGGAGCCAGGCGCTCCGCAGCCCCGCGCTGCAGCGGGTCTCGCGCGCCCTCGACCTCCAGTGGAAGGAGACGGTTGCGGGGGTCATCGACGACGGCGTCATCGCCGGCGAGTGCTCCTGCCCGGACCCCAGCGCCACCGCCTGGCGGCTGACCGCCCTGCTCGACGGGCTCGCCGTACAGGTCACCGTCCACCACGGCGTGCTGTCGCGGCGCGAGCTGCTCGAGTGGGTACGCATCGCGGCCGCCGGCGAGCTCGGCCTGGATCCCGACGGCGCTCGCGACGGGCTCGCCAGGGCCCGCCGGGTCGCGGGCTCCGGCGAGGACGGCCCAAGGCACCCGGAGGCGACCCAGCGGGGGCCGGCCAGCCGCGAGCCCTTCAGCGCGGGCCAAGCCGGAGCCGGCGGCGGAGCTGGTCCGCTCGCAGGTCACGCCGAATCTGCGTGACCACGTTGCGGCCGGGGATGCCGGTCACCCCGCCGCCGCCGTGGGTGCCCGACCCGGCCTGGTAGAGCCCCCGGATCGGGGTCCGGTAGTCCGCGTAGCCGGCGGCGGGCCGCGTGTGGAAGAGCTGGCTCGCCGACAGCTCCCCGTGGAAGATGTTGCCGCCCACCAGCCCGTACTCGTGCTCCATGCGCCAGGGGCCGATCACCTGCCGGTGCAGGATCGAGTCGGTGAATCCCGGCGCGACCGCCTCGAAGCGGGCCACCACGCGGTCGGCGTGCGCCTCCAGCTCCTCGTCCATCGGCTTGCCCGCCCATTCCCGCGGCACCCACTGCGTGAACATCGACACGATGTGCTGGCCGGGTGGGCACAGCGTCCGGTCGAACACCGACGGAATGCAGATGTCCGCGAACGGCCTGCCGGAGGGCCGCCCGGCGACGGCGTCCTGGAAGCCGCCCTCGACGTCGTCGAGTGACTCGGCCAGCACGATGGTGCCGCCGTGCACCTCCGGGTCGAAGCCGGGCTTGTCCACGAACTCCGGCAGCCGCTCGACCGCGAGGTTGATCTTGACCACGCCGCTGCGGGTCTTCCAGCGCTCGATGTCGGCGACGAAATCGCCTGGCAGCTCCTGGCGGTCGAGCAGCCGCAGGAAGGCGATCTTCGGGTGCGTGGCCGCCACCACGACCCTGGAGCGCAGCTCCTCGCCGCCCTCCAGCACCACGCCGGTGACCTGGCCGTTCGAGGCGCTGATGCGGCTCACGGGTGAGGCGGTGCGGATCTCGGCGCCGAAGGACACCGCGGCGGCGGCCAGGGCGCGGCTGACGCCGCCCATGCCTCCCTCCGGGAAGCCCCAGCTGCCGAGCTTGCCGTCGCCGACGTCGCCGATGTGGTGGTGCGCCATCACGTAGGCCGTGCCCGGCGACCGCGGCCCGGCCCAGGTCCCGATCACACCGCTCACCGACAGCACGCCCTGCATCTGCGGGGACTCGAAGAACTCGTCGAGCAGATCGGCGATGCTCATCGTGAACAGCCTGGTCGCGTCGGCGACGCGCCGCTGGTCCAGCGCGCGCAGGCGCCAAGCCAGCCGGGCCTGGCCGGCCAGGTCTCCCGGCCGGTGGGAGCCCAGCCTCGGCGGGATCTCGGACAGCAGCGGGCCGAGCACGCTCGCCAGGTCGTGCATCCAGGCGTCCCAGCGCTCCATGCCGTCGGCGTCGCTGGCGGAGAACTTGGCGATCTGCTCCCGCCGTCTGGCGGGATCGTCGGGGACCTGGAGGTAGCCGCCGGCCGCGTAGGGCACGAAGTAGGGGCCCTGCGGGTAGACCTTGTAGCCGTGACGCTCCAGGCCCAGCTCGTCGACCAGCCCCGGCGCGAGCAAACTGACCACGTACGACAGTGAGGTCACCTGGTAGTCGGGCCCCCAGGGCCGTTCGGTCACCGCCGCCCCGCCGACCACCTCGCGCGCCTCGCAGACCACGGTCCGCAGACCGGCCCTTGCAAGATAGGCGGCCGCCACCAGGCCGTTGTGGCCGCCACCGACGACCACGGCGTCATAGCTGTTGACCACGGTTCGCTCCTTCCCATCGCTCCCCGAGGCCGGGGCCCGTCCAGCCTTTCTAACTGACGTATCAGTCAGCCCGCAAGGCCGGAGCTTGCGGTTGGCCGGCTGGCGGGGGGCTCGTCGACCGGAGCGGCAGCGCGCGGGGCAACTCCCGTCCGGGGTGCGGCAACCTGTGATCTCAGTAGCGGTAGTCGCCCTGGACGCGTCCGGCGAGCAGGCGGGCGCACTCCTGGATCGAGCCGGCGAACGAGGGATAGACCTGGAACGCCTGCGAGAGCTGGTTGGCGGTGATCCGGTTGAAGCAGGCGAGCGACACCGGCGCGATCAGGTCGGAGGCGTAGCCGGCGACCACCACGCCACCCACGATCGTCCCGGAGCCCGGCCGCGCCAGCAGCTTCACGAATCCGTCGTCCAGGTTGGACATCTTGGCGCGGGAATTGCTGGAGAGCGGGAGCTTCTCGACCATCACCTGGATGCCCGCCTTGGCGGCGCGCTGCTCCGACAGGCCGACGGTGGCGATCTGCGGGTCGGTGAAGACGGTGGCGGCCACCGCGTCCCAGCGAAGCGGCGACACCGCCTGACCGAGCAGGTGCCACATGGCGATGCGGCCCTGCATGGCGGCGACCGAGGCCAGCATGAGCCTGCCGGTCACGTCGCCCGCGGCGTAGATATTCGGCACGCTGGTGCGGCTGACCCCGTCGACCGCGATCCCGCCGCCGTCGTTCCGCCGCACGCCCACCCGCTCGAGCCCCACGCCACCGGTCTGCGGCACCTGGCCGATGGTCAGCAGGACGTGCGTGCCCTCCACGGTGCCGCCGTCCTCGAGGTGCACCAGCCCGTGGTTGCCGACCCGCTCGACCCCGGCCGCTCTGGCGCTCTTCACCGTCTCCAGGCCGCGGCGGCTGAACACCTCCTCGGTCACCATGGCCGCGTCCTCGTCCTCGGAGGGCAGCACCCGGTCGCGGCTGACCACGAAGGTCACGTGCGAGCCGAAACGCAGGAAGGCGGTGGCGTACTCGGCGCCCGTGGCGCCGGCGCCGATCACCACCAGGTGCTCCGGCACCTCCTTGAGGCCGTACACGTCCTGGCTGGAGAGGATGACCTCGCCGTCGGTGGGGGCAGTCTCCAGCCGGCGGGGGTCCGAGCCGGTGGCGATCAGGATGGCGTCGCAGTTCAGGCGCTCCATCACGCGCCCACCCTCGGTGACCTCGACGGTATGCGGGTCGGCGATGCGGCCGGTGCCAAGGATGAACTTGGCGCCCTCGGCGATCAGCCGCTTGCCGATGTCGGCCGACTGGGCATGGGCGAGGTCGTGGACGCGATCCATGATGGTCGGCAGGTCCACCTCGTAAGTCGGGAGCGACCGGCGGGGGACCCCCTGGAAGTGCACGCCCAGCGACGGGGCGGTCTCCAGCGTGGAAAACGCCTGCGCCGAGCTGAGCAGCGTCTTGGAGGGCACGCAGTCCCAGAGGACGCAGGCCCCGCCCGGCCCGCCGCCGATGATCACGATTCGCATGCTCCGATGGTACCCACCTCCGCGAGACTCCCACACCCCCCGGACGGCGGCCTTCGCGATCCCCCGGGGGTGTGGACAACGCCGCGCAACCGTCGCGCGTCGGCGGTAGCGTCCCGCCATCACCACCGGCCCCGAGCCTCCCCGATTCCGCGGACGCGGGAGGAACCATAGGGCTACCATATGCCAATGGCGAGGACACAGATCATGGTGCAACTCACGACCGAACTGCTCGACCTGCTCGACCGGCGAGCCGCCAAGGAGGGCAAGTCGCGATCCGAGCTGATCCGCCTGGCGGTCGAGCAGTATTTCCGGACCGACATCGAGGCCCAGATCGACGAAGCGATCCGGGACGGATATCGACGCGTTCCCCCCACCGACGAGTTCGACGCGCTCGCCGACGCCGGGGCTCGCCGCGTGATCGGCACAGAGCCCTGGTGAGCGCGTGAACCGCGGAGAGGTCTGGTGGGTCGAGGATCCAGCCAGCGGGCGGCGGCCGTTCATGGTCCTGACCCGGCAGAGCGCCATCCCCATGCTGCGCAACGTCGTGGCGGTGCCGGCCAGCAGAACCGTCCGGACTCTGCCGTCGGAGGTCGTCCTCGGCGAGGACGACGGCATGCCGGCGCGGTGTGCGCTCAGCTTCGACAACGTCACCGTGGTGCCGAAGGCCTATTTCGTCAAACGGATCTGCGAACTGGGCCCGGCTCGGCTCGCCGAGGTGTGCAACGCGATGCGGGTCGCCTACGGCTGCTGAGCGGCGCCGCCGGCGACCCGCGGTCGATGCTTCGTGGCCGCTCGAGTCAGTTCAGACTTCGGAGGGTGTCGACGAGCGGGATGAAGATCCAGAGCGCGAGGCCGAGGCCGATCAGGTTCAGGCGTCCGGCCCAGCTCGCCCGCGCGCCGAAGGCGGCCAGCAGGAAGCACAGGAACGCGGCCAGGTAGATGACGAAACGTAGCGCTGTGGACATAGCGGACACTCCTTCGCAGCCATGGGCCACGGGACAAACCCGGTGTGCATGGGACGGAATTTACATACCGCCCGGAACAACCACCGAAACCCCGGCCCGGCCGGCGATGGAGGAAAGGGGCCGGCCGGCTACAGCGTGGCGGGTGGGCGGTAGACGCCGAAGACGTCGCGGAGGGTGTCGCAGACCTCGCCGACGGTGGCCATGCGGTGCAGGGCCTCGCGCATGGGCACCAGCAGGTTGTCGGTGCCCTCGGCGGCGTCGTGCAGGTCGCCCAGGGCGGCCCGCACGGCGGCGCCGTCGCGCTGGCCGCGGATCTCGGCCAGCGACTTGGCCTGCGCCTCGGCGATGGCGGGATCGAGGTGCAGCAGCGTGACCGGCTCCTCGTCCCCCTCGGTGTAGCGGTTGACACCGACGACGACGCTGTCGCCGGCTTCGACCGCCTGGAGCTGCTCGTAGGCGGAGCGCTCGATCTCCTGCTTCTGAAAGCCCTGCTCGATCGCGGCGACCGCCCCGCCGAGGTCGTCGACCTTGGCGAGCAACTCCCGCGCGCGGGCGTCGACCTCGTCGGTGAGCCGCTCGATGAAGTACGACCCGGCCAGCGGGTCGGCGGTGTCGGTCATGCCGGTCTCGTTGGCGAGCACCTGCTGGGTGCGCAGCGCCAGCCTGGCCGCCGACTCGCTCGGCAGCGCCAGCGCCTCGTCGTAGGCGTTGGTGTGCAGGGACTGCGTGCCGCCCAGCGCGGCGGCCAGCGCCTGGTAGGCGACCCGCACCACGTTGTTCAGCGGCTGCTGCGCCGTGAGCTGGACGCCAGCGGTCTGCGTATGGAAGCGCAGCATGCGCGATCGGGGATCGGCGGCGCCGAAGCGGTTGGCCATCAGGTCCGCCCACACGCGGCGCGCGGCGCGGAATTTGGCGACCTCTTCGAACAGCGTCGTCCGGGCCACGAAGAAGAACGACAGCCTGGGGGCGAAGTGGTCCACGTCGAGCCCCGCGTCCAGCGCCGCCCGCACGTAGGCGATCGCGTTGGAGAGGGTGAACGCCACCTCCTGCACGGCGGTCGCGCCCGCCTCCGCCATGTGGTAGCCGGAGATCGAGATGGTGTTGAAGCGGGGCAGCTCGCGCGCGCAGTAGGCGAACAGGTCGGTGGTGATCCGCAGGCTCTCACGCGGCGGGTAGATGTAGGTGCCCCTGGCGATGTATTCCTTGAGCACGTCGTTCTGGACCGTGCCGGTGAGCCGCGCCGGATCGACGCCCTGCTCCTCGGCGACGAGCTGGTACAGCAGCAGAAGGATCGACGCCGGCGCGTTGATGGTCATCGAGGTGGAGACCTTGTCGAGCGGGATCCTCTCGAACAGGCGGCGCATGTCGGCCAGCGAGTCGATGGCCACGCCGACCCTGCCGACCTCCGCGGCTGCCATGGAGTGGTCGGAGTCGTAGCCCATCTGGGTGGGCAGGTCGAAGGCCACCGAGAGCCCGGTCTGCCCGTGGTCCAGCAGGTACCGGAAGCGCGCGTTGGTCTCGGCGGCGGAGCCGAAGCCCGCGTACTGACGCATGGTCCAGACGCGGCCCCGGTACATCGTGGGGTAGATCCCGCGCGTGAACGGGTCCTGACCGGGATCGCCGAGCGCTTGCTCCGGGTCGAACCCCTCCAGGTCCCGCGCTCGGTAGACCGGCTCGATGGGGATGCCGGATTCGGTCATGCGCTGGTCGTTCTCGGCCATCCTCGCCTCCTGTCGCTCCGGACAGCCTACCGCCAGGTCTCAGCTCCCCGAGCGCCGCCAGCGGCGCCGGCGCCACCCCCCAGCGGACCCACCCCCCAGCGGAGCGGCAGGCGGAGCGCCCTTCGCCGGCTGGCCGTCGTCCGCGCCGCTGGTCGCCGGCCGGGGGTCGTCCGGGGCGCTGGTCGCCGGCCAGCCGTCGTCCGGGGCGGTCGTCGCCGGGCGGCCTTCATCCGGCCCGCTCGTCGCCGGCCAGGCGTCCGCCGCGGGCGCCTTCGCGGGCCACGCGTCCGCGAACCGGACGGCCTCGCCCCGTTCAGCCTCGGGCCACGCGGCCTCGCCCGGTGCGGCCTCGGGCCCCGCGGGCGCATCCCGCGTGGCGCCGTCCCGCGAGGCCTCGGGCTCCGTGTCCGCGGGCCCGGCGGCCTCCCCCTCCGCGGCCTCGGGACTCGCGGCCTGGGGCCCCGCGCCCGCGTCCCACGCGGCCTCCTGCTCCGCGGCCTCGGGACTCGCGGCCGCGGACGGCGCGGCCTCACCCTCCGCGGCCCGGGGACTCGCGGCCGCGGACCAGGCGGCCTCCCGCTCTGCGGCCCGGGGACTCGCGACCGCGAGCCTGGCGGCCTCCCCCTCCGCGGCCTCATCCCGCGTGGCTCCCGGGCCGGGCGCGACGGTCGCCTGGGCGGGCGCCGCCGCGGCGCGATGCTCTGCGCCCGTGGCCGGACCGGGACGGGCCTCGTCCGGGACCTCCCGGGCGGGGGCGTCGTTCCGGACGGCATCGGCCGGGTCGATCATGGCGGCGACGCGCCGGAGCTGGTACCAGACGTCGGCCGAGCTGGGCCGCTGCTCGGCCTCTTTGCGAAGCAGGCGGTCGATCACGGGGCCGAGGGCGCCAAGGTGGCGAGCCCGCCGGGGCGGGTCGTTCACGATCGCGTTCAGGACCTCGAACTGGGCCTTGCTCGACTTGAAGGGCGGCTCGCCCTCGACCGCGAAGTACAGGGTCGCCCCGAGCGCCCAGAGGTCCGTCGCCGGCCCAACCACGAGCCCCTTGATCTGCTCGGGCGCCATGTACGCCGGCGAGCCGACGACCACGCCGGTGACGGTCAACTCGGGGTCTCCCGTGAGCGAGGCGGTGCCGAAGTCGGTGAGCTTGGTGGTGCCGTCGTCGCGGACCAGCACGTTGCTCGGCTTCACGTCCCGGTGCACGATCCCCGCGCGGTGTGCCGCCTCCAGCGTGGCCAGCAGCCGCAGGCCCACCATGGCGGCGCGACGCGGCTCCAGCGGTCCCTGCCGGGCCACCAGCTGGTCCAGATTCGGTGCCTCGACCAGCTCCATGACGATGTAGTCCTGGTCGTTGTCCTGGACGACGTCGAAGAGGGTGACCGCGCCAGGGTGGCTGATCCGCGCGGCGGCGCGCGCCTCGCGGATCACCCGCGCCCGCAGGGCGGCGCGCTGCTTGTCGCGCACGGCGGGCGGCAGCTCGACCTCTTTGATCGCCACCGGGCGGCCGAGCAGGGTGTCTTCGGCCCGCCACACGATGCCGACGCCGCCCTCGCCGAGCTGGGCTCCCAGCTCGTACCGGCCGGCGATCCGGCGTCCATCGACGTCCTGGGCCATGCCGTCGAACCCTATCTTCTCAGCGGCGACTTGACCACGCCGGCTCACCCGGTCGGCGCGAACGCCTGCTCGAACTGGCCGGAGAGCGCCGCCGTGCTGCTCCAGGCGTTCTCTGGAGCCTCCAGCAGCACGGCGTAGCCCCAGCGCCCATCCGCGCTCTTGAAGGTGATGTCCAGCTTGTGGACCAGCTGCCCGCCCGAGAGCTGGGTGAACTCCCAGACCGCGGCGTCCAGGCCCTTGTACTGCCCTCGCTCCAGCCTGATGCGCCGGTAGCCGGGCCGGTTGGAGAAGCTGCCCTCCTGTGCGATCCACGCCGACATCGGATCGCTTGGACTGCTGCTGGACTGGACCTTGAAGAGCCGCCCGCCTGGCCCGCTGACGTTGGTGGTGTTGAGGCTGTCGGAGCGTATCGAAGCGCGCCAGCCCCGGGGGTAGGCGAGCGTGTAGGCCCCTTCGGGGTTGCGCAGTGTCGTCCAACCGGGTGGGACCTGCGCGCCGGAGGGCTGCTGGCTCTTCGCCGCGGTGGAGCCGGGCGCCCGGGTGGTGCGAGACGGGGCCGTGGTAGCTGTGGGCTTTGTGGTGGCGGTGGCACGTGAGCCTTCGGAGGCGGCCGTGCCCGGTTCCCGGCTGTTGCGGAACGCGACGCTGGTGGCGATCGCCGCCGCAAGCAGCGCCACCACTGCCACCACCGCGAGCACCAGCGGGAGCCGCCCACCGTCCAGACGGCGGCCCGGCGCCCGCACGGCGGTCCTGAGGCCGCCCGCCAGCATCTCGCCGAGGGACCGCCCGGCCCCGCCGGGCCGCTCGGCCCCGCCGGGCCACGCCTTCCCGCCGCGCGGCGCCGTGGTGCCTGGCGGCGCCGTCCCGCCGGGCGGCGAGGTTGCGCCGGGCCGACCCACCATGGGCGGCTGGCCGTTCACGGCCTGGCGGCCGGCTTCGCCCCTCCACTCGATCACGATCGGGTCATCGGCGCCGGCGACATCGGCCGCCCGGGCCGGGTCGCTGCCGCCGGATGCTGGGCCGGAGGAGGGATGGCCCGTCGGCGGCCCGCTCGCGGGCCGCGCCGGCTGGTCCGGCCGGACGTGCGCCGGGCTGCGATAGCCGGGCCGGCTCGGCCCGGGACGGGTCGGCTCGAAGGGCTTGCCGGGCGGTGGCGGTGGGGCCGCGGCCGGCACGTCATCCAGCTCGGGAAGCTGCTCGGTATCGCCGGGCGATACCGCGGGCAGCGCCTCGTCGCCCACAGGCTCGGGCTGCTCGCGAGTCGCCGGCTCCGCGGCCACGGCGGTGGGCTCCTCCGGCGCGGGGTCGCGCCCGGCCACAGGGGCCGGCTCGGCGGCGCCCCGCCCAGCCACAACGGCTCCCCGCCCAGCCTCGGCGGCGGCGTCCAGCCCGGCGGCGAGATCTTCGAGCTGGCTGCGCAGCTCGGCGGCGTCGGGCCGGCGTTTGGGGTCCTTGCTGAGGAGGGCGGCGATGATCGGGGCGAGCGGGCCCGCTCTCGTGGTGGCACGGGGCTGTTCGTTGACGACCGCGGTCAGGACGGCGATCTGGCCGTCCCGCTCGAACGGCGGCCGCCCCTCGACCGCATAGTACAGGGTCGCGCCGAGACCCCACAGGTCGGCCTCCGGCCCGGCGGCGGCGCCGCTGGCCTGCTCCGGTGCCATGTAGGCCGGCGAGCCGACGATCAGGCCGGTGGAGGTGAGCTTGGGATCGCCCTTGACCCGCGCGATCCCGAAATCGGTGAGCCTGGCGCCGTCGGCCACGACCATCACGTTGGCGGGCTTGACGTCGCGGTGGACGATGCCGGCCTGATGGGCGGCCGCCAGCGCCGAGGCCACCTGCGCCCCGACCCGAGCCACCCGGGCCGGCTCGAGCGGACCCTCCCTGGCCACCACCTGCGCCAGCGTCGGGGCGTTGATCAGCTCCATCACGATGAAGGCGTGGCCCTGCTCGTTGATGACGTCGTAGAGGGTGACCGCGCCGGGGTGGTTGAGCCGCGCGGCCGCCCTCGCCTCGCGCAGGACCCGCGCCCGCATCGAGGAGCGCTCGCTGTCGGGGATCGTCTGGGGCAGCCGCACCTCCTTGATGGCCACCTCGCGTCCGAGCAGCGTGTCGCGGGCGCGCCAGACGACGCCCATGCCACCCTGCCCGATTGGCACGGCCAGGGCGTAGCGGTCAGCGATCAGGCGTTCGGCGGCAGGGTCCGGCATGGGTCACAAGCTACCCGATGCGGGCGGCAGGCAACCAGCGGGGGACGTCAGCTCGCCGGCGGCACGAACGAGGCCAGCGCGGTCTGCGCCAGTGACTGCGCCACGCCCCAGTCCACTTCACGCGACTGGACGAAGATGGTGATCCAGTAGCCGGGACCGTTGGGGCCGGGCGGTGTGTTGGTGCCGAGCTCGGTGGCGTGGTACGGCTGCTGGTCGTCGCCGAGGAAGGTGAATTCGAGCAGCGCGCCCGGGCGACCCTGGAAGCTGCTCGGATCCAGCCGGGTCTGCTGGAAGCTGCCCTGGTGGATGGCGGCGTGCTGCTGAGAGGACTGCAGCTGCGCGGCGACCGGGTCGGGCACGGGCGCCGGTGCGAAGCGGACCCGCATGATGGTCGGGACCGAGCGGTCGTGGAACTCCACGGTCTGGTCGTCGGTGTGCACCACCTCCCAGCTCGCCGGGTAGGCGATCCGGTAGCCGATGGGGTCGTCGGCGAACTCCGTCCAGCCGGCGGGGAGGGCCGGCGCCGTGGTCGGTGGCGTCGTGGTGGTCGGGGCGGCGGTGGTGGTCGTGGCCGCTGCGGTGGTGAGCGGCGGCGCCGCGGCGCGGGTCCGCGAGCCGGAACCGGCCGGGTTGCCGATCACCACGACGATCAGCGTGAACGAGAGCAGTGCCAGCACCACCGAGCCGGTGCCGACCACCAGCGCCCGCCGGCTCGGGTCCAGCAGCCAGTCGACCGCTCCGCGCCAGGCCGGTGCGCCGGGCCATGTGCCGGCCCATGCCCGCGCGGCCCGCCCGGCCCCGGGCCGCGTCGCCCGGCCGACGACCTCGCCCGCACGTCCCACGGTGACCGGCTCCAGCACCGAGGTCGCCGCATCCACCCCGCCCGCAGTCCTGGCAATGAACGGAGGCGTCGAGGTGGAGGGCCAACCACCCGCCCCCGGCGCACCCCCGCCCGGCGTGGCCCCCGGCGGAGCCGCCCCGCCCAGCGTGGCCCCCGGCGCGGCGGCGGCCCCCGGCGCGGCGCCGGGCGCGGGCACACCGCCCCCGGACGTCCCGCCCTCCGCGATCTGGCGGAGGCGCTGGCGGGCTTCGGCGGCGGGTGGGCGCCGCTCAGGGGTTTTGTCGAGTAGCGCCTCGATCAGCGGGGCGAGCGCGCCGGCGTTCTCGGGAGGGCGCGGGCTGCCGTAGAGGATCGAGGCCGGGTCGCCGTCGAACGGGGGGGAGCCCTCCACCGCCGCGTACATGGTGACGCCGAGCGCCCAGAGGTCGGCTGGCGGCCCGGCCGGGGAGCCCCGGACCTGCTCAGGCGCTGGCACGGGCGCCGGCCGCGACGCCGGCAGGACGGCGGCCAGGCCGAAGCCGGCCACGCGCACGGCGCCGTCCGGTGCCACCAGCACGTGCGCGGGTTGCAGGTCCAGGTGGGCGAAGCCGGCCCGGTGGGCTGCCTCCAGCACGTCCAGGACCTCCGCCCCGATCCGCGCCACGCGCGGCCACGGAAGCCGGCCGTGCCGGTCGAGCAACTCGCTCAGCGCCAGCCCGTCCGCCAGCTCGGTGACCACGAAGTAGTGCTCGGCGTCGAGCAGGACGTCCAGCAGCTTGACCACGCCGGGATGCTCCAGCGTGGCCGCTGCCTGGGCGGCCTGAACGATCCGGGGCCAGCGCCGGTTGCGCTCGGCCTCGGATTCGACTCCAGGCTCGATCTCCTCGACAGCTACCGCACCGCCGTCGACCACGTCGGTGGCGTGCCAGACGACACCGGCCCGGCCCTGGCGCAGGATCGAGTCCATGGCGTAGCGGTCGGCGATGAGCCGTTCACGGGCAGCCTGCGACATGATGGGGGCACTACTGTACGACCTGGGGGCTCCGCCTCCCAAACCCCTGCTGAACAGGCAACTCAGTGAGATCACGGGTTCGCGGGGCGATGGTACAGTCGGGTCCGGACGATCCCCCAGGAGGTGACAGCCCGAGGATGCAGCGCCTCGGCACGCTCTACCGCGGACGCGAGGGCATGTGGACGTGGGTCCTGCACCGCATCTCCGGCGTGGCGATCCTGTTCTACCTGTTCGCGCACGTGGCGGACACCGCCCTGGTGAACGTGTCCCCCGAGGCCTACAACCGTGTGATCGGCACCTACCGGACCCCGTTCGTGGGCGTGCTCGAGATGGGCCTGGCCGTGACCGTGATCTTCCACGCGCTGAACGGTCTGCGGGTGATCCTCTTCGACTTCTGGTCCAAGGGAGTCGCCAGGCAACGCCAGATGCTCTACGTGCAGGCGGTCCTGTTCGTGGCGCTGGCGACCCCGCCGGTGATCGCGATCGGCGCCAAGGTGCTGCGGGGGGAATGAGGTGGACATCGAGGCCACGTCGCGCCCGCTCCCCCGCGCCGGGACTGGCCAGCGACGCCAGTCGCGCGGCCGGGGCAACTTCGAGCTCTACGCCTGGGTGTTCATGCGCGTGTCCGGCGTGCTGCTGGTGCTGCTGGTGCTCGGCCACTTCGCGATCATGCACGTGATCGACGGCGGCATCTCGCGGGTGAACTTCGCGTTCGTCTCCGGCCGCTGGTCCAACCCGTTCTGGCGCGTCTACGACTTCGCCATGCTCACGCTGGCGTTGCTGCACGGCGGCAACGGGCTCCGCGTGATCATCGACGACTACGCGCGCACCGGCGCCCGCCGCCTCGCCTACCAGGCGCTGAACCTCACCGTCATCGGCCTCACCTGGGTGCTCGGCTCGCTGACGATCTTCATCTTCACCCCCAAGGGCTGACGGCGATGACAGTGCGGCACTCCTACGACGTGGTGATCGTCGGCGCCGGCGGAGCCGGGCTGCGGGCGGCGCTGGAGGCCTCGGGACGGGCGAAGACCGCCGTCCTCTCCAAGCTCTACCCGACGCGCTCGCACACGGGCGCGGCGCAGGGCGGCATGTGCGCCGCGCTGGCCAGCGTCGAGGACGACAACTGGGAGTGGCACACCTTCGACACCGTCAAGGGCGGCGACTACCTGGTCGACCAGGACGCCGCCGAGATCATGTGCCGTGAGGCGATCGACGCCGTCTACGACCTCGAGCACATGGGCATGCCCTTCGACCGCACCCCCGAGGGCCGGATCGACCAGCGGCGCTTCGGCGGCCATACCCACCATCACGGCAGGGGCCCCGTGCGGCGCTCCTGCTACGCGGCGGACCGCACCGGCCACATGATCCTGCAGACGCTCTACCAGCAGAACGTCAGGCAGGGAACGACCTTCTTCAACGAGTTCTACGTGCTGGACGTGCTGCTGGCGCAGGGGCGGGCCGCCGGGGTGGTCGCCTACGAGCTGGCGACCGGCGAGCTGCACGTGTTCAGGGCCAAGTCGGTGGTCTTCTGCACCGGCGGCTTCGGCAAGATGTTCAGGGTCACCTCCAACGCCCACGCCCTCACCGGGGACGGGCCCGCCGTGCTGTACCGGCGCGGCCTTCCGCTCGAGGACATGGAGTTCTTCCAGTTCCATCCGACCGGGCTCTACAAGCTGGGCATCCTGCTCTCGGAGGCGGCCAGGGGCGAGGGCGGCATCTTCCGGAACCGCGACGGCGAGGCGTTCATGGAGCGCTACGCCCCGACCATCAAGGACCTCGCGCCGCGCGACCTGGCGAGCCGGGCGATCTACACCGAGATCCGCCAGGGCCGTGGCGCCGGGCCAGACGGTGACTACGTCTACCTGGACGTGAGCCACCTCGACCCCAAGGTGATCGACGCCAAGCTGCCGGACATCACCGAGTTCGCGCGCACCTACCTCGGCGTGGAGCCCAAGAAGGAGGGCGTGCCGATCGCGCCAACCGCCCACTACGCCATGGGTGGCATCCCCAGCAACGTCCACGGCGAGGTGGTGGCCGACGCCGAGGGCACGGTCGTGCCGGGCCTGTACGCGGCCGGCGAGTGCGCCTGCGTGTCGGTGCACGGCGCCAACCGCCTGGGGACCAACTCGCTGCTCGACATCGTCGTGTTCGGCAGACGCGCCGGCATCGGCGCCGCCGAGCACGCGGGCGGGGTCGACTTCGCCGAGCTGCCCGACGACCCGGCCGGCGACGCGCGCCGCTCGCTCGAGGAGCTGGCCAGCCACCCGGAGGGCGAGCGGGCGGCCTCGATCCGCGCGGACCTCCAGTCGGCCATGGACGACCGGGCCGGCGTCTACCGCACCGACGCGCTCCTGAAGGAGATGGAGTCCCACCTCGAGGGGCTGCGGCGGCGCTACGACCGCGCGTGGGTCCAGGACGCGTCGAGGAGCTACAACACCGACCTGCTCGAGGCCGTCGAGCTGGGGTTCCTGCTGGACCTGGCCGAGGCGCTGGTGGCCTCCGCCCGCGCCCGCACCGAAAGCCGCGGCGGCCACTTCCGCGAGGATTTCCCCAAGCGTGACGACGAGACCTGGCTGCGGCACACCCTCGCCTGGAAGGCCGGCGACGGCGTCAAGCTCGATTACAAGCCGGTGGTCATCACCCGCTACCAGCCGATGGAGAGAACCTACTGATGGACGTGACGCTGCGGCTGCGCCGTTTCAATCCCGAGACGGACCAGGGATCGCACCTCGAGACGTACCAGGTCCCCGCCGAGCCGATGGACCGGGTCCTGGACCTGCTGCACTACGTCAAGTGGAACCTGGACGGCTCGCTCACGTTCCGCCGCTCCTGCGCGCACGGCGTCTGCGGCTCCGACGCGATGCTGATCAACGGGGCCAACCGCCTGGCCTGCAAGGTGCTGGTCCGGGAGCTGGGCGAGCAGATCACCGTGGAGCCGCTGCGCGGCCTGCCGGTCCGCAAGGACCTGCTGGTGGACATGGAGCCGTTCTTCGAGTCCTATCGGCAGGTGCTGCCGTTCCTGATCAACGACGAGCCCGCTCCGGACACCGAGCGGCGGCAGTCGCCCAAGGAGCGCCAGCGCTTCGACGACACCACCAAGTGCATCCTCTGCGCGGCCTGCACCACCTCGTGCCCGGTCTTCTGGGCGGACGACCAGTACTTCGGCCCGGCGACGATCGTCAACGCGCACCGCTTCATCTTCGATTCGCGCGACCAGGGCACCGCGGAGCGCCTGGACGTGCTGAACGACAAGGAGGGAGTGTGGCGCTGCCGGACCACCTTCAACTGCACGGACGCCTGCCCCCGGGGGATCAAGGTCACCCAGGCAATCCAGGAGGTCAAGCGCGCACTGCTGTTCCGTAAGACCTAGGAGGCCGCCCGATTCCTGCGCGCCTCCATCGCCAGCTTCTTGGCCTTGGGCGGCGGCAGCTCGTGGACGACCCGCTCCCACAGCTTCTCCACCACCTTGCGGACCACGAGCACGGCCAGCGCAGAGATGATCCCGAAAGCGACCCGCTTGCCGATCTTGCGAGCTTCCTCCGGGGCACGTTCAGTGAGCTTGCCCAGCTTGTCCTCCATGCGCCTGCGCGTCTGCTCGATCTCGCGAGCTGTTGCGGCCGCGGTTTCGCCCACTGATCTCCTCCCTCAACTCGGTGGCCGTCAGTCTCAGCTCTTCCCTTGCCTTGGCGGGCGCGACCTTGGACTTCTTGAGGCGGCTGCGGCCCACGAGCGCCAGGATCCCGGCGAGAATCGCCAGGCCGCCGCCGACGATCAGCGGTCCGCGCCAGGCTGGTCCGCCGACCGCCCCGGAGGCGGATCCGAGCAGGAAGCCGAAGGCATACAGCCCGAGCACGCCAGCAGCCACCAGCAGGCTGCTCGCCATGGCCGTCTTGGCCAGACCCTCGGTCATCTCCTGCCTGGCGAGCATGACCTCCTGACGCACCAGCGTGGTCGCGTCATCGGCCAGGCCTCGCAGCAGCTCGGCCGTTGACGGCCGGTCCGGTGGTGGTGGAATCGCGCGAACCTGCTCGCCAGCAGCGGGGAGGCCGCCGTCCCCGGAAGACTGTTGCTGCGTTGTCACCTCGCTCCCCCTTCGATTGTTGTTTCGGGGAGCATGACCTGCCTGCTTGAGCCCCGATAGTCCCAGATCTCTGCTGGAGGAGATACCCCCTGAGGCAAGCCGCTACCGTGCGTGACCGAGAACGTCCAGCAGGCGGGCGAGTGCCCGGCGGGTGGTCGGGGCCAGCGCCAGCTCGGCGGCGGACTCCACCTGCACCCATTCGAGCTTGAGGTGCTCCTGCGCGTCCTGGTTGCCGGGCTCGCCACGCCACTCGGTCGCCAGGTAGAAGGCGTCCGCCCGCTCGCCGTCGTGGAAGCAGCCGAGCGGTGCGGCGGCGAGCGGCTCCACCCCCGCCTCCTCCCGCACCTCGCGGACCAGCGCCTCCAGCAGTGCCTCGTCGCCCTCGGGCTTGCCGCCCGGCGCGTCCCATGCCCCCGGGTAGCGGCGCCCCTCCCCCCTGGTCCGCTGGCCGAGCAGGACCCTGGAGCCGTCCAACAGGAACACCGACGCGCTGGCGGCCTCCGCCAGCGGCACCTCCCGGATCAGCTCGGAGGAGCCGACCTTGGCCTGGTGGACGATCCGCCAGCCGGCGTGCTCGTCCTCCTCCATCAGCATCAGCTCCGGCAGCGGAAACAGCGCGCGGAAGGAGGCCAGGTCGCGCGCCACCGCCTCCAGCTCCTCGGCCGGGCGGTCCTGCGCCACCGTCACGTGTGGCTGGAATGGGAAGCTGCGCTGGTCGAGCGGGGGCGTGCGCAGCGCTGCCTCCAGCATCCGCAGCGTCGGCGCCCCCTCGGTCACCACCAGGTACGCCACCGGGCTCTCCGGCAGGAAGGTCGCGGCTCCCCGCAGCTGGACCACTCCGGGCAGGGCCTGCGCCGCGGCGCGGTCGACCAGCCGGATGGCCGCCTGGAGGTCCTCCTCGGCGACCGTCTGCGGCGGCACCAGCGTCAGGTGTGGCGGGATCAGGTCACGAGCCGGGTCGCGGAGCGCCCGGCGCCACGCCTGCACGTGAGCGGCGAGCGGCTCCGGGAGGAGCACGATCACACCGAGCCGTGCGGCGTCCACGTCAACCGGAGCGGCGGGGCAGCAGGCCCATGTGGTCCTTGGCCAGGGCGAGGTTCTCGCGCGCGACCGCCTGCGCCTTGGTGGCTCCCGCCTCGAGGATCCCGGCCAGGCGCTCCTCGTCGGCCCGCAGCCGGTGGTAGCGCTCGCGCACCGGCTGCAGGAACGCCACCAGCGCCTCGGCCAGATCAGCCTTGAGGTCGCCGTAGCCGCGTCCCGCGTACGCCTCCTCCAGCTCGCTGACCGCCTTGCCGGTCGCCACCGAGTACAGTTCCAGCAGGTTGGAGATGGCCGGCTTGTCGGGCCGGGCAACCACCTCGCGGCCGGAGTCGGTCACCGCCGAGCGGACCTTCTTGCGGATCGCCTCGGGCGGGTCCAGCACGTCGATGCGGCCGGCCGGGGACGGGATCGACTTGGACATCTTCTGGTCAGGGCGCTGGAGGTCCATCACTCGGCCGCCGACCTTGGGGATGTAGGCCTGCGGGACCGTGAAGGTCTGGCCGAAGCGGGCGTTGAAGCGCTCCGCCACGTCCCGGGTCAGCTCCAGGTGCTGGCGCTGGTCCTCGCCGACCGGGACGCGGTCCGCCTGGTAGATCAGGATGTCGGCGGCCTGTAGCACCGGGTAGTTGAAGTAGCCCGCCGGCAGCGCGCCCTCGCCGCCCTCTGCCGCCCTGGCCTTGAACTGCGTCATGCGGCGCAGCTCACCGACGGTGGCGATGTGGTTGAGCAGCCAGGCCAGCTCGGTGTGCTCGGGTACGTGCGACTGGACGAACAGCGTGCAGACCTCGGGGTCGAGCCCGCACGCGAGCAGGATCGCCGCCATCTCCAGGGTCCGGTCCGCCAGCTCCGCCGAGTCGTAGGGCAGTGTGATCGCGTGCAGGTCGACGACGCAGTAGTAGGCGTCGAACTCGTACTGCTGCTCGACCCACTGCCGGAAGGCCCCCACGTAGTTGCCGAGGTGGGTGTTGCCGGTGGGCTGAACGCCAGAGAGGATGCGGGCCACGTCGGTAGAGTCCTTGTGTCGCTCCAGGGGCGGCGGTCGGCCCATGGCCTGCCAGGGCCGCCGGCGCCGATGATACAGGTCGCAGGCGGCACGGCGTGCTCAGGTCGAGGGGCGAGGTCGTGTCGGATCGCACCGAGGCCGGTGCGCACAGCGCGAGGGTGGTGGCCTCCGCCCTCAGACCGTGAGGGGATGGCGCTCGGGGCCGTCGGAGCCCGGGCCATCGGGCCGGTCGCCACCCTGGTGGCCGGCGACCAGGCGATGGGGCTCGAAGCCGCCGGGGTCCGTGTCGTGGGAATCCCGGTCGTCGGGGCGGTGGCCGGCGGGCCCGTCGTCCGGTGACTCCTCCGGCGCCAGCGGCAGCGACAGCTCGAAGCGCGCCCGGCCATCCGCCTTATCGGGGTCGACCGCGCGCAGCTCGCCACCGTTGGCGTGGGCAAGCTGGCGGGCCATGGCGACACCGTGGGAAAGGCTCCTGCCGGCGCGGGCGCCGTCGAGCGCCAGTTCCTGGTCGAAGATGCGCTCGCGCTCCTCGGGAGTGAAGTCCACGCCGTCGTCCTCCACCGCCAGCGCCACGCTGGCGCCCTCCCGGGTGGCCGCCAGCCGGATCGGCGTCATCTGCGGCGCGAAGCGGTGGGCGTTCAGAACCAGGTTCCCGAGGACGTCCAGAATCTCGTCCTGGTTGACGTACACCGGCAGGCGCTCGGACGGGACGTCGGTGACCACCGGCCGGCCCTGGCAGATCGTCCTGGCGAGCTGCTCGGCGACATGCACCAGGTCGGCCGCGTCGATGCGCTCGCGGACCGGCGCTCCACGCAACGGCGCTCCGGTCTGCTGGAGCTGCTCGAGCTTGCCGGACAGCAGGTTGGTGTGCTCCACGCCGTTGCCCGCCAGGTCCTGCAGCCAGTCGAGGTCGCGGCGCTCGGCCTCTCTGGAGATGCTCCCGAGCAGGCCCTGCAGCATCGAGGTCGACGCCCGCAGGTCGAGCGCGACCGCGGACAGCTGCATGCTGTTGACGCCGCCGCCGGCGTCGGCCTGGCGGCGGAAGCGATCCGCCACCACGAACAGGTGCCGGTAGCGCAGCAGCTGCTCGGCGTACTCGCGGCTCAGCTTCTCGGCGCGCTCGGCGGCGCGCCCGGCCACAAAGATCGGCACCGCCGGCAGCGCCAGCACCGCCGGCAGCACCAGCCGGTGCTCGGCGACCAGCAGCGCGACCAGCACCATGCTGAACTGCACGGCACCCTCGACCAGCTCGACCTGCGCCTCCGCCAGCAGGTAGCCGATGGTCATCGACCGGTGCTCGTCCAGCGCCACCGCCACGCGCACCAGCAGCCGGTTCACCAGCATCAGCACGATTGCCGCGGCGATGAACGCCGGCACCTGCGCCAGCCCCAGCGACGGCCGCCCGCCCAGCGCGGTGTAGGCTGCGCCGGCGGCGGCCATCGACAGCGCGTACTGGCCGGCGTTGAACAGGATCCGGATCGGCGGCTTGCGATAGATCAGGTCGGTGACGACGCTGGCGACCACGAACACCACCACGGTCGCTGCGCCGCCCCACCCCGTCAGCAGCGCCAGCGCGAACGGGCGCGACAGGGTGAGCTGCTGCGAGGCGCCACGGTGCCAGGTGGTGATGCGCAGGAGTTCGGCGGGGAGCACGCAGGCGGCCAGCACCCAGAAGGTCAGGTCGGCATCGCGCATGACGGTGATCGCCTTGCCCAGCAGCGCGCCGCAGACCAGCAGGCCAGCGAGGACGACGAGGCCGACGTAGGTATCCAGAGTGGTCGGGGAGTGTCTGGCTCGCCAGAAGGGAAGCTGGAAGTGGCTCGCCATCACGCCGATCCTCTCAAGCGGTATTGCCCGCACATAGCGAATAACACGGAAGCTTCCGTGTCAAACCGCTTGACAAGGCCTCTCTTCCGCCACGCAAAACTGGCCACGACTGCAACGGGCTGCCCGGGTGGTGGGATTCACCGGGGCAGCCCGTTATCGAGTGGTCGCTACCACTTGTACAGTGCACCGCCTGCGAAGGCCAGCGCGGCGAGCGTCGCCAGTGCGGTGGCGGCGCGAGCGGTGCGGCTCTTGAGGCGCGTCATGGAGTCACCCCCTCCTGTGGGGTTCGACGCGAGCCAGCGGTCGTGGGGAAGACCGCGGTCGCGTTTGGGGGAAGGTGGGGACCGGAGGGACCGTCCCACCCAAGCCAACCGCGGGATGCTAGCACGAACCCGATGAAACGGCTCTTCCACGCGTTTGTTCCGAACAGCAATATTCGTCGGTCGCGTGGCGAAACGTCAGAGCGCGCCGATGATCACGACCGGCTCGTGTTCTGGTCACCGGCTGACGCAAGGCCGGACCAGTCGGCCGGATTGCGTGCATGCATATCGAGCCTGCGGTAGGAACGGCTACGTTCGCCTGCCCACGAGCACGTCCCCGCATCGGCGACCGGCTCTGCGGTGCGGGTGGCATCGAGACGTAAGGGCTTGTTTCGCCGCTCTAGACCGGTTAGCGTACGCGCGATGCCCTAGGCTCATGACCGGTTCAAGCTCCCCCAAGGGTCATACATGACTGTCGCCGCCCCTCCGACTCCTGCCGCGTCGGCGTTCACGACCGCACGCCTTCACGGAATCCTGCAACACCCGCAGCCACCGGTCGGGGCCGGCACGGTCCTCATCGACCCATTGCCGCCACGTTCCTGCCAGATGGTCGCCGAGGCCAGCCTCGAGCCCATCGTGGTCGGTGAGGACTAGCCGCCATGCCGCCGCCCGCCTCGGAGCTGCGTCGCCTCGTGGACCAAGGTTGGGGCGTTGACGACATCCGCGCCCACTACGGTCGCTCACGATCGACGCTCTACCGTTGGTTTGACGAACTGGAGGTGGAGCCTCCTCCACGGTCGTCGTGGGCCCTAACCATCTCACGAGAGCGCCTGGCCGAGCTCTACGAGCAGCTGGGGACCATGGATGGGATCGCCGAGCATGAGGGCGTGACGAGGGGCCAAGTGGAACGGGCGATGCAGTATCATCGGCTCGATCGTCGGCGTCCCTCCGCTTGGGCTCAACCAGCCATGCAGCGTCCGCCCGTGGACGAGCTGCGCCGGGTCTACCAGGAGAAGCAGTCGGTCCGGCGGTTCGCCGACCACTATGGCGTCGGTGTTCGGAAAGCCCACCAATGGCTCTCCGAGGCGGGCGTCCAGCGTCAACCACCAGGACGCCCCCGCACGCAAGCCGCGAAATGGAACGATAGGTAGGCATCGCCGCGGTTTGCGACTGGCTACTCGAATCATGTTGACGGTGGTATCAGAAGGCAACATGGGATTTCGGTTGAGGAGTTCGCGGGAGGGTCGCCATGGCAAGCCAGTTCCAGCTTCCCTTCTCGCGAGTTCGGCGTTCCCTGTCCACCCTGGATCTCTACCTGATTCTGGTCGCCTTGGCTGGGCTTGCGGCCTTCCTGCCGATGCTGCCGCGCGTGCGCGGTGAGCTCGGCAGCGCGGATCTGACCTTCTGGGTGTTGGCCGCCTGCGTGCTCCCCGCTGAAATCATCCGCTTCACGATCAACAGCCGGTACGGAGGAAATCAGGTCACGCTGTCACGCCCGTTCGCCCTCGCCATGCTCACGGGGTGGGGCGCGCCATCAACGGTGGTGGTATTCATCGTGGCCAGCGTGATAAGCGACCTGATCGACCGCAAGCCGACGCTGCGGATCCTGTTCAACGCCGGCCAGTACACGCTGTCAATCGTGGCTGCCGGCGCAGCCTACACCGCGCTGGGCGGCCGGCCGTCGCTGGGGCTGGCGCAGGTGCCGGCGTTCATCGCCGCGGCGGCGGTGCTCATCTTCCTGAACCACCTGCTGGTGCGGATCGCCGTCACGCTTTACGAGCAACGGCCGCTCATCGTCGCCATTCTGGTTGGCGTCGACAGGGTTCAGCTGCTCGAGGGTGCGGTGCAAATCGGCGTGGTGCTGGTCGCCCTCTGGGTGGCTGGGCATCAGCTGGTGCTGGCGGCGGTGCTGGCCCTTCCCGCCCTGCCGCTGGTGGCAGCAGGGCGCGCCACCGCACGTGTGGAGATTCTCAGCCGAGCACGGTCGAGCCGCGCCCAGGAGTCGACCGAGGAGGCCGTCCAGGCGATGCTCCATGCGACGGAGCTGGAGAGGACCAAGCTCGCGGCCGACCTGCATGACGGCCCACTCCAAAGGATTGACCAGTTCGAGAGTCGCATCGAGCAGGTCCAGGCCAGCATCGAAGCCGGCATGCCTGACGTCCGGCTGGTTGACCAACTCCGGCTCGAGATCCCGGCGCTCGGCCGGGAGCTGCGCGCCATGGTGGCCGAGCTACGGCCGCCTGTGCTGCAACGACTTGGATTGGCTGGCGCGCTCACCCACCTCGCTCGGGAGTTCCAAACCACCTACGAAATCGTCGTCAACGTCCAGGTGCGCGCTGACGAGCAACTCTCCGAAGAACTGGAGGTTCTCCTCTACCGGGTAACCCAGGAAGCGCTCACCAACGTCGTCAAGCACGCCCGCGCTTCACAGGTCGACGTCGCAATCGCCGCCAACAACGGTGTCGCCCGACTCCACATCCACGACGACGGAATCGGGTTCGAGCCGCGACTGATCGAGGACGGTCACTACGGCTTGGCGATCTGTCGGGAGCGCGTTGAGCTCGCCGGCGGTGGGTTTCACGCGGACTCCAGAGTCGGTGGTGGCACCACCATCCAGGTGGAAATTGGGGTCACCTCCCTCTCATAGCCTGAGGCAAGCGGCATCTCTGGCCCGCGGTCGTCTGACGAGCTCGATGCGTGCCGACGACTTGGTGCGATCAACTTCGAGCAGAACTGCACCGGAACTCCCGAGGTCGGGAGGCCAGCGTCGGCCCGCGGCTGCGGCCGGGATGACGACCTC
>WNFY01001127.1_pt1 | contig 49489 bp, 55 predicted proteins | sample 5400091 | NCBI WGS metagenome assembly WNFY01 (sample SAMN13153364, study PRJNA577476) | soil metagenome | isolation source: 60 cm soil or saprolite under grassland replicate 1 | place: USA:California | collected 2016-06-15
CGCGATCCCAACTCATGAACGACACTCCTCTCTAAGAGCTTGCCATATGACGAGCGGTCCTACTCACCTGCTGAGGACGATACACATTGAGACCAATCTTGATATCCTCAAAGCCAGGAACGGCAATATTGCCCGAAGTTGTCGCAATGATCAGCGACTTCCCACTAGAGGAAACTCCCAACTCCTGAGTCAAATCAACGACAATGATCAACTGATTACCCTGGACCTGAAAATCAACATTTTGCATAAGCCCCATCCTTTCTAGAGGTACTGCATCAGACGAGAGCAGAACCCCTCGTACGACTCATAGAACAAAGCAGCCAGCGCAACAAAACCAGCCTCGTGAGCGATCATATGCAAGCCAGACATCGCATCACGACCCGCAGCAAGCTCAAGAGCCGACGTTGCATCAAGCGTACGGCCAACAATATCCACCTTCTGAGACACCGTGTCAGCAAGCGCAGGGAACTGGCCCAGGTACGCATTAAACGCCTCATTCTCCCCGATAGCTTGCCAATACGCCTCACCCATAGATACCTCCTTTCTTAGTACCACTTATGCTATTTGCACATAACACCTAAAAATCATACAATAGAGCTATTCACCGTTCCCCACAAGAAAGGAAAAACACATGAAACAGCACAAACAACCACGCAGACTCCAAACCGCCCTTTTCCTCTTAGCACTTATCGTCTCTCTTACCGCAATAAGCGCAGGACTCTCACTCCACTCCATCCCCTATATTGCCTTCTTTCTCATCACCGCAATCCTCTTCGCAATCTACACACTTCTCTCTTTCTTCCAATGGGACAACTTCCACTAAAAGAAGCGACAATGTGCAGTAGAATTGTTTTACTGCACATCCCCCACTCATATCACATGCAACAAAGAAAGCACCACATCAAGCAGGATAGCAAAACCACAAACACAAGTAACAACCCTCACAAAGCGATGAGAAGACAAACGGCTCATATACAACACAAGCCCACCAGCCACAAAAACCAAGAACGACACCAACATTCCCATCGAATACCTCCTTATGACAAAACCACTATAGTTCCGCTTGTTTTATGCAGCCGCCTCTCGCAACCACCGACAGAAATCGGAAATTGTAAGCAGTGAAGCTGCTCCATCCTCAGCATAGGGATGAAAAATCTCGACTTGCTTAGCGCTCCGTTTGTCAAATGCCCCATACAAAAATTCCAGGATAACTTGCACATCCGCTTCAGACATGCCAGGCGGCAACTTACCAAATCGCTCTACAAGACCCTGCTTTCGCACTATCTTTCCCTCCAACTGTCTGATAGACCTGCACGCCGCTAACCGTGTATCAAGAAACTCACCTGGGAAGCCAACAACGCTAATATTCACTTCAGTTAGCACAGCGGGCAGATAAACCAACGGCCTGAGACAATAGTCTCATTTTTCAGGAAACAGCGAAGATCAAAAAAGAGAAACTTGCACATAAGCTACACATTACACATTAATTTCACTTGCTTGATTGGTTGAGAACAAAAAAATTCGGCTTAGAGCGGTTTTTGCTCCAAGCCGAATAACAAACAGTATTAACCCTGCACTACCTGCAACAACTCCATCACCCTTGCATCTCTGGGAAACTGAGAGCTTAACTTCGATGCAAGCTCTCTCACACGGTTGATATTATACTGAGACCCAACAGACCGAGCCAACTTTAATCCCTCAACTGCATAAAAGCAACAGCTCATATCTCTACCTATATAAAGAGCCTCAGCATATTGAGTATAGAGCCTTGCTCTCATCCGCGTCATGCTTAAATCCAGCACCTTCTCTAGCTTATCATAGCTCTCAATTGCAACATCTGGCATTCCAAGCAACGCATGACACTGAGACCATCCGTCGCCTATAGCTCGCTCAGAACAACGCGTCGAGTGAAGAAGCAAGAAAGGATCATCAGCAAGATCAACACGAGCCAGAAGAGTACGAGCTTCAGTCAGGGACTCCAAACACTCCTTATCCTTTAACAATCCCTGAACCTCAGCATGACCCGTAGCTAAAAACGCACGTAATCCAGGAACAGAACGCTTTGTAATCTCCCTCGCAACATCATAGAGCTGACCAGCTTCATTCAACCGTTTCTGCCAAACGCGCATATTAGCCCTACGAGCCATCGCAAGAGCATTCAATTCAACACATTCTGCCTCTACTGCCAGCGAAGCAGAATGAACAAAACACTTCTCAGCAACTTCATAATCCAACTGATCACGGGCTATCATACCTTTGAGCTGATAGTTATGACTCAACAAAGTAAGCAGTTGCAGCCGCCACTTAGAACTTGCCTTATCTATCAACTTCTCTAATTCTCCAATATGAGCATTCAAGCCCCGATCAGCAGCAAGCGCGCTGCCCAGATAATATAAATCCAGGCGCATACGCAAACTCTCAGTAAAGGTCTCAAAAATCATACGATTAAGACCTTTACTCTCAGAACCTCCTTCACTTGAAAGAAAAGCCAGAGGACTAAGTGTAGCTACCCCAGGAATAGCGGCTTCTGACAAACCGAGCATCTGAGGAGGAATCTCTAAAGCCCAGGCCAAAGCACGACGCAATTTAGGATCACTAACACAAGCACTCTGCTCAACAGAAACTATAGTTCTTCGACTCCTACCAACACGCCGAGCCAGTTCCTCTTGAGTAATTCCCACCCTCAGTTCTCGATACTCACGGATAATCTGCCCATGATGCGATACTTCTTGCATATTCTTACCATCCTTTGACAATAGCTACACCATCGCATACTAGAACATCCTTCAAGCTCTATCAGCTTGTTACCCTACAATAACTAATAGTACTACCTGGATCGCCCCTTTGAACCTCTTCCCATATCTGAATTCCGTTTCACAGGATCACGAAAGTCTGTACGTTGCTTACGTGACTGACTTTGCTGGACAAATGGTACGTTATCCCCAGGGCTGAACTTCCGTTTCTGAGACTGTACGTTAAGGTCATTAAGGTGCATATAGTTCTTCACGGTAGCAATATCCTCGTGCCCCAATATCTCTTGCAGGCTGAAGATATCCCCGCCTAGCATGAGATAACGCACGGCAAAAGTATGTCTGAATATATGGGGACTGATACGACGATCTGTCAGATTAGCGCGCTTACGGAGACGCTTGAAAAGCATCTCTACACCATAAAGCGTCAGCGCCGTGCCATCCTCAGTAAGGAATATATGATCCTCATCCGTGTTACCTATCTCCTCCAACTCATCATCACCTTGACGCCAACGATCCAGGTAGTACAGCAACGTTCGCAGAGCATTTCTACCGAGCGCGACGCGCCGTTCCTTCCGCCCCTTTCCAAGGACAATAAAAACCCCTTGACGCCGATCAAAATCCGATAGGCGCAAGCCAACCAGCTCCCCCAGACGTATACCTGTATCCCAGAGCACCCAGAGGATAGCGCGATTGCGCGCCGTGTTCCGATCAGCAATAAAGCCCTTTTCCTGGGGAGCCGCGCAGGCATCCAGCAAAGCCTCGAACTCTTCAAATTCGATAATGCGAATAAGCGGCTTCTCCAACTTTGGCAACTTCACACGCTCAGCTGGATTCTCTTCCACATACTTCTCTTCATAAAGCCAGTGGCAAAAAGCATGCATCGATTGTGCATAGCATCTCAGCGTACGAGCTGCACGAGGCTTACCCCTGGCACTTGGTTCCCTCTCCAGGGAAACCATCCAGGCCCGTAGATGTGTCGCTTCGAGCTCAACAAGGCGCGTCACTTTCTGCTGAGACTCTAAAAAATCAATAAGGTAAGACAGGACCAGCTGATGCCACTTCAACGTCCTGGGAGTGTAGTGCCGACTCTCTCTATCCAGTAGAAAATCATCTATAGCACTGCGGATCGTTTTACTGGCGCGGCGAGCGTAGACGGAAGAAGAATCCTGCTGAGACAGGGCAGCCTGTGAAGTTTCAGATTTGCGCGGAGTACGAGACTTTTGTGAGTTTTCAGATTTGCGACCAGCCATAAGGAAGCCTCCTTTTTCTGCTGGCGTCCTCATATATAGCCGGTTGTTCTCAACTTTTTGAGATAATTGATCACAAAGACTTTTCTGTGACCATTAACCCAACCGTTTATACAAAAAGACGCCTGGAAATTAGCTTCCCAGGCGGTTTCGGCTCCTCGAACAGGATTCGAACCTGTAACCCATCGGTTAACAGCCGATTGCTCTACCGTTGAGCTATCGAGGAATGTTTGCTCTTAACGACACTGGCAGTATATACCAAAGCCGGGTTTTCGTCAATACCTTTTTTGCAATTTTCCAGGGCTTTTCAAATTTACCGTCTGCACAGACAGAGAAAGGCGCCCGGTGTCTGGTCGTCGTTGACCAGGCACCGGACAATTTGAAAAGTAGGCCAGCACCATGTAACAGTGCTGAGCTTATACGGGTGTTAGATATCAGTAGAGTCCAGGCCGTGGGTCATCAGGGCGAGTGAGAGTTCGCAGCCGTAATGGAGATCGTGCTCGATGAGATGCCAGATGATCCACTGGCGCGAGACGTACTCATGACGATAATGAACAAAGAAGCGCTCGTCGAGGCTCTCGGGAGTCCAACGCGCTAGAGCGTTCTGTATAACATGCCAGGTCACCTGCAGGCCATTGACGAGATCGGAGGCGTTCACCTCTGGCCCATCATCGTCGCCCCAGTCATAAAAGGTCTCCAATTCTGGGCCGCCCTCGATCAGAATCTCCTGGAGCCACCAGACGCGCGTTCCGATGATGCGGCCTGCCAGCCTGCCTATCGAGCGCAGGTGTGGTGCCATCTTCAGACCGAGTTGTTCGTCGTTAAGCGGGGCAACGGCTTGTACCAGGCGATCCTGGTAGGCATCCCAACCCTTGTAGAATGGCGCGAGCGTTTGTGTTTTTGACGTATCCTGTGTTGTCATTCCACTTTCCTTCCTCCATAGCAAGATTGTGCACAGACGTTCCCTGGCAACATCCTTGCCGCCGAAGCCCCTTTTCTTGAGCAATGACCTCTACCTGGGACGTACTCTCATGTAAAATAGCATGTTCCGTAAACGATGCTGCCTCACGTGCTTCTCTCGCCTAGAAGCAATGTATGTTTAACAGTCTTACCAAAAGTGTAGCATAGAATGCGGCACTTTTCTCGCTCCTGAAATCACAGTATTGAGAGAGTTGGTTGGGAAACACATTCCTCTTAATTATCTACTATATAGGCAAACGGTCGATAAGGTTGAGCGCAATAATGAAGAAGACGCTCAAGCTGATTATGGCGATGACCGGATCGAGCAACGGCGCCGTCATCAGGCTGCCGCGCAGGCGTAGCCGATCGAAGAGATTTGGCAGCATGAGTCCACACAAAGCCGCCGCTAACACGGTCAAGCCAAACCCTACCGCTACGGACAGGCTGAGCAGCCACGAGTGGAAGAGCAGCCAGGCGAGCAGGGCGACCTGGATGCTTGCCAGCACTCCTCCAACGGTACCGATCTGCAGTTCGCTGAAGATGCCGCGCCAGAAATCTCTGCCGCTCTTCGTGCGCAGTTGCCAGCCGGCGATGCCCAGGGCCTGCGAACCGGTACTGCCACTGGCGAGCAGCAACATAGGGATCAGGCAGATCACCGCATTAAGCGCCACCCGCGAGCCGACGCCGACAGGAGCCAGGGATGCCAGGGCGATATTCGTGTAGAGAATGGGATTGAAGACGCGCGAGATAATCACCGCCAGGATGAAGCCCGCCACCACATTCACCGCCAGCCAGGAGAAGCGACGCAGAGCTGTTCCCCACGAGAAATGCTCCTCCTCCTCGCTCTCCTCGACATCGGTGCCCGCGATCTCAGAGAAATCTTCGGCCTGCTCTTCGCGGATCACGTCGATTACGTCATCCACCGTGATCATACCTACCAGGCGGTTATCAGCATCGACCACGGGAACGCCGAGCAGATCGTATTTCGAGATGACGTGCGCCACCTCTTCCTGGTCGGTATCGACCTGGACCTTGATGACATCGCGGTCCATGAGGTCTTGCATGCGCGTTGTGGGTTCGGCGGTTAGAAGCTGGCGCAGTGAGACCACGCCCACCAGGTGATTCTCTTCATCCGTAATATAGAGATAGTAGACCATCTCCAGGTGGGCCGAGTGCTGGCGCAGGTAGGCCAGGGCATCCTCGACCGTAGCGTCCTGCGTAAGAGCCAGGATCTCGTTGGTCATAATGCCGCCCGCTGTCTCACCTTCGTAACGCAGCAGATCACGGATCGGCTGCGCCTCGTCCGCAGGCATCAAGCTCAGCAGGCGCTCAGCGCCCTCGCGCGACATCTCGGACAGAATATCCGCCGCATCGTCGGGTGGAAGCCTTTCGAGCAGGTCAGAGGCGCGTTCTGGCCCCAGCTCGGTCAATAGTTCGGATTGTAGCGGATACTCGACCTCGTTGAGCGTATCGGCGGCGGTCTCAGTATCCAGGTGATCCAATACCGCGCCGGCGTCCTCGATGTCGAGCTGCTCCAGGATATCCGCGATATCGGCGGGGCGCAGCTCAGCCAGTTTGTTGTGGCTCACATTCAGCTGCACCTGTGGCACAACGCCGACCGCGCCCGCCGTTGCACCAGCGCCGGCCAGCGCGAGCTGACCTGTCGCACCACTCGTCCTGACAACCTGAATAGGCTCAACATAATTCCAGGTGATCGTGCGCTCCGCAAGCTGCACGGGCGTGACACGGCTTAGCGCATCCACCGCAGGCTGTACGCCCAGGCGACGCAGCAAGCCACTAAAGCTGATATCCACCCCCAGCAGACGAGCAGTATGCTTAATCTGCACCAGCTTCAGATCGTTCACTTTCACCACACGAAATCCCTGCGTATCCACAATCTGCTTATCCAGGATATCGCGGCGCAGCAGCAGTTCATCAGCTTGAGGCATATAGGGCGTGATCTGTGCTTGATTGACAGTAAGATGAATAGGATTTTCTTCTATATTCCGCACCTGGGACCAGGGAATAATAGTATCGCCCCCCGGTGTGGAGTGTACCACCAGGGCAGTGATCTCAGGAAAAGTTTCATTGAGGGTTACGCACACATCACGAACGCCACCCACACGATGATTTTCAAGATCATAAACGCTGCGACGCAGCAGAGAGCTCAGAAAAATCATGGTATCACCGCCTTTCGAGAGTAATAAAAGTCACACACTTATCCACAAACAGTGTGAACAAGTGGAAAACTCGTCGCCCTGCGTAACATACGTTACAGCGAACAATGCATAGTCGCGTGAAGCGCTATCAACAGGGGTTAACAGGCGTCACAAAGACACGCGCAGTTCGCACAGGGGACGCTGCAAGAGCAGGAAAGGACTTACTGGCAGGCGGGAAAATTCTTACTCGACATCGGCTCCATCAATGAGGATAATGTATGCTCATCGAGTAAGACGGCGGTGAAACGCCGCGAGGATCAACAGAGCAGTGATCCAGGACTCGATGAGGAGCAGAATGGTCCCAAAAGCAGGCATACGCTAACCATATACCTACTATGACTAGGGCCAGCGTCCATGTCCCTCACCTCCTTTACCCGGACCCACTGCAGATCTCCCATTGGCGACGTTCTCACTAACGTCTAAGGCCGTGGTGGAATGAATGGCAGCGGTGGGTTGTACAAAATCTTTCTCTTTGAGAGTATAACACTATTATATACGTTTCAACAAGGTACATAGTGTACATAGTACCACTATCTCATCACCAACCGTGTTTACCTGAGCCCTCCTCAGAGAACACACTGAACCTACCTTCTATTCCGCACTCTCCCAGCTGACAGCCATTTTGACAGCCATGTCCCAAAAAACTCAGGTTGGGAAAGGGATTTGCCATCATAATGATCGAACTTTAATAAGCAGCATACTTAAATTGCCCATTTGAGATTTCATTTTTTGTCATATGCGGCCATCAGGAGAAACTACTGTTAATTCTCCTCGTTTTAGATCGCTTTCCACACTTGAACTGTTGTATCACGTCCTGCCGAGGCAATATACATCCCGCCTGCTGACCACGAGACGGTATTCACTGAAGTGACATGACGTGTATAGGTGAATATATGGTTTCCTGTACCAGCATCCCAGACCCGCACTGTCGCGTCGTCGCTCCCTGAGGCGATGCGTTTTCCATCTGGGGACCAGGCTACGCTATTCACTGCATCACTATGACCTTTGTAGGTGAATATATGGTTTCCTGTACTGGCATCCCAGACCTGCACCGTTCTATCACGGCTTCCTGAGGCGATATGCTGGCCATCTGGGGACCAGGTTACGCTATTCACTATGGCACTATGACCGTTGTAGGTGATGATAAGCTTCCCTGTACTAGCGTCCCAAACCTGCACTGTCTTATCACTGCTCCCAGAGGCGATATATTTGTCATCGGGCGACCAGGCCACGGCAAACACAGCTTTAGAATGACCACGGTAGATGAAGACATGATTTCCATCCTTAGCGTCCCAGATCTGCACTGTTCGATCTGAAGAGCCTGAAGCAATGCGTTTTCCATCTGGGGACCATGCTACTGCTTTTACCAGGCCTTTGTGACCGTGGTAGATGGGGAGTGTGATCCCTGTGACTGCATCCCACACCAGTACAGGAATAATCGACAATGGTGAGATAGTAAGCTCGATACTTATTTGCTCCACTAGCTGCTCAGGTGCAGTCGTCGTGGAAAACATGATGATAGCAGTATAGGTTCCGGCTGTGAGATTTGCAATTGAGAATGCCACAGTGATATTTTGCGATTGCCCTGGAGACAGATTACCGCTTGTAGGACTAACGCTAGGCCATGGACCGTTACTGAACGACACAGTAGTCGTAGACCAGGCGATACTTGTTGAACTATGGTTGGTGAGCGCCAATGTTTGAGGAGCGGGATTATCCTGCTTCTGAATCGCGGAGAAGGTGAGTGACCCCGAACTAATGCTTAACCCTAGTGTAGGTGTTGGTGTCACTCCTGACGTTGGTGTGGGCGTGGCCGTTGGCGCCACCGTGGTGGTTGGCGTAGCCGTTGGTGGTGTTGGCGTTGGCATCACTCCCGCTGTTGGCGTGGGCGTTGGCGCGGTGGTTGGAGTTGGTCCCTGTGCTTTACCTCCCAAAGCAATGTGTCTGCCATCTGGCGACCATGCAACAGAAAGAACTTCTCCTGTTTGACCGCGGTAGATCAAGTCATTGCCACCATTAGTAGCATCCCACACTCGCGCCGTCTGGTCATCGGATCCAGAAACAATTCTCTTGCTGTCAGGGGACCACTCTACCGCATTCACTGCATTAGAATGACCCTGGTAGGTGTAAAGAGTCGCTCCTGCAGATAAGGAGGTAGGGGTGGGAACAGGAGGAGCGAAGGCAAGAGCAATTTTATGTAATCCCTGAGAGAGTACCTTCCAGTTTATACCACCAGCCACAGCCTCTGCTACCACCAATCCTATCAGACCGACCACAACTGGGCGTCGAGAGATCTCTCGTCGTGACGGCCGACGTATCGGCTGCTGTTCAGTGTCGTCTGCCATTATTATAGTCTCCTATGGAGAACGCTAGCTCTATTTTTTCAATCATCATAAATGCGGAAGACTCATCGAAGACTGTTTTCGCCAAACATTTCAGCGTTAGCTATTTCGTCCCACCCACTCACAAAAGATCGGTGTCGCGATCTGGTATTTGGCCTTCTCAAGCAGAACTAAATCCCGCTTGAGGAGGGTTTGCATGGTAAACCGAACAGTTTTTTCGTCTAAGGCGCACTGTTGAGCGATTTGTGGCGGATCGCTCTCACTTCCGTCTTTGAGAGCGATGAGACACGCTTGCTGGTACTTATCAGAACGCTCCCAGAGATCGCGAAAGTAGGTATCCCACCAGTTCTCTAACACCTGGTCCACCGCTACAGCAACATCTTCCAGCTCTGCACGTTCGCGGCTCTCGGCGTTCAGATTTTCAATCAACGCTGAACAAACGGCCTGTATTAAAAAAGGATGACTGCCTGTTATATGGATAATTTGCTCTACCACCCCATCGCCAAAAACGTCCTGACTTGGAAAATGGGGTATGGGTTGTGTGATCAGATGATGGGCTTCTGAAGGTCGTAGATAACTGACCTTGAGCGTTTGAGCATTGACAAAGTAGCCCGCCCAGTTCGCTGCCATTTCGCCGAAGGTCCGTACTCCACTGAAGAGCAAGGCGACGCGGGACCGATTCTGGATAGTGCTACGGAACCAGTCTAGCAACAGGTTAAGATTGAGATATCCATCTTGTCCGGATTCCTCCAACTTCTCAAACTCATCAAAGAGAAGAAGGAGCGTGCGATCTTCACGTTCCAGCATATTTTCCACATCATCAAGCCACGCGTCGAACAGGCGATAGACCTCTGCCTCGTTCTTGCGGCCCGCCTCTCTCAACTGGGCCGATTCCAGCTTTTTCACTCTCATTCCCCGCGCACTGACGACCTTGTATATTTCTCCCGCGATCGCGTTGAGAAAGTTATCCGTGCTTGAAGAGATCCCTCGGATCTGTAAGTCATAAACAATCGGGAGATAGTGTGCACCAAGCAAATTTGGCAACTGCTTCAGAGTGCTACTTTTGCCCATACGCCGCTCGCCATTGAGAAGAAAAGTAGGACGTCGGCTTCCCTTGCTCAGGGCTTCGGCCAACTGTTGCACCAGGTCCCGACGCCCTACGAATAAGCTGTCGCGCGATTTGAGCACCTGTCCGGGATTATACGGATTATCAATTTGACCGATTTTTTCGGGGGCCTGATCCAACTTCTCCAGTTCGTACCGGCCAGTTGCCCTCCAGGTATTGACCACCTCGCTCAGACGCCTATTCAATCCAGTATCCGTCAAAGCCGAATTGGGATAGACCTTTTCCAAATTAACGATCATATCCTCAAGAGCATTGCGACGAGCTTTCCAACCCAGTGGGCCGCAGTACCGGGCAGCATCCCTACTGGCATCATTTAAACGGGCAAGAGGTGTTATCCAGCGGCGATCGAGGAGAGCGGCCTCCTGCGGCAAAATCTCGGCGAGCCGTTGTGATGCTCGAGCAATGTCGCGGATACTCTCACACATTTCCAAATTATGCAGCGCGATTTCTAGCGAGGCGGCTTGTGCTGCGCCAATCTGTTGAGGTCTCTCAGCAATGATGAAGGCAATTTCCTCCAATGCCTGCTTGATATCTTGCCCCGCAGCAAGCAATAGCGTGTCTTTCAATCGAGGGAGCGGCAGGAAGACACGCTCATCCCAGTAAAGTGAGCAGTGATGGAGGTAAAAAAACACCTGAAGCGGGTCTTTTCGACTGGCCCAAAACGCCTTGAGCGCGGAAAGGCCACTCACTGGATATAGCAACAGCCGGTAGTAGCCAAGCATATAGCTGATAAGAAACGCAATAGCAACCCAGAAACCACCACCTACGGCTCTCTCTGGCATACCTCCTGCAATGAGCCACGCCCCAGACCAGGCAATGCCTCCTATGAGACTACCTGGCACACTCTTCACTATGCCCCAGGTCGTACCTCTTACTGTGCTCGCTAAAACGCCCACTGCTATCGCCTCTGTGATGCCTATAACGATCCCCAATGAGCTATTGCCTGCAATGCCTCCAACACTGAGCGCAGTGCCCAGGATAATCCCCAATCTGATATCCCCCAAAATGCCTCCAATAATACCCCCTATCGTTCCCCATGCCACACTAATGATCGTGATCCAGGCTACAGTAAGCAAAAAGCTGAGTATATTAAATTCTCTTCCGCTAGATGAAAAACGGCTTGAGAGGATGACCTGGACAACAAAGGCGAACGGGTAGGAAAGGAGGAACATGGGCAACGCAAGCCGGAACATTGGCACAATACGATTCCAAAGGCTCTGTACCTCAAATTCATTATTGAACCGAGTAGGTTGGAAAAAGCAATAGAACAGCCAGACGAATGGCTCGCTCAAAACATAATGCCAAGTTTGTTTGCCGCTTCTTCTCAAAGAGAGCCATGATCGTTTTGTCTGTTCCATCTAACGCACCACCCCTCGATACGTCTCTTCCAACCGTTTCTCGTACTCCTGCCAGTAACTTACGTCATTCGGACGATAGTAGTCGGGGTCATTTTCTCTAGCGGCAAGCGTTTTATCCTCCAGAAGCAGTTTGCCCACAAGCTGCAAACGCAAGGGCCAATACTCATTATTCAGCTGCCCATACTGCAGCAGATAGTTGCGCTCTTGATCTGTGAAACCGACCTGAGATCCTTTGACCTGAACAAATCTTTCTGCTTCTTTGCTGCTAAAAGGCTTGATGCTGAGTTGTTCGAACACATTGAAAAAACCGCTCGTCTTCCCGTTATTCCCCACGATGTCGATGAGCGGGCTTTTGCTAGCCACAACCAATCTCAAACCTGCCTGGGCCATAGCACGTAACGCAGTGAAAAAGTGGAGGTCAAAAGCTTGTCGGTTGCTAAAGCCTTCAAATTCATCAATACAAAGAACAGGGCTCTGGCTTTTCGCCAGGAGTTCCTGTATACCTTGCTCCATGGCTGTCAGGCTTTCTTGAGCATCAGTAAGATTGGGGTTCTGTACAGAAAATGCTTCTAATGCCGCGGTCGTAAAGCCTGCGATGGTTGCACAGCGTGCCGTTGTCGCGTCAAGATAGCCAATAAGAAAGCGTGTACCGAGTTCCTTACTTGCAACTAATTTTAGATAGCTCATGAGCCAGGTTTTCCCTACTCTTCGTGGTCCAACAATCGAGGTTGAAGCTCCGTTCTCCGTACGATTGATGAGCGTTCCACGTTCTCTGACTCTTCCGAAAAATTCGTTTGGATGAGAGAGTGGTTGATTAAACTGGAAAGACGATTGAGGAGCCTTTTGCATCATTGTATTATGGTTCGGTACTCCTTGCCATGTCTCACTCGTAGTAGTTTTCTCTGTCTGTTGAGAGCTCTTGAGATCAGCAGGAGAAGTAACCAGATGCTGGGACGAGGAATGAACAGCGAGTTGTGCATTCAGTTCATCGACTGCTTTTCGGATATCTTGAGCCACGTTTAAAAACGCCTCGTCGCGATCTGACCATCTGCTAATGGGCCTGCTATTAGAGGGCAGAACCTGGAGTTTGCTGAACGGTGCCCGCTTCCAATCAGTTGGGCGTAGAATGATGGGGATGATCCGAGCTTCTTTGGCATCATGCCTTTCCAGGGCTCGCTTCATCTCGATACTGTAGCAATAATCAGATGCCATGAAATCTGGGCTGACCAACAACAAAATGATGTGCGCCGATGTAAGATGAGCTTCAATCTCATGCGCCCATTCCACGCCAGCACGAATCTCGCGGTCGTACCACCCGGTGATAAGCCCCTCTTGTTTGAGAAGGCTCAGGTGGGTTTCGAGTTGCTTCCTCAGCCGTTCATCTTCGTGCGCATATGAGTAGAAAATTTCAACAACCTTTGCTGGCACAGATGCGTTCGACGATGAGAGAGGCGCTGATGCCACAGGATCTGGAGGCTCTACCAGGTTCGCCTGTTCTACGACCTCAGCTGAGCTTGTATCGAACGGCGTTATCACGTTTTCACACTCTACGGGAACGGTTGATGGCCTCGTCGATGATACGTTCACGCTTGTAGTCTTCTGGGTGATGTCAAATAAAACACCATCAGGCGAACGCATATACAGTACCGGCGTTCCCCACTCCACTGTATTCGCCACCTCTAAACTGATTGCCTTGCGTGCTTCGCTTACAGCCATATCAACGGGCATTCCATCAGCGAGTGCCTCGTAGAAGGCGCGGGATAGCTCAATGGCTGCCTGATCGGTAATCTCATACTGCATCGCAAGCACCGCTGGTATACCACGCCTTACAAGTATAGAAGCCGTGCTGGAAAAGATATTGTGCTCGCTGCCTCGTGCGCCGTCACACGAATTGAGTACAACCAGGCTCAGAGAACGATGATCGGCGAGCAGCCTCCCTAAATGGGACGCGCTCAGGTAGCGCACGGTTCCAGTAGTTTCCTTGAGCGCAATAAGACCCTCGTCAGCATGAGCGTCAAAGCCTCCATGACCAATGAAGTGGAAGATGTGCCAGGGACCTCCTCGCATCGCTCGTTGCAGGTCCTGCCAGGTCTGGCCTTGTAACCAGGTCAACTCTACCAAACCATTTGCCTGTAATTCCTCGGTGGCCTTTTCCACGCGCTGTTTTTCACTGTCGATATCTAAGCTGGCTAAGTCTGTGGGATCGATGAGCATCCCGAGAATACGTAGCGGCGGCGTTACAGTGAGTGGTTGGGGAGGCTGAGGGAGTTCAAGGTAGCGCACAATCGGCGTTTTGTTGGAGAGACAGATATACTCAGCTTGACCCGCATCATACAGGAACTCCCAGGGCAATGCGGCCAGTTCTGGCGATTGGATGCGCAGTTTTAACCGCAGTCCCTTGCCCTGGTGAAAGGCTTCACGCTGGCTCACTATATAGCGGTTACGCACTTCGCCAGTAAACAGAGCATCGAACAAGGCATGCCCAAAGTTCTGTGTGGTCTGCTCCTCTGGGGAATGAATTTGACGGCGTTTGCCACCTGAGCGCAGCAGTGCTATCTGCAAATCCTTCAGACGGTTTTCGAGCGCCAGTTCGTCGAAAGGAAAATGCATCACCTCGTGTGCTTCGCCCGCAGCGGAGCGAACAACTATCACAGGATACTCCCGTCCACTCCCAGGGCCGATTTCTATATCAAAGTCGAGGTAGATCATCTTCCTCTCCATCGCGCTTGAAGGAACATAACCAACAAGAGGCAATCTAGCATTATCTATGGATACTTCTGCACTAACTATACTTCATCACGATCGAATCTTCAATCCCAAATCATATGTAACAAGTGCGTGTGTTAGCAGAAGCGGAGAAAGCGAGAAGAACGGTGACCAGTGTCGACAAGGTGGACTCCAATCCTAGCGATCTCAAGGGTTTGCCTGCAAGGTTATTGCTGACAAACCCTCTTCATCTAAGTTGAAAATTTGCAGCTTCAGGTCTGTTCGCTGGATAATTCATCGACATCTCGAGCCTATCTACGGCTCCTCTCCTGAAACCCGTTTGAAGTGCTCATTTAACATCTCAACCAGTTGCTCTTGCATAGAGTCTGTAACATGAGCATACAATCCAAGCGTGATCTTGACATCGCTATGTCCCATACGCTGCTGGATCAGTTTCATATTGACACCCATTGCGAGCAAGATGGTTGCAGCCGAATGGCGTAGGTCATGGAAGCGTAACGACGCAGGAAGTCCGGCTTTTTTAAGAAGAGATTTATACGCCTTATGATGATCAGAATCGCTCCAATAGGAGCCAACAGAATTGCAGAAGACCAGGTCAAGATTGTTCCATCTCGGTCCAATGAGCAGTCGCACTTCTGCCTGCCGGGCTTTATGCTGTTTTAGTGCTTCTATTGCAATATCTGGCAACGGTATCATCCGTTTACCTGCTTCGGTCTTTGGCTGTTCCTCAACATACTTACAACCCGTGCCATCCGCATTCACATAAGAAAGTGACCAACGGACATACAGCACCTTTTTCTCAAAGTCGACATCGCGCCAATGCAAGGCAAAAAGTTCACCTCTACGCATTCCGGTGACGACTGCCAACGTGATCATGCATTCTAAACGACGGCCTTTCGCTACTTCGATCAGTCGTAGTGCTTGCTCTAGATCAAGAAATTCAGCTTCTTTGCGTACTCGCTTTGGAGGTTTTACCTTATCACACGGATTAATAGCCAGCTTCTCCCACAATATCGCATCTTTAAACGCTGACTTTAGGATTGTATGCACAACATTCACGGTATTCGGACTCAACTTCTTATTCAAGAGTTTTGAATACAGAGATTGAAGCATATCGCCAGTCAGTTTTTGTAATTTGGTTCTCCCAATATATGGGAGAACATGCTTCCGTATTTTTGTCCCCAACGGTTATCACTTTTTCGCCGATATACAGAACCGGAGCCATATTCCCGCCGTGATTTCTTCGGTTTCTGCTCTTTCTCTTCACTCATCATAAAACCTCTCTATAAAAAAATGGCCCGGCGGCACTGTCGGGCCGATTGAGAACACTATGCGAATTCGCGTCGGTTTTGCATCCACTGTCGTACTTCGCCCTGATCAAAGCGGTAGGCCCGCCGTCCAAAGGAATGATAGGGAAGCCCTTCTTTGTGGATCAACTCTGATACCTTCGTCTTGCCCAACTGCAAGAACTGACACAACCCATCCATATCCAGCAGCGGCTCTGTCGAAAGAGGTGAAGATGCTGGCCTGGGAAGGTGCTGTTTCTGCTTTCGTTTCTGCGATGACTGCTTTCTGGTCATAGATCTACCTCCTCGCGCTGCTCTTGCACTTTTGCTAATGCATATTCAACCAATGTATAGCCCGCATCCTGTGCGAACGAGAGCCAGCTTTCACGTCCTTGTTTCACCTTAAACCCGTGCGCTGGAACATCAACCGATGGGTAGTTGTGCGCTTCTCCAAACGTCATCCAGGTACATTGCAATGCACATCGTTCACACCACCAACAGCCTGCGATAAACTGCATTGCAATGCCCTGGTGAGGCACTTTACGCCGTTTCTCATAGCGGGTGGTACAGGGATGTGTCTCCCAGCTCTCGATGTTCTCACCGGATTCCGACCGGGGATCGTCAGGGTCAGAGGGACGCAAGTGGCGCAAAATTTGCAGCGTCATCTTTTTTGGTATCTCCCCCATTGAATTAGAACCATGCGAATTTTGCGCCACTTGCGTCCCTGATGCGCTCGATTGGCCTGTAGTGCTGGTTTGTTCAGTGGCGCAAACACTATCGTTTGCGTCCCTGTTCTCAATTTTTGCGTCCCTGTCTACAAATTTTGCGCCACTGTTTGCGGATTTTGCGTCCCTTTCGTCCACATTTGCGACCCTGTTTTCCAATTTTGCGCCACTGCTTCCCGGTCGCGTGGTACTGATCATCAGTGAGCGTCGCCCGTTGCTCTTGCCCGTTTGCACAAACACGCCACGCGCACGTAAACTGGGAGCCAGTCGTTTGAGCATGCCAGAGAGAGCACGCCCATTGCCCGGCCAGATCTTCTGACGCGCAACCTCTTCCCCCACAATGGCCTCCAACTGTTTTTTGAGGTCGCCAGCAGTGCCCGTCCAGTCACCTTTTTGCTCGATGAGCGAGAGCAACGCCAGAGCCACCGGAGAATCTTCCAGTTCGGCCATCACCCCTTCATCGCGGTTGCGGGTATATGCCTGCAAGAACGCACCTGGAATCTCGGTCAGTGCAGGTTCCGCTGCCTGCACCCACAAAGCAAAATCCGCCATGCGGGGGAGCGCTACAAACCTGGTGTGTGGCAGGTTGCGTATCGCTACAGAGACTGCACCCAGCAATGCTCCCAACAGGCGGGGCCGCGCGGCCTCAAATGCCTGCCAGTACGACCGTTCGTCCCGACGCTGCTCTTGTGGGATCTCTGGCAACTTCAAGATCAGACAGCGATCAATGAGATCGCCTCTGGTCGCCAGCTCCTCGATGCCGTTGAACACCTGGGGACGGCACACATCGAACAAGGTTTCTTCATCATTGGCGTACAGGGTCCGGTAGGCATCCCCCGATCCGGTCGAGAGCGTACACATGGTATCGGAGAGTCGCGCGGAGAGATGTGACAGGTTATCCAGGGCCACCACGTAATTGTTGTAGGCCATGATCGCAAAGGTCTGGTCATCGCGTGGCTCCTTGCGCAGCGGTGCCTTCGCCGGATCGATGAGCGCACGCAGCACCCTGGTCATGGTGGATTTGGCCGCGCCACGTTCGCCGTGCAAAGCCAGGATCGCATAGGGTCCGGTCGGGTGAAACGTCCCGACTAACCAGGCCAGCAGTAAAATCCAGTCATCAGGCTCCACATTGATGAAGTGCTTCAGTTCGTCCAGAGAACCGCCCTGCACCGGGATGGGGAGCGGCAGCATGCCCTTAGGACGACGAAAGCAGACCGGAGGAACTGCCAGCACGCGCCAACCGTGTGCCGTGATCTCGACCGCTTGCCGCGCCTCATTGGCCAGATCCAGGTACAGCTTTCCGTGGTGTGCCGCCAGCCGGAGAAATACCTCCCGGGGTGGTGCTCCACCATGCTCAGCCTGACTTTCCAGGGCGCTGATCGCCGAGGTGAGGGCGGTGACCTGGGGGATACTCCTGAAGAGCGTGAGGCAACGATGAATGAGCCAGCGTTTGAACGAACTGCTAGTGATGGGCCAGACCTCGACATGGCCGTTGACCAGGACACGGGTGTAGAACTCCCCTTTGGGTGTGCTAAACAGTTCGCATTCCTCTCGCGCCAGGCTGACGAGCTTGAGGGCCTGTGAGGCTTCTTTGGCCTGTGGATCGGCCTCGGAACTCTCGGGTGTGCTGGCTTGTGCCCTGTGGGTGTAGGCAGCCGGCTCGTAGAGGACCCGCAGATCTTCCCACTTTTTGCCATGACAGCCATGATGACGACAACTGGCTGAAATGGCTCCACTTGCCAGCTGGATCAGGACCGCGCTCTTGTCGGTATGGGATGCGTCCCATGGACAGGCTTTGAGCACCCAGCGTGTGCCACCCTGGTAGGGTTCTGCCCCATAGGTCTCGATGCCATGCTCTACGATCCACGCAGCCAGGTCAAACTCGGGGATCGTGGTGCGCGCAGTCGGCTCGATCTTCCCTGTGGGAGCGGGACGTGGCGGCACCCCCTGAACCGGAACGGCCACGGCCACGAGCTGCTCACGCGAGACGATGCGAATCTCCTCCGGTACTTCGAGCAGACGAGAGAGCCGATGCGGACGCTTTAGCGTATTGTCGCCTTTGCAGACCAGCGTGCCATAGAGCTTACAGATCCGCGACGGATTGCACACGGTGGTATCCAGATGCAGACCAGGTGCCTCAAACCGCTCGGCGAGTCCTTCTAATGTACGCTTGACGAGATCTGCGTCTTCGACGGGCAGGTCGAGGCGATACAAGAGATGGGAGCCATTGCCACTATCGGCCAGGATGGGATCGGGCCACCCTCGCTGCTGCAATTCCTCTCGGATGGCCCGACTGTGAGCCAGGGCATGCGCGTGTTCCTCATCGGTCGAGGAGATGGATGACACCCGATCCGGGTCGCTATCCAGCAGTAACCAGCGGTAACCAGTGATGTATTTATCGGGTGTGCTGTAGTCTTTCTTCTGCCGGATGATCCTGTTGGCGGCTCGGTGCAACAGATCCGGGTCGCATGGCTGCAGCGTGAGGTAGATCCCCATGGCGGTACGTAGCTTGGAGATCGTCGCAATCAAGTCAGATGGATTGTCGAAGTAGCCGCCCAGGGTCTCGGTATAGCGTGGGGCTTGCTGGTAGGAGGCCTCCAGGGCACGAACCTCGACCACCTGACCAGGAGCCAGCAGCACCGCCAGGGAGCGGCGAACGTCCTCAGGATGAAGCAGGGGAGATGTTCCGGTCATCGCTGCCCCTCCTGAGACGCAATGAAACCCAGCTTGTCCGCCGTCAGGCTATAGAGCGCGCACAGGTGCTTGCGATAGCATGGGCTGGGCGTATTGTGCCCATTCTCCCACCGGCGGATGGCGTCGGTGGTGAGTCCAGCGCACGGTTTTCCTTCCGCTGCGCAGCGCCTGGTCACTTCATCGACGACATCTTGTTGGGACCAACCACGCAAGAGGCGCTGGTATTTCAGGGGCGAATACGCCGCGGGTAACGGGTGTTTGCCGTGTTTAGAACCATCGGGTTGTGGTATCATTTTTCGTGTAGCTCCTTGTGGGGTCGGTCAGACCTGGCCTTGGAATGCCGAAGATCTGACCGACGATTGACAACCATCACGCGTGAGCGACAGGCTGGTCCGTGTGGTCGCACACACGAGCCAGCATCTCTTGGTCAGCCGATCACAGAGGGGGCGAGAGAACCCGCACAATACGCTCATTGCCCTACCAGCTTGGGAGACCGACTCCTTTTTCTCAAGCCTGCTATTAGTCAGGTTCTCCATAACTCTCAAGCTCTTCGTCGCTGGCTCCTGAGGCCTGCGGCATCGTCTTCGCGCTGGCAAAAGACGTTCCGGTGGCCGCAGCTGGTTCCGCTCGTGCTGGCTCTCCCCGATATGGCAGGCTGCCGTTTCCATCGAGCAACCGGACATACTCGGAGGCAAAGTAGACCAGGATCTGAGAATCGGGCAGATTGGTTTCCTGGCTGACTTCCTCGATCCGTTGCAACAAGCGGCTGGTTCTGGGAACCGCGACCGAGAGGTAGCGATTCCTCTGGGTGTCCTTGGCCATGGCTGCCTCCTCTTAGATGGCCTGCTTGAGTTCGCGCTGCAGGTAATGCCGGGCGAGTCGTGCATAGCCGAGGGCATTGGCATGCTCAGGATGATCGGGCACCTGCAGGCGCTTGCCGAAGAGGGGACGCAGATCCTGCTCGAAGTAGTAGGCTCCCCCACCGATCAGCAGGATGCTCTTCACATCGCTGGCCACCACATCACTGGAAAGCGAACTGGCCCAGATGCGTTTGACGAAGGCGACAATCTTCTTGCCAGTCTCACGGAGCTGCCCGGTGATCAGATCATCAACGACCCGAGAGTCCACTTCGGCATTGACGACCGTCGGAACCGTCTGGTAATGCTTGCCATGCGTGTAACACCACAAGAGCGCACGGGCATCGGAAAGCGACAGCGGATAGGCGAAGCGACGCTCAAAGGCCGCGACCACCGCATCAGCCGCTGATTCGACCCCCGTGTCCAGGCTCTTGCATTGCTCTGCGAGAGGCAATTGGCCTTTGACCAGGTAGGCGTCGGTGGTGCGTCCCCCGACGTCGATCACCCCGACTTTGACCTGCCCGCCAGGACCATAGGCGATGTTGGCACCTGCCCCTTCCATGATGGTCTTCATCAGCCGCACATGCGCGGTCCGTCTGCGCCCATCGAGAGTAAAGGGATGATCGCCGGTAAGAGCCTGCTTGACCTGTTTCACATTCGTGTCGGTATGGGTCGCAATGGGAAGATTGGTGACGACAGCCAGGCCGTATTCGCTGTCCTGGAGCAGAGTGCCCGAGGTGGCCAGCAACAGCGCGAGACTGCGATCGGACCAGTAGCGCGAGACATCGCCGCGCGAGGTCAGAGAGGAGATCTCCATATTGGAGGGAGCCTGCTCAATGGCCAGATGACCGACGTACCACTGATTGTCGTGAAGCTCGATGGTGTGGGCCTGCTCATGAAGAATGCCAAGGAGGCTGCTCATCGAAGAGGACCCGCTCACTTTTTGAACCAACTCATCGTAGGAGCCAGTATAGAGCGCGCTGGGCATGATCAAGACCTGTGGCATGCCACTGGAAGAGATTTGCACGCCGCAGGTTTCGCTATTGCCATAATCGTGCCCATAGGCATAAGTGGTGTAATACATGGGAGTGACGCTCCTTTCTCATGCTGGTACTACAAGGTACTGTACAAGGACGTACATATGGTCAAAATGACGACGATAGGGAACGGTGGTACGAGCAGATGAGAGACCAATCCTGGACCTTCTCGTACTGGCTTTGTCATGTCTCTCACAACAGTCATACTATGCAAACATGGAAAAAACGCGGAAAAACGCGGTGAGCAGGTTTTCAAAACGCGGAAAAACGCGGAAAAACATGGGAACGATGAGCTTTTGTGCAACTTCTCGTAGAAAATGCTGTTTATGAATAGTACAAGAACGACTCTATGGGTTTTACGAGCATGCCTTTGTTCATGCGGCGGTGACCCGATGACCACTGCCGAGAGCCCTGACCAAAAAACGCGGAAAAACGTGGGAAGAACGCGGAAAAACGCGGCAAGGATGAGCTTCTCTGTCGCGAGCGTCCAGATCGACATTGCCAGAATGCGATGTGTACTGTGAGCCTCATCGGCCACGACAGGCCGCTGGACAGGATCAGGAGCATGCAGGGACTGTGTGTTTTCCATCGTGTCATCTTGCGGTTCGTCGAACCCTGTTGCTTGACACGTCGTTGCAGCCATGCTCCTACCTCTTGTTCTGCTCATCAATCAGGAAGGCCAAGATGCCCAAGAACAGGAATCCCCAAAATGCCAACACTCCCAATGAGCTGCTATGGGTAACAGCGACTACGGCGATGGTCATGAAGATGGCAACCAGGAAAATGAGAATGGTTCGCCCAATTGCCTTGAGTATGAGTGTCATGTTCTGCCTCTCTATCCTTCCTTTGGACGGCCCCGGCCTCTGTCCAGCTCGTACCCGGACCAAGCAGCGACCATTTCAATTTCTTCGTATTGGTGCCAGGTAAGACTGGCTTTTCTGGCAATCGCGTTCAGGGTTAAGGGTTTTCGCTCCTCCTCTAACGCGTTGAGAGCGTCAAGAATAGCCCCCTCATTCGGGCCTTTTACCCTTTCACTCCTTTCACCTTTCACCCTTTCACCGGGCGTCTCAAGCTCATTTTGAGCGTGTTTTTCTTCTTGGGGTGAAAGGGTGAAAGGTGAAACGTTCATTTCGACTGGTTCTTCTAAACGATGTGCTGGTCGTTTGCTGGTTGTAGGCGCGAGCCATTCTTCGATACGGAATGGTGGCAGTCCAAAGTAGGCAAACAGTGCCTCATTGCTTACCAGGGGAGCGCGTACGAACTCAAGAGCAGAGAACCCATCTGCAAGCATGAGGGTCAATCCCGCGCCATTAGATTGGAGCGCCTGCTCACTCTCCATCGGGATAGAGCCTTTCATCAGACGGCCTGATGAGTTGCGATCGCCACCGCCATAGATCCGCGTCTTATAGTTGGCTTGCGCGGCTGTAGACTGTCCAGTTTCCTTGACGGCTGCCGTCTGTGAAGCAATCCAGGAGAACACGCAAAATTGCCGCCCGGTGCGTCCGATTTTATCAAGCAGTTCGATGGCCTGTGGGCAACGTGCGAACACTTCAGGCAGTTCGTCTATGAGGATAAAAATGGGCTTCTCTCTCCATGAGAAATCGCCTGCACCCTCCTGGTCATTCCTGCTTTCAATCTCATTCACCAGAGCGGTCATAAGACGCAAGATGTCTGGACCTTCCTTGACCGGACGCTTATTTGCCAGGCGGTCAAAAATCGGCTTCCAGACTTCGATCTTGCGGTCATCAGTCACCGCTTTGACGTTGGCAGCAAATGGGTTGATATAGTAGGTTTCGCAATGATTCACCATCTGTATCATCGCCAGACGAAAGCGATTGGACTTGCCCTTGCCTGAAGATGAGACATCAATGACGTGGTACATAACACGCAGTGGTATCGCGATCGCTCCATGTTCGCTATCACCGAAGTACACAGCATGCTTTTTATTGAACAGGTGAACGATGTCTAGTACATCATCTAACATGAATTGTGCTGGAACCCAGGGGCCTTGCTGTCCTTTTTGCTGCTCTGGTTTCGTGACCTGCAGCTCGTCCCCATCCTCTTGCACCAGGCCCTCATCTGGCTCATCCACGAGATCAGCATCGACAACATACCGTTCGTCAGAGGCATAAGACAGAGCCAGAGAAAGCCGCTGCCAATCGAGACCGGGGAACCGATTCCCCTGAAGAAGACGCTTGACCAGTTCAGGACCGCTCACCGCGAGCAGCGCGGCAACGACGGCAGCCCCAACAAACCCTGTGATGCCCAACCCGGCTAGTTGCGTAAGTGCGACCAGTGGAACCGACCCGCCGAAGAAGAGCACCACGTGCAGGGTATAATCCTCACCCTCTTCTTCTATGGGCACCAGTTCCCGCTTCTCTTCCTGCTCTTGTTGTTGCCGTTTTTCCATCGTTGCGACCGCCTTTCTATCGTCCTGAGAAGGCTGAGAACAGCCGTCCCAGGCGGTTGAATGCATCGATACCAAGCAGAGTTGAGCCTGCACTCATTGCGACGATATACATCAGGCTGGCCAGCCAACCGCCATTTTGCAGGTTAAGAACCCAGGTAAACGCGCCGCCAAGTGAGGCACCGGTTGCCGATGCGTACCAGAGGTCTGAGGTGACCTCCAGGACGAAGAAGACGACAACGACGATCTTACGCAGTCCCTGGTTGTGAATCGGACTGCCTGGCATGAGCGCACTCAGGAAAATGATTTGCGTCACAAAGGCGACGGTATAAGCAATCTTGTTGTCCTTGTCCATACTGCCTTGCAAAAAGGTGAGCAGTTGCTGCGCCGTCATATGCGTGGGAATGATGGTCCCGCCCTGGAGCAATCCGAATACGCTATCGTGAGTGGTTGTGATCTGCTGAATGCTACACCACACCCATGTGATAAGCTCAAGGACAATGAAAATGAAGGCGAAGAGACCGACGCCACCTGCGCTGCTCGCGGAAGCGGTCCCGCCGTTTCTGGTAGTACGCATGATTACACCTCCTCGTCGCGGTTATAGACCGAATAGTCTTCTATGATGTCTTCATGATCCAGGATCGCCAGGAAGAGAGGATCAATCTCGCATTCTTCCCATTCCATGATGATGTAGCCAAGCCCCCGCGCGGTAACGCCATGAGCGACGAGAATCACTTCATCACGATCTTCAAACCACGCCTCAATCTTTTCCAGAAGTGGGCCGATCGGGCCTTCGAGCGTGAAATGCAGGCCCTGATAGGTGCCAGCAGGCAACGCTTCGCCTGAGCTTTGAGGCAGGACGCCGTTCCCAAAGGTGTAGGGAACCATTTCTCTTGCCATGACTTACCCCTTTCTTTTTGCTTGTTTGACCAGGTATCGCACGAAGAGGTACAGTCCGAAGAGAATGCATGCTGCGATAAACGTCACAAGCGTCACGCCAAAGTACCACACAACAATCGCCAGGGTCATCGCCAGGCACACCCATGCAAACGCCAGCACCAGCTCTGGTTCCCCAAATGGACCTACACAACGCTTTTCTTCTTGTGAGACAGACCAGCGACTGCGCCAGCCACTCTCAGGATCGATTCCGTGTTCACGAAGGTAGGCGGATACGTCTTCTTCGGAAGCCAGATTCTCATTACAGTCGGAATTCTGCGAGTGGAAGCCTGTGGCAGCGGCAAAGTGATCACCATCCCAGTTCACCACTCCGTCGATGGGCCAGCCGTGATAAGCGGCCTCATCCGCCGTGTTCATATCCTGCGCCTCTTGCCAGTTCATGCCCTTTGCACACACGCCGCAGATCGCTCCGCTCATGATGCGGTACTGCTGGCAATGGGGACACCTCAATGGGTCCTGGTTGACATGCGCGATGAGTTGCGCATCACTTTCAAAGGTCCAGAGCACACCATTACTGTCGCGGTAGGTGCGCGCTCCAACAATCTCAACATACTCGAAGTCTAAGAGGGTCTCGACTGCTTCTTCGATGTCGCTGCAGGGCGCATCCAGGGATGCCTGGAATGCGGCCAGTTCGAGAGCGGTCAGTGCCTGTGGAAGACCTACAGGCTCATTCATTGCCATGAGTCAAACGCCTTTCTTTTTGCTTCTTTATCGAGAACGGTTACGGCGTAACGCGCTACGAGGCCGATAGCCTTGACGTGCCTGCTTGATCTGAGGAGCAGGTACGTGTTTGCCGTTCGTGCTGTCTGCTGGGCGGCCTCTCTGCTGCCAGCTGGACGGATTGGTTCTAGCAAGAGAGCCCCACTGCAACAAGGCTTGAAGCTGAGAGCTGTTCAGAACGTGTTCCTTTCTGGTCCTACCGGACCAGCTCGACGAGAGACCATCTCTCGCGTCTGATCACTCCCACGAGAATGACCAGGCGTGAGAGAGCGAGCGGTGCCCGCTCTCTCTTCTGCTCTTCAGTGCACCTCCACTCCTGGCAGAACGTGATTGAGCAAATTGCGCAGCCGTCCTGCTTCGCGTGCCGTGAGAAAGGTCTGATGACCGCCCCAGCACAGCCGTAACGTCTGATCGGTGTGATCGTACTCGGCAATGTGTGTGCCCAGGTCCTCTGTGCTGAAGTGCTCGACGGGTTGTGTGACCTGCCTGTCTCAAAGGTAGGTGTCCCGTTCCCGGCGCTCGGCGGCTTGTGCCAGGCGGATCTGCCTGTCAAGTTCCTGTGGGGTCATACCTGCACCTCCCTGTGCTGCTGTAACAGATGTGCCATTTGCGCCTCGACGAGCGCCTGGCCGCTGTGTACGGTGGTCATTCGTGGGACGATCTGGCCTTGCTCGATCGTCGAGGTGAGATTGCAGAGGCGACAGAGAACGAGCTGGCTCCCATCAAGCTGTTGGGAGCTTGCGCCTAACGGTTTGCCCATCTGATCCTTCCCACAGACGGCACAAGGCGTCGTGCGTGATATGGATGTCATTGCTGCCTCGTCTCTGCTTGCAATGAAGGTTCCATAGCTGGCCTGCCGGTCAAAGGGCAGGCTCCCATAGCGATTGATCGCCGCCTGCACCGTCGGGGTGTGCGAGACATGCTGGCTTTGCCGGTTATGGAAGGTGACGATCTGCTGCGCGCCGGTGGGCAAGGTGACGATGGCCTTGCCACGGCCAAAGCGGGAGATGCGGGCCTTCAATTCGTCGTTGGAGAGATCCGAGCAATGAAGATGCTCCAGGTACCGCTTGAGGTCAGTGTCCAGGCTGGCGCGGAAGAAGGCCAACAGTCCTGGATAGAGGACCCGCTTGGACAGTTCAGAAATCTTGGGGCAAAAGTAGGCCGGGGTGAGGCCGCGCTTGCGACCCGTAGAGCCAACGGCCTGGAAAGCATCGAACAACTGCCGGAAGGTATCTGGCGTCAGGTACGATCCGCGCCGTTGGGGAAGCCAGTGGTGGGCCTCATCCAGTACTACCAAGCAGGGCACGCGATCATGCGTCGGCAGGGCCTCGGCCCATTGCATGAGTTGTCCAACGATGGTGCACATCATGGCAGCTGCCGCTTCCTCATCGCCCCAGGAAGACAGATCATAGACGACTTGCAGGCCACCTCCAAGCACATCGTAGCCAGTCGGACAATTCGTGCTGGTTGCAATCATTCCACGCGAGAGGATATCCGCGATAGGGAGCCAATCGCCTTCACGGTCGAAGATGACCATCGGGACCGGGTACCGCCCGATCTGCTCACAGAGCCGCACCCCAAAGGTAGTCTTGCCCGTACCAGGAAGACCAAAGCCAGCGATCTGGTGCCCAAAGACCTGATCGATCTCGATCTGCAGGTTGGGAGCCAGGTCGAGTATTCGAGGCTGCGCCGTGGTGCTGGTAGAACGGGAGGTCAGTTTCAGAGCGTTCATGCCTGTACCCCCTTCTCGCCGAGAGCGGCTATCAGTTTGGGATCGCGGCGCAACTCGGCATAGGCGCGGGCTCGCAGGTGCTTCATCGCGTATCGACTTTGCGAGCAGGCAGGTGATGGTTTGCGGGAATTGGCATGTGGACAGAATGCTGGAAGATGAAAACGCTGGTGAAGCGCACGTTGATAGTGGAGTGGCAATCGACGCAGTGCTGAATAAAGAGTCGGTCTACGTGGATCAACGGGCATCGTTGTGGGAGCCGTAAGCACGTCGTAGTGCGTGAAGGTCTCTGTGCCCGGCAGAGCGGCATCTAGGCTCTCGCAGTCGGCGAGAGAGTGATAGGTCCATTGGACGGTGTGGCATGCCATCCGGTAAAGGTACACGCCTGGATTGCGTATCGTTGCAGGGATCTTGTCGAGAGACTCAGCGAGCGCGGCATACGCCTCGTGGCAGGCGTCGTTAAACTCAAACCAGCGGGTCGGAGGATAGCGCAAAATGTAGTTGCGTACGGCAGCCAGATTGTCCTGGATCAGGGTTTCACGAGCCTCTTGTGCACCTGGAAGGTTCTTCCAGATGAGGGTGAACAGGCGGTACTCTTCAGCGCGTGGTAAAAAGCGATTGGTTGTCGATGTCGTCACGGGTGCATCTCCTTTGCACTTGACGCCAGGCGCTCCATCGCGTATGCTTGAAGCGAGTCTGACGAGATGACAGATGGCTCAACTGACCCGGCGTGGTGATGACACGCTGGGTCGTCCACTTTCTACGAGATCTTCACTACTGCGGTCTCCATACCGAGACTCTTTCCACAAGGACAGAATCGCTTTGACCTGCTCGTGCTGCTCTTCGGTGAGCAGTGCCTGAGCAAGCGCATCAATGAAGTACGTCATCAGGCCATTGACGGCTGGTGTGGAATGGACATCTTCTTTTGCTCCTTCCAGGTTCTTGAGCGTCGACTCGATGATGGTGTTCACTCTGATGGTGGTCTTGGCTGGTTGTTTCATCTAAATTTCCTTCTTATCTTATTTTAATACGAACTAAGTGGTTCGTACCAATATTTATAACATACTTTACTTTTTTATTCAAGATTATTTGGTACGTATCAAAAAGTAAGAAAATGAAGAGACGGAATGGCATATGATAGACGATGACTTAACCTTGAAGTGTTCTGACAGAATGCAAGCGCGTCATTGTAGTGTTCAAATCGTACAAGGGCGTTGTCCAGGACAATCGTCTCAATCGAGAGATTGTCACCCTCGTTTGTCAAACGCGCGGGATAAAAGTGGTGGTCTTCGCCTCGGAGCGCCGCGTAGATTGAAGGTGGAGTAATACACTGAAATGCTTCGCGCACAGGTATTCCCGTTTCTCTGTATCCCTCTTCTGGCATGAGTAATATCCTTCAGCATGGTATAATAGCGTTGTTTGACCTGTATCAATTATGGAGTGTGTCAATTCGATGGAACAGGCCCAAATTGTGGCAACCATTTCTCGCCAGGTTGCTTAAGTTGAGGAAAAAAGCGTGGCTATGCAAGAACCTCTCCGTGGCTTGCCAATGGTTGGTCAAGTCCTCAAAGAATATCGAAAAGCACATAGCATATCGCAAGAGCAACTTGCGGCTGATCTGAACATGGAACCGCGCAAACTTCGAGCATATGAAAACGGTGAGCGAGCGCTCAATAATATCAACGAGCTGCGGCGCATCTCCGATCTCCTAGCCATCGAGCCAGAACGCTTGGGAATAGCAGCATCGATCTCTCTCCCACGGACGCCCGAAGAGATCGAAGATGTGATTAAGCACGTGTGGAATCTCGTCGAAGAATCGCGTCTTCAGGAGGCTCGGGTGACGATTGAGCACTTGATGCACAACATCCAATCTCAAATCACGTCCGAAGATCCAATCCTGCTGTGCGCTCTCGCTCGTGCGTATCACACTGCAGGATACGTTGTGTCCGAAGCGACACGCGCTAGCGAATCCTACAGCGCAATTCTTCATTATGAGCAAATGGAGTTTATCGCGCGTCTCCTCAACGACCATACGCTGCTCAACATCGCTTTAACTTATCAGGGTGATATGTTTCGCCGACTGGGCAGTGTCACAAAAGCCATCACATACCTTGAGGCCGCACGAGATACGACCCCCCGGGCCGATGCCGCGGCACGCGGAAATGGTATTCAGTTATTAGGGCGCGCCTACCTGCGAAGGGGTGAGTTCGGTAACTTTGAACGCACGATGGCCGAAGCAGAAGAACTGGCCTCTACCTTTGACCCGCGAGCGAGCAGTACTCAGGGGCACTACAGCCTTGGCACGGTCTATGAAGAGTACGGGCGCAGCTACACTGATCTGGGGCAGATGCAAAAAGCCATGGACTACCTCGATCGTGCCCAAGCAACACTGCCGTCCACGAAGTTTTGGGAACTCTTAGTCGTCACATCGCGGGCGACAACGCTGGTAAAAGGCGGGGAATTTAGGAGCGGCATACAACTCGCGATCGAAGCGGCAGAACAGATCCGGGCTGCGGGCATCCTCCGCTATCTCGAGCGCATCTATGGTATCCAACAATACCTGGATAAATTGACAAGGGAAATCGGGCAGATGAGCGTCCCTCTACGCGAGGTCCTTGATGGCGGTGAATACAAAGAAATCTAGAGAAAATCGGACTTGATGAACGCATACTACCTATCGATCAAGGGAGAAGAAACACCATGAGTCAATTTACCGAAGCGGATCGCGAGGCCGTGAAGCAAGCCGTACTCGATTATGTAGAAGGCGTGTACGAAGCAGACCTCACAAAAATTATGCGCAGCGTTCACTCTGACCTGGCAAAGCGAGGCTTCTTCAACAAAGAAGGAGAAACAGGCTACAGCATCTCACCGATGACATTTCCGCAATTGCTTGATCTGGCGAAGAGTTACAATAAGAACAGCAGGATACCGCACGACGCTGCGAAAGAGGTAATCGTCTATGACGCGCTTGATCAGATAGCAAGTGCAAAGCTGATCGCCTGGTGGGGTATCGATTATATGCATCTGGCGAAATACGATGGCAAATGGATGGTTGTAAACGTACTATGGCAAACACACACGAACCAGGATGATAGACTCGCAGATATGGGGGACAGACAAATCACAGAGGTTTAAGAAGAGCGCTGCCTCACGGGTAACCGGGGAATGTATAATCGTAGGAGAGGATGAAGTAACTGGCAACGAATATGATTCGATTGAACAGTATAACCTTCTTGTCGTCTGATGCATAATTCGTCCGTGAGACCTCCAGGACGGGAGTGCTACGAACAATCTCTAGTAAACGCTGCTCTTCCGAGGTCGGCAACCGCCCGATGACGTCCTCGTGAACTTTCTTGATAACTTTGCCATGAGCCTCTTTGATGGCTGATAACACGTCAAATGTTGCATCCCGTTGCATGCTCTCCAAGAGAGAGCCGTTCACAAGTTCAGTAGGATAGAAACTCTCGACAAGACAGTAAGGCACCGTAGCCATTCCCATCCGATACTGAAGACGAACAACAGGAGTACCCCTCTCAATGCCCATCGCGTGGGCAGCATGATCAGGAGCGGGTATGAGGGAGGGGCCATCCAGAAGCGTTTCTTCTGGCACCAGCCCCTGTTGGTCTAAGTACAGGCTAAACCGAGTAAGATGTGTCGGAATACGCGGGCGGCGTTTGTTGACAAATACTCCAGCGCGTCCCTTGGAGACCAGCAAGCCTTCGGCCTGTAATCGTTGGATGACCTTGTTGACGGTATCGTGTGAGACATGAAGCTCTCCAGAGAGCATCCGCAACGACGGTAATCTGCCACTAATGCCGTATTCTCCATTGAGAATGCGCTCACGGAATGCATCGGTGACGGCGTCGAGATGAGGCTCTGGCACGGAAAACCTTCACTTTCTCACTACTCAGCTCCAATAGATGAAACGAACTAGCTAGTACAGATCAATGATAGCACCTCTCCTGCTAAAAGTGAATATGCTTGTACCTTCGGATACTGCCACAACGTTTATTACTACACTCTTCAGGATAGAGGTCTATCTGGGACAAGCCTATTGCTCCTGAGCGAGCAGAACATTCGCAATGCCTTCCCAGAGGTGAGGGATGAGAGCCTGCTCATGATGGATGGTACACTGTAACGGCACTGGGTATTGATGGTCTCCCCTGCCGAATAGCTCGCCTCCGATTTTCTAGCCATGCCTCTGTTCCCCTGGTCTGTCCGACACACAGCTTTGGTCGTTTCTCAGGAGTGTTTCATGATGACCATTTTCCACACCTTTTCTATTCCATTCAGGAACGGCCTCTTTCGGCACAGCGACCTATAGGTGCACGCCAGCGCGATCGTCAGACAAAGCTTTCCTGGAATCCGTCAACGGTGGAAGTTCTGCTACTGAATTTGCAACTGGAAGATCAAGCACAAGAATGGGCATGGGTAGTGCACTGCTTGCGTCAGGAATCATTTCATACAGATCGCTCCACCTTGCTACCTGAGCCACTCTATGCACTTACGAAGATGGAAGAGTATGCGCAGAGAATTGCTGATGAGGAAGAATAGCCAAGAGAGGAAAAGGCCAGAGAGGCATTGCCTTTATATGATGTGCACTGATCTAAACACTCACATCCGCTTGGCAAACAGAGAAGTGAACTGGTATACTTTCGCTAAAAGCAGTGAAAGGATCAACAAACAGAGCCGTGTCATCATCATCAGATGCTTCGATTGAACGAGCGCCTCGTCCTCCAACCGAATACTTGCAAGGAATCGTGGAACGGGTGACCTATCATGCCGAGGATACTGGTTACACCGTGGCACGCTTCAAGATCCCTTCCGAGCGTGATCTCGTCACGATCGTTGGGCGCTTCCCTGCTATTCACGCAGGTCAGACACTGCGCCTCAGTGGGTACTGGCGAGAGAATCCCAAGTACGGGTCACAATTCCAGGTGATCCATGCTCAGGAGACCAAACCTGCGACTCTGACAGGTCTGGAGAAGTATCTGGGCAGCGGGCTTATTAAAGGGGTTGGCCCGGTGACGGCCAAACGCATTGTGGCTCACTTCGGCCTGGAAACCCTTGATATCATCGAAGAGCACTCTGATCGACTCATTGAAGTCGCTGGCATTGGGAAAGGGCGCGTGGAGCGCATCCAGAGCGCATGGGTAGCACAGAAGGCGATCAAAGAGGTGATGGTGTTTCTCCAAGGGCATGGAGTCTCGACCACCTATGCTGTCAAGATTTACAAGCAGTATGGCGACCAGGCAATTGAGATCGTCTCGAAGAACCCTTATCAGCTTGCCGCCGACATCTATGGCATCGGCTTTATCACCGCCGATACCATCGCTCGCCATCTCAGCGTTGCTCCTGATTCACCTTTTCGCTACCAAGCCGGGATCGCCCATGTCCTGAGTGTGGCTGCTGAGGATGGGCACTGCTTCTTGCCTCATGAAGAACTGACTGATCGTGTGGTCAAACAACTGGCACTGCCTGAGCATCCTGTTGAGCCTGCGCGTATCACGGAACTCATTGGTCAAATGGCAGAGACCAAGCAGCTCATCATGCAACCAGGATATGGCGATCTCAAGACGCAGCAGATCTGCTACACTCCTGCCTTTTACCACACCGAAGTGGCTCTCGCTACACGCCTTGCCACCTTTGCAAAATCTCCTGTAGAGGTGGATCTCTCACGTGTGCAGCACTGGATAGACGGCTACACTCAGAAAATGGGAATGACGCTCTCCGACCAGCAGCGACGTGCCGTAGAACTAGCAGCCACCTCACGCCTGCTGGTGCTCACAGGAGGGCCAGGATGCGGAAAAACGTTTACGACCAAAACGATTGCCGCCCTGTGGAAAGCGATGGGCAAGTCCATCCTCCTCGCAGCACCAACCGGACGAGCGGCGCAGCGTCTTTCAGAGATGACCAAACGAGAAGCCAAAACGATTCATCGCCTGCTCGCATTTGATCCCAAAACGATGCACTTCCGCTTCGATGAGCAGAATCCTTTGGAGGCTGAGGCGATCATCGTCGATGAGGCCTCCATGCTCGACCTGTTCCTGGCATATTCTCTGGTAAAAGCGATTCCACCGAATGCACAGGTGCTCCTGGTCGGCGATATCGATCAATTGCCTAGCGTCGGGCCAGGAATGGTATTGCGCGATATGATCGCCTCGGAACAGATCCCAGTGGTAAGGCTGACCGAAGTCTTTCGCCAGGCGGCATCCAGCCACATCATCACGAATGCTCATCTGATCAATGCCGGGCAGTTTCCCCATCTGACACCGACGACGAAGTTCGCCCAGTCAGACTGTCTGTGGTTGGAGGCAGCAGAGCCTCTGCTCGGGGCAGAAGGCATTGGCCACCTGGTCAGTGAGTTCTTACCCAAACATGGCATTGATCCAGTGAAGCAGGTACAGATCCTCTGTCCCGCCACACGCGGAGAGATTGGCACACGACAGCTCAACACCATGCTCCAGCAGATCCTTAACCCACCGCAGCCTGGAAAAGTGGAACTGGCTCGCGGCGGGCACATGCTGCGGATGGGGGACCGGGTCATCCAGCAGGTCAATGACTACCAGCGGGAAGTGTTCAATGGTGACCTGGGCACCATCGCTTCCATTGACTTGGAGGAGCAAGAAGTTACTGTGCAGTTTGCTGAGCGTGCTGTGACGTATGACTACGCCGACCTCTCTGAACTGGCCCTGGCCTGGGCCGTCACCGTCCACAAGTCACAGGGAAGTGAGTATCCTGTCGTGATTCTTCCCATTTTCATGCAGCACTACATGCTTCTCTCGCGCAATCTCCTCTACACAGGGCTTACTCGTGCCAAGCAGCTCGCTATTCTGGTTGGTCCTACGAAAGCCATTGGGTTGAGTGTCAAACGTATCATGGATCGAGAGCGCTACACGGCACTAGCCAACCGTCTACAAGCCATGGAACCTCACCAGGAGTCCGCTCACAAGCATGCATGAGGCAGTTGCTTGCGCACGAGAAAATGTCTACATTTACCATCGTCGAGATGCAAGGGGTCACTCCAACACGCTCTGGTTCTTCCTCTGGGAAAGAGGACGCTGTTGCATTCCCCCTTGCTGCTGTGACATTATTCATACAATACCCTGAATAGATGTCACGTAACACAATCCCAGACACAGCTGGACGTATGATGTGCTCGTCAACTGAAATCGCCTACGATGGTGTTCAAATACGCGAAGCGCTCCGGCATTGTCAATGAAGGGGTCATCATCACTGAATGAGGAGATGTCGTGCCTCATGCCACACCTGTAGCGACTAGAGAAGCACGACACAAAGGAGGCAGGCCATGTTTGTACGTTGGAAGAAACGGAAAAGCGATGATGGGCAACGTTCTTCACTTGCTGCATATCTGGTGCAATCGGTACGTCTCGACGGCAAGCCTCGTCAACGCGTGATGGCCTACCTTGGTGTGCCTCAAGCTCGTTCGGGATGGTGGTGTGATGTTGAGGAGAAGCTGTACGCACTCCATCTGAATGAGGGCATCAGAAAACAGGTGTTACAGACCCTTGCACAAAAGGCGTCTCGCCCTTCGGAAGAGGAGATGAAAGAAGCATACGCAACAAGAGCCGCCTTTCGAGAGCAGTACCCACCACCGCCTGTCGTGCCTCACACGCCACCACCATTAGTCCCTTCAGGCACGACAGAAGAAGAGGAAGAGCGCCCGCTTCTGATCACGTGGAAGGTGCAGCAACCGAGGGTGCAACCGAGGAAGGATGCTCAGTATACCGCCTCTCTGGCCAAATCCGTCTCCATTGATGGCAAGAATCACCTCTCGATCATCACTTCCTTGGGATCTCTTGGAGCACACAACTTGCAGGGAGACCGTTGGGGATGGAAAAGGTTCTGGTATCAGGTGCATGGCTCCTTGTGCCTAGCACAGGTGGATCGTGAGACCTACCACGAAACCATACGCCTGTTATCGATGTGGGTGAAGCCTCCGACGCCAGAGGAGCTGGTTCAGATCATCCAGCATCAGCTGAACGCTGATGAGCGGTCTACTCAAAAGCACCTTGAGAGCGCGCTCGTGGCAGTGGAGAGATGGCTGAAGAAGAGCGATGATCTGCGTACCGTCCGCTCACGTGAAAGCCAGTATTTCGGTAAGGAAAAGGTAGTGCCTCACGTCTGACATATTTGTTAGAGGTGAGGCACTACAGAAGTCAGCAGCAACGATCTCTGAGTGCTCTGAGTGTTCAGAGCAAAAAGATGAGAAGGAAGAAAACGTCTCTCAATGCCTCATTGACCGGCAACGAACAAGCAACTTGTTGGAATTACCATAACCTCGTGTTTTTGTCAAGTAAATTATGGCTCATCCTCACAGTGGTATTGGTGGCGAAATCCGGTGAGCCTGCATCTGGTAGAATAAAGGGAGCTTTGTCGTTACCATGAGCCGAGCAGGAGGCCAGCTATGTCGATGAAACCCCAACCAATCCCTGAGATCCCACTGGAAATGGTTCGAGTCGTGCGTGCAGTCTTTCCAAAGGGCAATGTCTACATTCATCTTCGCGATACATTAGGAAGCATCTACCAGGATGAGCTTTTTGCCGATCTGTATCCAGGTCGCGGACAGCCAGCCTATGCTCCGTGGCGGCTAGCCCTGGTCACCATCTTTCAATTCATGGAGAATCTGACCGACCGTCAAGCTGCCGATGCAGTACGCAGTCGGTTGGATTGGAAATACGCCCTCAGTCTCGAATTGACTGACCCGGGATTTGACCACGTGCGCCATGTCACGTAGCAATCTATCGCTGACGCAGTCAGCACATGAAACTCAGAGGAGGTCTCTAAGGACAACCAACTTACCGGATGCTGAAAGGCTCAAGGGAACATAGCAGGTTGGAAACGCCGTAACCTCCACGAGACGCAACGAGGAGATGTACGGCAAGTCCTGCGTCCTATGGTAAGAGCTAGACTGCTCGAAGTCTCATCCTGACTGGGTTTAGAAGCCAACCTGCCGGAAAGTGTCTGAAACCGGCACTCTCTCCTGTCTCTATTAGTGTGGTCGATAGAGGCACCTCTGGGAGAAGCAGAGCTATCAACGGGATACGCTCAAAGGATGAGGAGACTACCTAAAGGACGCTCGATACGTAGATTGCTCACGGAACATGGGATTGTCTAAGGACCCAGAGGTCTATGATAACGGAGTCGCCGTAGTAGTCCGATCTCAGGAGAGCTGAGCACATGGCGAAGGGCGACAGGGAGTTCAGATTGAAAGCACAGGGAGGTACTCGTGATGAGATGCGCCGAAACTGTCTTAACAATCATCCGAGAACGTGGCAAACGAGGATTGCCATTGGAAGATGTTTATCGCATGCTCTACAACCCAGAGCTGTATCTACGCGCCTATGCTCGTTTGTACAAAAACAACGGGGCGATGACGCAAGGAGCAACCGCTGAAACAGTAGATGCGATGTCATTGGCGAAAATCGAACAGCTCATCAACGATATTCGCCATGAACGGCATCGATGGACGCCAGTGCGACGGGTCTATATTCCAAAGAAGAAAGGGGTTCTAACCAAAACCCAGGGTTGAATTAAGGATAAGCCCGCAACCGCTGAGGTGTAACCCAATCATCGTTGAGCAGATCAGCTCTCAGAGCGACGATGGCAGTCGCATTGGACCGACACCAGCGCATGCCTCGCTTTTTCATACGGCGGTTGATGACGATGGCGACTGCTCGCTCAATCATCCCGCTGCCCACAGGATAGCCCTGGTTTTTCCACTGCTCCTACGAACCAATCCAGGGGCGTTGGTTTTCGACGTACCGGATTGCCTCCTGGAGAGGCTTGAGCAGATTGGTGGGCACGCCAATCGAGAGGCGACGCAACCCCTCCAAAGCCTGATCGACATTGCCCAGCCACAAACACGAGCGATGGAAGTGCAACTGATAGTCGCGCTCCTTTGCCGCCAACTCTTTGGCTCGTGCCACCGCCATGATGGCATGACTGACCTCGCGCCAGAGATGGGCCCAGTCCAAAATACAGGGAGCTTGCGGGAAGTGTTTGCCTTGCTCCTTTTTGATCCACTCGGCTCCATCCGCAATCACCACCACCGGGCGCGAAGGATCAGCATCGAGTTCCTGTGCAGCAGCTTGGGCCTGGTGCCCAATTTGTCGCGAAGGACCAAAGGTGGCCACAGAGCGTCGCTTCGCCAGCCGATGGCGTTGCCTGGCAGGTTTTCTCGGCCCTCCTCGCTTGCTCCACGAAAACGTGGTGTCGAAGTCCGGCATGGGCAAGTCTTCCATCTGCGAGCAGACCACTGCGACTTTGCCCTCCATCCCTCCGCGTTGTTCCCGGCTGCATACCCAGCCTCCGTCCAACCCGACCAGCAGAGGCTCTTTCTCCGGGGAGGCTGATGCTCTCGCCTGAGCCGGCTCGCTGCTGGCCCGCTCTGCCTCTTCTTGTTGCTGTGCGGCTCGTTGCTTGCCTTGTTGGTTGGTGAGCAGACGGATTTCTTCCGCGCTGACTTGAGCTCCGCTCAGTTTCTTGAGCAGATGAGCTGCCACCCGAGAGGGCCAGGAACACCCCGCTAGCATGGCCGCTTCTCGCAGAGAGGGCGTCATGGTCACTCCCTTGAGCGAGGCGAACAGCCGATTGGCCGGGCAATACCTGTGCCCGCATGCTAGACAGCGAAAGCGCCGCCGCTGCACCGTGACGCGCCCGAAGCACGTGGCGATCACCCGACGCGCCGTTCCTTCCAGTCGGCTCTGTGCTTGCCCGCAATGCGAGCAAATCCGCTGTTCGTCCTCCCATTGCCTCACGGCCTCTTTCATGGCATGGCCCATCGCCTGCTGGCCTGCTTCTTGAATCTGTTCTTCCATCTCGCTGATCCCTACACTTGCTTCCAGTTCAATCGTGAGCGATACTTGTACCTGCATGAGAGAAATCTCCTCGTGTGATCAAATTCGTTTTCTTTTCTTTTCACACGAGGAGTTTCTCGCTTTTTTGACAACCCTGGGTTTTGGTTAGAACCGAAGAAAGGAGGACAAAGACCTTTAGGATTGCCCACCTGGAAAGACAAACTGCTGCGTAGCGCGTCATGCGCTCCATTCTGGAAGCCTACTACGAACCGCAGATGAGTCAGCATTCACATGCGTTCCGTCCCGGTCGAGGATGCCATACAGCACTCCGAGAGATCCAGACCACTTGGACCGGCTCTCGCTGGCTGGTGGAGGGCGATATCGCCAAATTCTTCGACACGATGGACCACGAGGTCTTGCTCGCTATTCTTAGCGAGAAAATCCACGATCAGCGGTTTCTGAGGCTGGTTCGACACTTGCTCAAAAGTGGGTATTTGGAGGAATGGACATTCAACACCACTCTGAGCGGATGCCCGCAAGGAGGAGTAAGTGCGCTGCGAGGCGCGTAGCGGTAATACTTTCGGAGGTGAAAACCACTTGAAAGATGGTGTCCTCCCCAGGGCACCAAGGCTGATCTGGCAGGCAGGGGACAAGGAGTAAGAACCTGTCTGAAGCCCGGAGAACACGGGACAGAACGCTGGCACTCCGTTACAGCGTGAGGAATCTCACCTGAGTCTGACTATGGTTACGAAAGGAACCCTTGTTTGAAGCATCCTCACCTTGAGCACACCGGAAACGACGGAGATGGTGTGAGACAGCAGGTAATGAAGGTCTTTATTCGCCTTCATGAAACGGCCCTTCGATGCGGGCCAAACCGCTCTAGCTACAGGGGTACAAGCTATCGGCTCCTGTCGGGGGCACTGGGATTGTGCCTTACGGGTGTAAAGAGGGGGCCTACGGTCGGATGTGTGACGTATCGCTACGTGAACGTGAGGCGCGCGCGATGATCGGTCTCTCGAAGACTGAGCTAACTGCGGCTGAAGTGATCATCGCGTGGCGGAGCACCCATAGTAGTCTGAGCCAGAGAAAGTCTGGTACATGGCGAAGGGGTGCAGTCACGATGGACGCAGGAAAGGAAGGCAGGGCTAGTATGTATGCCCGTTATGACCAAACCGGAATATGCGTTCCCTTGCTCATCTTGAGCAAGCGTTGGGAAACGATCGTGATGGAAAGCTGTGTGACGCGAGAGTGTCATGCACAGTTTGGGGAGAGGGATAGAGAAACACGACTATCGCGAGGTAGGAAGGTGCGCTCCGTCCCTACTCCGCTTCACCAGTCCTTGCAAATATGACCTTAGATGGACTAGAGAAAAAGCTACGGGAGAAATACCCAAAGCCAGATCGTGGAAGCAGTAAAGAAAAAGTCAACTTTGTCCGTTTTGCAGATGACTTTATCGTGACTGGTAAGTCCAAAGAGGTCCTAGTGGGTCACTTGCCTTTTCCAATGGGAATGTGAGATGCTGAAGAAAAACGCCATGAAGGAGCCAAGCCATGTCACGTTCAGCATCGGAGCCCTTAAGACCAGTGACAGAAGAGGAAAAAAAGGAATTGCAACGCGTGAGCCGAGCCTCAAGTGAACCGCGTATTCGCCATCAACGAGCGGTAGCCCTGCTGGCGGTCTCTGAGGGGAAAAGCTTGAGTGAAGCAGCACGTCTGGTTGGCTGGAAGGGCCATGATCCAGTGACGAAGGTCACCAGGCGTTTCAACAGTGTGGGGGTAAGTGCTCTGGATGATGTTCCCAGGCCAGGGCCTCATCGAAGGTATGGACCAAGAGAACAGGCACGGATTCTGCAAGAAGCCCGGCGGACTCCAGACCGAAAGGAAGATGCCACAGCAACCTGGTCATTAAGCTTGTTACAACGCGCTCTGCGAGCGGCTCCTGATGGGCTGCCCAAGGTCAGCACCTTTACCATTCTGTATACCTTACACGAGGCAGGTTACCGTTGGCAAAAGGACCGCACATGGTGTCATACTGGCAGAACCCTCAAAAAAGGAAAAGATGGAACAGTGTATCAGAGTGAAGATCCCTCTACCCAGGAAAAAAAACGGTGATTGAGCGGGCCTATATCCTGGCAGAACGTGTAGGTTTACCTTTATGGTGTGAAGATGAGGCAGGCCCGTATCAGACTATTCCTCATCCGGGCTCTGCTTTTCAACCAGAGGGCAGACCAGCACGGCAGGATCACCAGTATATTCGTGGCAAGACCTGCAAACTGCTGACGTTGTTTCGACCGATCACTGGGCAACTACGAGCCTGTCCAGTTGATGCTAGCACCAATGCCATCTTGCATCCCTGGCTCGAAGAGGAACTTGCTGCCGTTCTCAAGACGTGCCCACCTGCCCCAGAAGCGGTTCTGGAGGGGAGACGATGGCAAGATTGGGATCCATTTCCCGCAGCCGAGCAACTAGATCGGATATTGCCTCCCTTACGCATGTTGCTCATCTTGGATAATCTGGCAGGCCACTACAGCCACAATCTGGTGCGTTGGTGCCACGAACGTGGCATTGGACTCTTGTACACGCCCTGTGCTGGCTCCTGGCTCAATATGGCTGAATCGGTGCAGCGCATTCTGATCCGACGAGCGATGGAGGGACACCATATCTATGACGTGGAGATCCTCAAAGATTGGCTGGGAGGATCAGGGGCGACGACCCAATATGTGCTGCCGCGACGTATTCGTTCGGTGCGCTATTACAGACGGGGCGGCAATGCCGTCGCAAATGACAAGTGACCCACTAGAAAGCGAGGTCAAACCGCTCATTGAAGCGTTCATGAAAGAACGGGGACTGGAATTGTCACCAGAGAAAACTCTCATCACCCACATTGAGGACGGTTTCGACTTTCTTGGGCAGCACCTGCGGAAGTACAACGGGAAGCTGCTCATCACCCCTTCCCGAAAGAACGTCCATACCTTTCTAGAAGGCATACGAAAAGTCGTCAGAGAGAACAAGCAGGCCACCGCTGGCAATCTCATTGCCCAACTGAATCCCAAGATTCGCGGATGGGCGAATTATCACCGGCACGTGGTCAGCAAGGAAACCTACGCAAAGGTGGATCACGCAATCTTTTGTATCCTGTGGCAATGGGCCAAAAGGAGACACCCAAAGAAACCCATCAAATGGGTCAAGAAGAAATACTTCGCCTCCATCGAAGGGCAAAATTGGGTCTTTCATGGCGAAATCCTTGGACAGAAAGGGGCTTTCCAGCCCATTCGACTGCTCAAGGCAAAAAGTATCGCCATCGAACGGCACGTCAAAATCCAGAGTGCAGCCAACCCGTATGATCCCGAATGGGAGACCTACTTTGAAAAACGTCTCGATGTGAAAATGGCACCTGGGCTCTTGGTCACATTCAGTGTGCCTGCTTGCTGTGCATCACGGCGCATCTTGTATTATAATGAAAGAAAACTCTTTCCTGTGGTCTGGAGATGTTGTGATGGGGTCTTCCCCTTTTTTTCCTTTGCCTTCAACCCTCAGTATGGATGCTGTTGAGCAGAACCATAACCTGTTGGTCGTATCTCTTTCTGCGATCTCATCTGTGGTCTCTTGTCCCAGGTGTGGAACGCCAGGCTCACGCATTCACAGCCGATACCGTCGCACCGTTGCCGATGTGGCTTGTGGTGAACAACGCGTGGTTCTCAAGCTGACGGTTCGCAAGTGGGTGTGCGGCTCCCCTTCTTGTTCCCAACGCATCTTTGCTGAACGCTTCGTCGAACTGGTCCAAAGATATGCACGCATGACGGATCGGCTGATCCAAACCTTGCAATCGGTCGGAACCACAACCAACGGGGCCGATGGAGCACGTCTGTCGTCCAGGCTTGCGATGCCGACCACGGGAAAGACAATCATTCGTCGTGTCCTTGAGCTTCCCCTGCCAAGAGATCTCTCCATTCGGAAGGCCGGAATCGACGAATGGGCCTGGAAGAAGGGAGCACGCTACGGGACGATCCTGGTGGATCTCGAACAGCGGCGGGTGGCTGCTCTGCTGGAAGTGCGTTCAGTAGAAACGAGTACCGCCTGGTTTGTAGCGCATCCCCAAGTGGACATCGTCTCGCGCGATCGTGGCAAGATCTTTCGTGAAGCGGCATCTGCTGGTGCTCCCCACGCCAAACACGTTGTCGATCGCTTCCATTTACAAAAGAATTTTGCCGAAGCCTTAGAGAAGTTCTTTCGTCATCACAAACAGTCGCTCAAAGCGGTGGCACACCAGCTTGCAGGGAAGGCGCATGCTGCCCCCAAATCAGTTGCTGAGCAGCAAATCGAACAGGAACGTGAGCAGCGCCATCAGCAACGGGTTCGTCGCCATCAGCAGATCTGGACGTTGTTTCGTGCCGGATACCACAAAGAGGACATCGCAACGATGATCGGGATAGGAAGCAGCAGCGTCTATCGAGCACTAGAGCACGAACATCCACCAGCCCAAGAAACTCGTCGCCGTACCGGGCATGTGGCTGGCCCCTATCTGTCTTACCTGAGTGATCGATGGAACCAAGGATGTCATACTGCGGCTCTTATGAGGGATATCCGCTCGTCGCTTTTAGAAATGACAAAGGAATCGAGCGGCTAACCGCTCATAATAGCCTGTTAAGAGGGATTAAATTGGTTGAATTTAATCCCTCTTAACAGCAAAGTTGTATGAAGAGGTTGTGGCTCAGGGGTATCCAGGATCGCTGCGTACCATTGACCGGATCGTTCGACAATTTCGCCCCCAGAGAACACAAGCGGTGAGCAGGCAAACCATTACTCAGAGGAATGTTCCCTCCACGAGGTCGGCGGCACTCATGATGGTTCGTCCAGCCCAACATCGCACCAAAGAGCAAATCGCCTTCATCGACCAGATCGTGAGCCGTGATCCCACGATTGCAACGGCCTTCACCCTCACACGGGAGTTTGGGCAGCTCCTACGCCAGCGTCAAGGGGTGCAACGATTGGAGCAGTGGAAAGCAGCCGTGCGCTCAAGTGGGATCACGGAACTCGTCCGCTTTGTTGAGGGGCTGGCTGACGATGAAGCAGCAGTGGCAAATGCTTGTACCGAATCCTACAGTAATGGAATGGTTGAGGGTTTCAACGCCAAAGTCAAACTCATCAAACGGACCTCCTACGGGCAAGCGGGATTTCCGTTACTCCAACGCCGAGTGCTCCTGCATCCAGCGGCTGGGGAGGCATTTGACAAAGAGCAGAGGCAACGCGCCTCTCGCAGGTCTGCGTCTGCCGAACATCCAGAGGCAAGCCCCTCTCGATCTACCCCAACCGCCGAGGTCGGAGCTCGCATTGCCTGACAAACAGGCGCATCATTGGTTACAACGAGCGCTGCTACGCTCGCATCGAGAGGAAAAGGAGGCAGGTATGGCCAAAAGAAGTACCTCGCAGCAGGTTCCAAAGGAGCTGCAAGCACGCTTCGATGAAATCGCTCACCTCACGGATGCCTTCAGCCAAAGGTACTTAAACGACGAGTACGCCCAGCTCTGCCGTGAGCTGACCGCGACCCTGTGTCGCAAGCGTCCTTCGCCACTGGTACGAGGCAAGGCCATCACCTGGGCATGTGGGATCATTCACGCGTTGGGCATGGTGAATTTTCTCTTCGATGCTTCACAGACCCCCCATATTGCGGCTAGCCAGATCTGGGAGTATTTCGATCTGAGTTCCAGTACCATGCAGGCCAAATCCAAGCAGGTTCGCGATCTGTTGGGCATGTATCCGATGGATCCTGATTGGTCGATCCCCTCGATGGTCGACAAGAACCCACTGATCTGGATGCTCGAAGTCAATGGCTTCATCATCGATGTACGCCATGCACCACGTGAGATCCAGGAAGAAGCCTTCCGCAAAGGATTGATCCCTTATATCCCCGACGCATGATCACTCGCTCTCTAAAGCAAGCAGGCACACTGAATGTGGTATTGGTGGCGAAATCGCTTCCTCCATCAAGCAGCGTCTTTCATAAAGCGAGCAAAATGCGAGAGAGGGGTGGAGTGTGGAGCGATGCCCTCCAACCAGTCATGCACCCGGCAGACGTTGATGGCAGTCGCGATCACGACATGCTGAAGATGGGTGCGAGGCTCTCCAACGTAACGCGAACGCCGCAAGCCCATCCGACGCACTCCCTGAGCATGTACTCCTTCTACGCCTGCCCGCTTGGCATACTCTTTCTTGAACTCTTCAGTCTGTTCTCGTTGGCGGGCGGCATCTAAGGCAAAATGCGCTTCTTGTCGCCGCACGGAGAGGCTCCGCCGCTTAGCCTGGGTGCACTTGGAGCGCGCGGGACAGCCTCCACAGATGGCAAAGCCAAACTTGATCTTGATAATCTCCTGATTGCGCGTCCAAGTGGGCGTCCAACTGCTGCTCGTCTGCCCCTGCGGACACCGGGCTTGTTCATGTTCCCAGTCAATCGAGAAATCGGTTAAGGCATATCCGTTCTGTTCCCTTGCTTGCCAGCGATAATCTTTGGCCGTCGGGCCCACTAACTCTACCTGATAGGTTGCCTGGCTAGCGACCAGCGCTTCGGCATCCGTGTACCCCGCATCTACGATATGGTGTTCTGGGAGTAATTCCCGTTGCTCTAAAACCGCATGAATATCGGGAAGCGCTTGTCGATCTGGGGTGGGAGCGATGGTGGTGGTCACTTGTGTGATGAGCCGTGGAAGGTCTTCATCACAGGCTTCACTAAAGTGCGCTTTGTAGCCAATCCAATACGTTGAGCGCTTCTTCGCTGCTGATGCATCAAGATCGTAGGGAGAAAAGAAGAGCTTCGCTGCCTCCAACCGATCCTCGTCAGCAATCCAGGTTCCTCCCTCTACTAGAGGCAAGTAGTCTTGTTTCCACACACGTTGCAGCGTATCAACAGCCGGGATAGAGAGCATCCAGTGACTTTGGAGGTCCGATTCTATTGCTGCCAGCAACCCCCACCCATCCTGGCCTACCTGATGCAGGAGCTGTTGGCGCTTGTCCACGCCCTTCGGGAGGCGAAATTCCTCGGCACGATGTCCATAGCGTTCCAACCAATCTGACTGCACCTGGCCCTGTAACCAGTCGGGAGCTACAACGACCAGGACATTGAGGGCATGGCGCAGCGTTTCTATGACACATTCGGCTCGATTCAGAGCGCGAACTTTCGCCAGCACATGTGTCGAGTCTGTTCGTTGACGCCCGCGCGTTTTGAGCCAGCCACGCTCTTTGCACAGATCTAACACCGCCTCCAAGAAGCGCTCTTCGGCTGTCAGAGCCACCAGGCGCGTCCGAAACTCGCTCAAGACTGTGTGGTCAAATCCCGGGTCAGTCAATTCGAGACTGAGGGCGTATTTCCAATCCAACCGGCTGCGTACTGCATCGGCAGCTTGACGGTCGGTCAGATTCTCCATGAATTGAAAGATGGTGACCAGGGCTAGCCGCCACGGAGCATAGGCTGGCTGTCCGCGACCTGGATACAGATCGGCAAACAGCTCATCCTGGTAGATGCTTCCTAATGTATCGCGAAGATGAATGTAGACATTGCCTTTTGGAAAGACTGCACGCACGACTCGAACCATTTCCGGTGGGATCTCAGGGATTGGTTGGGGTTTCATCGACATAGCTGGCCTCCTGCTCGGCTCATGGGAACAACAAAGATCCCTTTATTCTACCAGATGCACGCTCACCGGATTTCGCCACCAATACCAATGTGTCCAAGAACCAACCTGTGGCACAAAACGGCAAGTTATTCTGGCAAAGGGCAAAGGGTTTTCACTATCATAATGTACTTTATTCGCGCTTGCGTTGAAATTTGCGCTGTATTCGCGTTTCCATTGAAACCTACAGCTTTCCGAAGGAAGAGACTCCACAGAAACGGCTCTTCCACATTTCTCGTGCTTATCCATTCAAATGGATGAGCACGAAGGCTCAACGGAAGAGCTTTGAGGACGTTTGCTTTTCCCATTCAGGCGTTTTCCAATCAGCTCGCAGAGCCAATTGCATCTTCTTTGCTGTAGTGCTGAGCACTACTTTTGCGGAAGAAGCCCCATGAGATGATCCACCAAAGCGGGCCAACCTCATGCTCAATCACCTACTATCATCAACACATCCCAGAACGGCTCACGCAATTTTACCATCCCCAGCCAGCCCGAAAAGAATAGATGAGTGGAGGACATTCTCTTGGAGAAGCTGTGATATGATGGTCGAGTAACTGGAAATGGTGAAAAAGCGCCAGGGAGTTTGTATGAGAAAGATTGTTGTTTCAGAGTTTGTGACGCTGGATGGCGTGATGGAGGACCCGGGTGGGGCGGAAAAGTTCGTGCATGGCGGCTGGTCTATGGCGTACTGGCATGATGAGATCGGGAAGGTGAAATTCGATGAGCTGTTCGCGAGCGATGCGCTGCTGCTGGGGCGCGTGACCTACCAGGGGTTCGCAGCCGCCTGGCCAATCGTGACCGGTACAGGTGAGTTTGGTGAAAGAATGAACAGCATTCCCAAGTACGTTGTTTCTACCACGCTGGAGGAGGTCTCGTGGAACAATTCGAGGCTGATTAAGGGGAATGTCGCGGAAGAGGTCTCGCAGTTGAAACAGCAGCCCGGCCAGGACATTCTGGTCGGCGGCAGCGGTCAGCTTGTCCAGGCGCTGAGGCAGCATGATCTGGTCGATGACTACTGGCTGCTGGTCTACCCGGTGGTGCTGGGGAGCGGGAAGCGGCTCTTTCGAGATGGGGACAGGACGAACCTGAAACTGGTCGAATCGCGGTCGTTTCCGTCGGGGGTTGTGCTCCTTCACTATCAACCTGCTAACCGATAAGCAATAAGCGGATAAGGCGAGGGTATGAGAAAGGTCTTTTTGTTCATGATGGTCAGCCTGGATGGATACTTCGAAGGACCAGACCATGATTTAGGCTGGCATAACGTGGACGAAGAATTCAATGAATTCGCCATCGAGCAGCTCAACGAGGTGGACGCGCTGTTATTCGGACGGGTGACGTATCAGATGATGGCAAGTTTCTGGCCAACCCAGTTTGCCATAGAGAGCGATCCTGTTGTTGCCGGCAAGATGAATAGCCTTCCCAAGCTGGTCTTTTCAATGACGCTGGAGCAGGTCGATTGGGAAAATTCACGGCTAGTGAAAGAGCGTATCGCCGAAGAGGTGTCGCAACTGAAGCAGCAGGAGGGGGGCGACCTGGCGATATTCGGCAGTGCTGCTTTAGCGACATCTTTCCTGCACATGGGCCTGCTCGATGAATTGCGCTTGATGGTGAACCCTATTGTGTTAGGAAGTGGCAGCTCTTTGTTCAAAGGCGTACACGAAAAGCTGAACCTGAAACTGCTCAAGACAAGGGAGTTCCGTTCGGGGAACGTCTTGCTATACTACGAGCCAGAGCAAATTTAAGCGTGTAGTGTTTAACGTGGCTAAGGAGCAGAACATGAGAAAAGTCCTTTCCAGAGACGGCACTCCCATCGCGTTCGATCAGTCGGGCCAGGGGCCTGCGCTTATCCCGGTGGGCGGCGCGACCGTCACTCGATTAGCCCAAGCATCCCTGGCCGCGGCCCTGGCACCCCATTTCACGGTGTTCGCCTATGACCGGCGTGGCCGAGGCGAGAGTGGGGACACAGCGCCTTACGCGGTTGAGCGCGAGGTCGAAGATATCGATGCCCTGATCGCCGAGGCCGGCGGATCGGCGTTCGTCTTTGGTCATTCCTCCGGCGCGGTTCTGGCCCTTGAGGCGGCGCGCCTGCTTCCCACCAGAATCACGAAGCTGGCGGTGTACGAGCCGCCGTTTATCATTGACGACAGTCGTCCTCCCGCACCGGAAGATTATGCAGCGCGCCTCACCGAACTGGTCTCGGAGGGTCGCCGGGGCGATGCGGTCGCGTACTTCATGACAGAGGTAGGATCTCCCGCTGAAATGGTTGCCCAGATGCGGCAATCGCCGATGTGGCCGGGATTAGAGGCAATAGCGCACACGCTCGCTTACGACGTCACCATCATCGGGAACACCCAGAGCGGCGACCCGTTGCCGCTCAGGAAGTGGGCTTCCGTCACAGTCCCCACGCTCGTGATGGACGGCACGGTGTTCCTGGGTCGTGAAGAGGGTCATGCGTTTCTTCGACACGCGGCGCAAGAGCTTACCAATATCCTGCCTGATGGGCGGCATCGCATCCTGGAAGGCCAGGACCACGGCCCAGCTGATGATGTTCTCGTTCCCGCGCTGGTGGAGTTCTTCCTTTCAAACGAGGAGAAACTACCATGAATAGTAAGCGGAACGATGAGCGGGAAAGCGACCTGCCGGCCAATCTGTCCCAGCCTGCGCTACGGGCGCTTGCCGGGGCAGGCTACTCACGACTCGAGCAGTTAACCGACGTCAGCGAGGCTGATCTCAAGCGGCTGCATGGCATGGGATCAAAGGCGCTTGAGCAGCTCCGCCGCGCACTGAGCGCATGTGGCCTGTCGTTTGCCAATGAGAAGGGAGGGGGCAATTCGAAGTTGCGAACTGCGAACGGTGAGCCACGAGGCACTACGTCAAAGTCAATGACATCTCTATGTATTACGAAATGCAGGATGAGGGTGATGGCGGGGCCGAAGGCGAGCCGCTGGTGTTGATAATGGGGTTGGGAACCGACATATCCGAGTGGGATGGTGTCATTCGCTGGCTCGCGAAAAAGTACCGAGTGCTGGCCTTTGATAACCGCGGCGCTGGTCGCTCGGATAAGCCCGACATACCCTATTCGATTGAAATGATGGCCGATGACACAGAAAAGCTGATGCGGGTGCTTGGAATCGAGCAGGCGAACATCCTGGGTGTTTCGATGGGAGGGCGGATCGCGCTGGCATTGGCGCTGCAGTATCCGACGAGCGTCAAAAAGCTTGTTCTGGTCTCAACGTCAGCGAGAATTATCAAGAGCTGGCGGCGGAACTTCTACAGCCTGTTATCCGGCTTGCCCATCTTCAGGAGCAAGTATCCTCAGCCGCGTTACGCATTCACGCGACAACTCGAGGCGTCATCCACATTCGATTATACAGGCAAATTACACGAGTTAGATGTTCCGACGCTCATTCTGCATGGGAAGAAAGATAGGAGCGCGCCCTACGTATTAGCTGAAGAATTGCATACTGGCATACAGGGTTCGAAAATGCTTACCTTCGCGGGAGGCCATCTTTTTTTCCTCATCAGGGAACGCCAGCAGTTCCTCGACGCAGTTGCAGCGTTTGTGTGAGCCAGGAAAGGAACAAGTAATATGTGCAGAAACATCAAGCCGCTCTTCAACTTTGAACCGCCGGCCATCGAAGAAGAGATTCGCGCGGCAGCAATGCAGTTCGTCAGGAAGATCAGTGGCTTCAACACACCTTCCAGGGCGAACGAGGCTGCATTCTACGCGGCGGTCGATGACATCGCCAGGATTTCGGAGCAGCTTCTCGGCTCGCTCGAATCTACCGCGACCCCGAAAAACCGGGAGGAAGAGGCAGCGAAAGCGAAGGCGCGAGCTGCTCAGAGATTCGGCGGGTGAATA
>WNFY01000181.1_pt1 | contig 49444 bp, 46 predicted proteins | sample 5400091 | NCBI WGS metagenome assembly WNFY01 (sample SAMN13153364, study PRJNA577476) | soil metagenome | isolation source: 60 cm soil or saprolite under grassland replicate 1 | place: USA:California | collected 2016-06-15
GAATGACTTTTCCCTGCTAAGCCGATGCGATGAAGCGGCTTCTTTGGATCGACATTTCAAAGGGGCTGGCAATTCTTTTCGTCGCATACTTTCATTTTTTCCGGACATATTTTCAGTACGGCATCCTTCCACCGGCCGACTGGAGCAGCGTTGCGGCGAGCACGCTGAGTATCCTTAGACTGGTTTGGTTCAAAGTGTCAGGACTCGGTTTCCATGCCGTCGGCGTTTTCATAATCCTGGGCGGTTGGACACTGATGCAATCAACCATGCGACGTGCCGAGTCCGGCGCGATCGGGTGGGGCGTGTGGTATCGAGCGCGGATTCTGCGCCTCTATCCGATGTACTGGGTGGCGCATTTGGTTTATTTTCTCTCGCCATTCGTTGCACGGCTGGAACCAGTGGACGGCCGCATCATTCTGAGCCTGCTCGGCCTGCGCTTCATCGATATTCAGATGAATTTCATGTACCTCAACGCAGCGTGGTGGTACTTCTCCATGCTGATCCAGTTCTACCTGATTTTTCCGCTGCTTTTCCTGATGGCGCGCGAAAATGGCCTGTGGGTGTTAGGCGGTTTCGCGATCTGTCGTTTGCCAGAGTTCGCGCTGGGAATGTCGCTCGCCATGTGGCACACGCGTTCGCCTGCACGCGTAGATTGGTTTTTCCTGCGCGGGGCGGGACTGGTTCTTGGACTGATCTTCTACCCTGCAGCGCTGCAACTCTACGACGGCCTCTACAAGTACATTTTCGTGGATTTTGCCACCGGCGCATGTTGCATGCTCGAGATTGTCGGCATCGCCGGAATCATTTCGTTATTCAAGGGGTCAGCGAACCTTTTCGGTCTCGTGGGACTCTATTCCTACGGCTTGTATCTCATTCACCAACCCTACGTCATCTGGCTCGGACTTCGCATTCGTGAGGTACCGATCTGGGCATTTCTTCTGATCTGCGTGCCAACTCTGGCTGCGCTCAGTGCCTGGGGAATGTTTTTGGAAAAGGGCACTAACATGCTCGTGAAGAAACTCGTTTCGCTAAGAAAACCAGCGCACGAATAACAGAACCAGATGCTTCTCGACCGTTAAGGCCGAACGCGTCGCGGAGAACGATACGGATTAGTCATGGCTCGAGTTTCAGGTTTGGAGAAAAAGCAGGCGCCGTGGCATCTGCGCTGGTTCTACGGAATGATGCGCAAGATGTTTGGAAAGGATTTTACCCCGGCGAAGATCCAGATGCGTTTGCCCAGTCTTGTGTGGGGCGGCATTGCCATGGAAGCCGCTCTCGGCCGAAAACGATTAATCTCATTGCGCTACATTCAATTGGGAAAAATCCGCGCCGCAGCCCGGATCGGCTGTCCGTTCTGAGTAGACATCAATTCTGCCGTGGGCAGAAAAGCTGGCTTAAGCGATGAGAAACTACGCGCCGTTCCCGGCAACGATTTGACGCCCTTCAATGATACGGAACGATTGGTCATTGAACTGGGTGACGCGCTGACCAACACGCCGTCGGATGTTTCTGATGAGTTGTATGCCCGTTTACGCAACCAATTTTCCGAGGAACAGCTGATGCAACTGGCAGCGCAGATCGCGTTCGAAAATTATCGCGCCCGGTGGAATCGGCTTTTCAACGTCGAGAGCGACAATCTTTATTATGGACCGACGGCCTCGTAGCGTTGCGGTGGGCCCGGTGTGTCGCAAGTCTGTTTAAATTTGTCGCGATTTCCTCTTTGTCATTCTGAGCGAAGCGAAGAATCTCTGATTATTTCTTCGACCGTACGGCAAAGCAAAAGCCAGAGATGTTTCGCTTCGCTCAACATGACAGGTAAGCGCAACACGCCGAATCCAAACCACTAAGCGCAGCGCGCCGATCCTGGCATTTTTCGCGACGGCTAGGAAGCAGTGGCTCCCAGATTCAACTTCGCTTTGATTTCCTCGACAAGCTCCTGGGGAGATCGTCCCAAATCGATCGTTAGTACCTCTTCATCCGGCTGCGGCTCCTCCAAATCGGCAAACTGACTTTGCAACAACTCTGGATTCATGAAGTGACTGCGTCGACGACGGAGTTGGTTTTCAATAAGCGCGTAATCTCCGCGCAGAAACACAAACTTCACGTCGCCGCTGACGCGTAAGCGCTCCCGATACGCGCGTTTCAATGCAGAGCACGCAAGCACCGCGTTATCTTTTACGGCAAGAGAACGCGTAATCTGCTCGCGCAAAAGTGTCAGCCACGGCCATCGGTCTTCGTCCGTGAGCGGATGACCGCTACGCATCTTCTCGATATTGGCGCGTGGATGGAAATCATCCGCTTCATAAAACCGCCAGCCAAGCTCTTCGGCGAGCAGTCTGCCGATCGTAGTTTTCCCTGCTCCGGAGACGCCGAAAACAATCACAATCACGGTGCATTAGTTTGCCGCCGACTCCCGATTTTTTCTATCAAGAAAGCGACAACGACAAAGAGCGTATAGAAAACCCAAACGCCCATGGCAGTGGCCTTATCTGTCAACGGTGTGCGAGGCACGTACGTATTGCCTATCTGAATGACAACGAGGGCGACTCCGAAAGCGATCACAGCTCCTTTTCGAATTGCCGGCATCGCATTGCGCGCCAGGTAAAGCATGATTCCGGCGCCAAGCAGCCCAATTTCCAACGCAAACTCGAGATCCCGATAATTCCACAAACCGAAACCGACTTTCCACGTGTTGTCGTAGATCGCGAGATCACGGGGATGCGCAATGAGATCGAGAATCCAGTGCGAAAAAACTGCCGCGCCTACAATAAGATCAGCATATTTCCTATAGAAGCTGTGTCGGCTGCAAAATATCTTGTAAGCAAGACCGGCGATACATGACCATGCAATCGCCGCAATCAAGCTATGGGAATACGGGTGGAAATACAAGTCGAGCATGCTGCCAGCGGTGAACCCTTTGATCACGCGCAGCTTCTCAATCCCGAGTAAGACCAGCGTCGCCCAGATGTAATCGAGAAATTGAACCGCAAGGAACAAAACCCAGAGCGGAATTCCGTTCTTCTCACTCTTGGCCGCGAAAGCAACGCTGTAATGCCCGACAAACATTTCACAAGTAGTTGAAAGTTAGCGCAGGCGTTTGGCACAGACGCCTCTACACTGCTACGCGGTCGCGAGTCTCACGGGTAACCGTCGCGCGCCCCAGTTTCCCTGCTGTTCTTCAAAAACACCGGCGATTTCGTAGCCGCAAAATCGACATCGATCGTTTTCAAGATTCCATTTGCCGAGCTCATACCAATCGCGCTCGATCAGCAACTCGCCGCAACCGGGGCACCATGTGCTGCCGCCATCGGTGTCGTGCACGTTTCCGGTATAAACGTAGTGAAGTCCTTTTGAACGCGCGATTTCGCGCGCACGGGTAAGCGTCGCCGGCGGCGTGTGCGGTTTGTTCAGCATTTTGAAATCAGGATGGAATGCGGTGAAATGCCACGGTACATCGGGCCCCAGATTTTCCATGAACCATTCGGACGCACCATGAAGCTCGGCGTCGCTGTCGTTCTCTCCAGGAATCAGCAGCGTGGTGACTTCGAACCAGACGTTTGTTTCATGTCGCAGATATTTAAGCGTGTCGAGCACCGGCTGAAGCTGAGCAAAACATAGTCGATGATAAAATGCCTCAGTGAACGCTTTCAGATCGACATTCGCAGCGTCCATATGGTCATAGAATTCCGGGCGTGCATCGTCAGTGATGTAGCCGGCGGTCACAGCAACCGCCTTGATTCCACGCTCGCGGCACGCATCCGCAACATCGATCGCGTATTCGGCAAAGATCACCGGATCATTGTAAGTAAAGGCAACCGATCGGCATCCGAGCTGTTCAGCCGCAAGCGCGATCTGCTCCGGCGACGCAGCATCTGCGAGCTTGTCCCATTCGCGCGCTTTGGAGATGTCCCAGTTCTGACAAAACCGGCAACCGAGATTGCATCCAGCCGTGCCAAACGAGAGCCCGCTCGTGCCAGGCAGAAAATGGTTCAGCGGTTTCTTTTCAATCGGATCGACGCAAAACCCGCTGCTCCGGCCATAGGTGGTGAGCACCATCTGATCGCCGATCCGTTGCCTAACGAAACAGAATCCGCGCTGTCCTTCGTTGAGCTTGCAAAACCGCGGACAGAGGCGGCACTCAATGCGCCCATCCGGCAACATCGCCCACCAGCGCCCGGGATAATCAGGTTTCGTCAGCTCTGCGACCATTGCAGGCAATATCGCTTAGGAGATCCGGGGATACAGCAATTAAAAGGCCGCAGCCAACGGCAGCGGCTACAGTGGAAGCGTGAATGATACGATTTCGTTCGCGGCCCGATGATTCGACCAAAAATTCGCGCCATCGAATGTTAACGACCGACATGCGAACGGCACGACTGCGATGTCTTTGACTTCCGGCTTTTTCTCTCGCGGATCGAGTCGCGCGATGGTCCAGCTCTCACCGTTCTGTTCGGTCCCGCGCAAGACGTAGATCATTCCATCGACAAACGAGTGGCCTGAGACTTCGGCACCGACGTCGATGACGCGGATGATATTGCCCTTCGCGTCTAGCTCAAGAATGCGATGTTTGTACCATTGACTCAGGTAGAGATGTTCGCCGTCGTAGCTGAGATATGACCCCGTAAATTCCGGGCAAGCGATCTTGTCCTGCTCCGAAAAGCCAATCCCGGGAGCAAACCTGCGAATGTAACGATCGTCATCCGGGCCTTCTCCAATCGTAAAACGAAGCGTTCCGTTCGTCGCAACCGCAGCCCATGGGATGCCAGGCGGTTCTTTCTCGTTGAGCACTTCCCACTTTTTCGGATCGATCACATAAATCCGGCGCAGATCGCGCGAACCCATCCACAATTTGTCACCGTTCCACGCCAGCGCCTGCGGCGCGGCCGCCGGTGAAGGAAACCGTCCTCGCTCTATGATTGTCGAAAGTTTCATGTTACGCGATCAACATCGGTTTGAGTTCAAGGTCCTGCAACAAACGCAGAATAGAGTTGCCATTGGTCGGTCACCTTGTCAGACTCGGTCAGGAGGTCCCCATGAGAACACAATACGTCTTCCGCAAAATCACCTGGCTTGCGCAATGTTGCGCTCTTGTTCTAGCGGCTCTTTCTACGGAAGCTGCCAACTCGGGTATCATCACATTTCAAGAGGGAAATGCCACGTCTTCGGAAAACTCGAACGCCTTGATTGGACATTGGCGAAAAACCACGATCAGCTATACGGGCCCGATAGACGAGCATCTGGTCCTTCATGTCGATGGTACTGTCGAGAACTGGACCGCTACCGCCTACGAGCGCAGGGAGTCCGTGACGGGCCATTGGAACGTTGAGGGCAAAACTCTCACGCTATCGTTCGGTGGCAACGACCGCTCCAACCCGTTCACCTTTTACCAGGGCCAACTTGTTTTCCCAAACATTCCGAATCGCCGCGGGTTCTGGGAAAAGATCGAATAGCAACAACTATTCCTCAGTCAGTTCATTGCTGTGCGGCCGAATCTCTTCTGTTTCGGTCATTAATCTGCCAGCTGGGAATTGTTATGGCGAACTCTGTTCTCGCTCCAGTACGGAAAGAATGTTTCCGGCTGGATCTTTAAACCAGGCAATGGTCGGACCGTTTCCGCGCATGATTCCTTTTTTGTCCGTCTTGATGTTGGGCAGATCATAAATCTCAAAACTCACACCGCGCTTTGTGAGTTCATCGACCGCTTGATCGACATCTTCGACAGGAAAATTAAGGACTGTAAACGCGGCCGGAGTGTGATTCGGCTTGGGATAAATGAGAACATTGTTGCCGCTGGCGAAGTGCAGCGTCAGCAAGCCATTCGATTCCGAAACCTTCAGCCCAAGTGTCTGGCCGTAAAATTCTTTCGCCTTCGGAATATCGTTGGCTGAAAAGCCACTAAACGCTTTGCTGTCTCCCAGCATGTCGAGTCTCCCTAAGTCATACTTCGTTTTCCACGAAGCGTTCGGTTCTCAATTTGATCCGTAGTGAAACCGACTCGAATTTTCATTCTTACGCTGTTGGCGATGATTGCCTTCGCGAGCAATTCGCTCTTATGCCGAGCCGCATTGAAGGAAAGCAGCATCGATCCCGCGACTTTCACGTTCGTTCGTATTTTCTCCGGGGCCCTTGCGCTTTGGCTCCTTTTAAAAATCCAAAGGCTGTTGAGAGCTGAGGGAACGGCTTCGCCTTTAGTTGAGACTTTTTCTGGCTCGTCACTCGTCACTTTTCACTTCTCACTACAAAAGGGAAGTTGGCCCTCCGCCCTCGCACTTTTCATATACGCGGCTGGCTTTTCATTTGCATACCTCAACCTTTCAGCGGGAACCGGCGCACTGCTCTTATTTGGAGCGGTTCAAGCTACGATGATTCTCTGGGGACTGCACAAAGGCGAGCGGTTAAACACAATCCAAACTGTTGGCTTCATCGTCGCGATCACTGGACTGGTCGTGCTGGTATTCCCCGGACTTTCCGCTCCGCCATTAATTGGTTCGATCCTGATGCTGGGAGCCGGTGTAGGCTGGGGTATTTATTCACTACGCGGCAGAGGAGAACGGAATCCGGCAAGCGTCACGACCGGAAATTTTGTCCGCGCGGTTCCGTTCGCGGCTGCTCTCAGTATCATTTTCTTTCCATCGGCAAATTACAATCTTGCTGGGTTCACCTACGCCATAACATCGGGCGCGGTTACATCAGGTCTTGGTTATGTAATTTGGTACACCGCCCTACCCGGGTTGAAAACTGCCGGCGCCGCCACTGTTCAACTTAGCGTTCCGGTGCTGGCCGCCACTGGCGGAATACTGTTGCTCGGTGAACCAATCACGGTGCGTTACGTGCTCGCCTCTGTTGCTGTCCTGGGCGGAATTGGGCTCGTCGTAGCATCTCCGCATCCACAGATAAACTTGTCCAAACGCTAGGGCACGGCGAGCCGAATGGGAGACCAAAAAAACGCGCAGCTTGCACGTCGCCTGCGATAAAATAAGTGAAGGAGAATTAAATCACCATGGCCAAAGTTGTTAAAGTTATCGAACTGATGTCGCAATCGCCGAAGAGCTGGGAGGATGCCGCGCAGAGTGCGGTGAAGGAAGCCACGAAAACACTGCGGAACATTCGCTCGATTTATATCAAGGAATTCACCGCTGAAGTGGATGATGGCAAGGTCACAAACTATCGCATCAACGCAAAGGTCACTTTTGATTTGGAACGCGGCTGATGGCTTCGCCACGCTACGCTGACGTTAAATTATTGAATTGATGTAGCCGCCTCGCTGTGTCGAGGCGCTCCCGACGTATTACTCTCTACAGCACGGCGACACAGCGCCGTGGCTACGGTGTCGTGAATCGTGGTTCGGCGGAGTCTCTTGATGACTCGCGTCACACCTTCTTCGGTCGCAGCAGAGGAAAAAGGATCACGTCCCGAATCGACTCTGCCCCGGTGAGCAGCATGGTGAGCCGGTCGATGCCAATTCCGACGCCACCCGCGGGGGGCATGCCATGTTCAAGCGCGAGGAGAAATTCCTCGTCAATTTTTTGTCTCTCTTCGCCCGCCTGTTCCAGAAGCCGCTGGCGCTGCACGAGCGGATCGTTTAACTCGCTGTAACCGGGCGCGATCTCCGCTCCGTTAATGATCAGTTCGAAAACGTCGACCAGCGAGTCGTCCGCTGCGTTTTGTTTTGCCAGCGGCACCAACTCTTTCGGGCAGTGCGTGACAAACAGCGGGTCGATCGTCTTTTCTTCAATCAGTTTTTCAAATACGTGTTGCGTCACTTCGAAATCAGCCAGCTGAGGAAGGATTTCCAATTTGAACTGGTTCGTGGCGCGATCTCGCCGTTGCTCGTCGGAGAGCTCGAACCAGTCCTGCCCGGCAACTTCCCGCACCAAATCGTGATAGCGGGCGCGGCGCCAGGGCCGTTTCAGGTTGATCGTGCGAACAATTTTTCCATCTGCGTCTCGATGCTCGATTTGGAGGGGCGAGCTCCCGCGAGCTTTCTCAACGCGCGGCGCCGGCGTCGCAGGAGCTCCGCCCTCCAATTTCGCAGCGTCCAGCGCGAGAATTTTCTCGGCGAGATAACAAACCAGTTCCTCGACCAGATTCGCCATCTTTTCAAAATCGGCATACGCCCAATAAGCTTCGAGCATTGTGAATTCCGGATTGTGTTTTCTGGAAATACCTTCGTTACGAAAGTTACGGTTGATTTCGAATACCTTGTTGAGTCCACCGACAAGTAAACGTTTCAGATAGAGCTCCAACGCAATGCGCAGATAAAGATCGATGCCGAGCGCCTTATGATGTGTTCTGAACGGTTCGGCGGCCGCACCTCCTGGGATTGTCTGCAAAATCGGCGTCTCCACTTCCAGAAACCCGCGGTCCTCGAAGAAGCGCCTCGTTTCCCGAACAATTGCGATGCGTTTTTCGAGAACCGCGCGGGAATGCTCGTTCGTAATAAGATCCAGATAACGTTGCCGGTACCGGGCTTCGACGTCCTGTAATCCGTGCCATTTCTCAGGAAGCGGCCGCAAAGCTTTGGTCAGTAATTGGAACGTGCGCACTTTCAATGTCGATTCCCCGCTTTTAGTGACAAAACAGGTTCCCTCCACGCCGATGAAATCGCCAAGATCGAGTAACCGAAAAAGATCGATCAGCTCCGCCCCGACCTCGTTCGCGTGAATGTATATTTGAATGCGCCCCGTCGCGTCGCGCAGATCGAGAAAATGACTCTTGCCCATGTCGCGATGCGCGGTAATGCGGCCGGCTGCGCGAAGGGTCTCGCCTTCCTTAAATTTTTCGCGCACCTCCGCAATCGATCCGGTTACCTCAAAGCCGCCGCCGAATGGCTCGATGCCTTTCGCACGAAGCGCATCGAGCTTTTTGCGCCGCAGCGCGATTAACTCATTTTCTTCATCCATCGAAGGTGAATCCAAGCGTTGCGAAGTTTGGAACTAAAAACCTCGCCTTGTTTTAAGTTGAACGTGCTTCAATCATCGTGCGGTGAGTCGGTTGATAAAGACCGATCTCACCGCCGCTCGGCAGCCGAACACTCGTGCTGATTCCCCACTCGGCTTCCACCGGATTCGCACAGGCCACACCCTTACTTTTCAACAATCCGATTACGCTGCCCAAATCGTCGCACATCAGATAGAGAAGGCCCCCCAGCATGGGATGTTCTGCATGCATCTGCACAAATTCGCCATCACCCGGATGGACCGCCAGTTCGGCAGGCGGCAATGCAAATATCAGCCAGCCATCGCCAAGATCGACCGACGGAAATTCCAGCACCGTTTTGAAGAACGCACGATCGGCTTCGGGGTCCTTGCTATAGAGAAGAAAATGCGCTCCCGCAATCATTGCGGCAGTATATTGATGTCGCGCAAAATGAACAGTCTCAATAACGCGTTGTTGTTGGAATATATTGGTTTGCCAATGAAAGGCCGAAAATGAGATAGTTTGCCTGGCGCACCTTGGGATGTTCCAGCAGGGTGTCGTGATCGAAATGACTGCGAATTTACCGGAAACAACTTCGAAAATGGAAGGGCCGTTGGTGAAACAGTTCTCTGTTTTTCTTCCGAACAAGGTCGGGGCAATGTTGGACGTCGTGAAACTGCTCAGTGCTCAGAGCACTCACGCGGTGGCGTTGAGTGTATCCGAATCGACCGATTCAGCCATTGCTCGGATTATCGCGAGTGATCCGGCGCGCGTGGAGAAATTGTTCCGGGAAAAAAACGTGCCATTCGGCGTTTGTGAAGTCGTGGTCGTGGAAATTCGGGAAGTGGCCACACAACTGGTGAAACTGCTTGCCGCACTGGTGATGGCGGAGGTGAACGTCCATTTCGCTTATCCCCTGCTTATTCGTCCGCGTGGCTTTGCCGCGATTGCTCTGCACGTGGACGATGCCGAATGTGCGTCCTCGGTGCTGATGGGCGAAGGATTCAAGATGTTGGGGCAGGACGATATTTCGCGCTAACGCCGGGTGATTCGTTACAACGTTTAAAACGAGTATCCCATCTAACGATTCAACATTTCGACGGTCGAACAGGGCGGACGCCCGAGTTGACTCCGAATGCCTTCGCGAGTTGACAGCTTGGCGAGGGTGCGCTTACAGAAACGGGGTTTATTGCTGCATGCGGACTCTTCTTTCACGGGCTACGCAGATCGATCCAAGCTTTAACGTCGGGCTCGGCTTGGTTGTGATTCTCGCGGTGGCGGAAATCTTCGCTGCTACCTCCTATTATCTCGGTCGGGTTCGAGCTGCGCGAACGCCGGCGCAGGCAGTTGCAACAAGCGTCGCACGACCCGTAGCTCCTCCCGCTTCAACGCCCGCCGCGGCGAATACTAGCTCGGCAATGGCACCGCCGGCAACGCAGACGGCTCCTTCACCCGAAGCGGTGGCCCATCCGCCTCCTCCGTCGCTTGTTGATCAACTGTTGCGAGAAGGGACCGACTTGCGCAATCGTGGCGATACAACAAACGCGCTCGCGCGGTTCGAGGAAGCGTTGGACAGCGAACCCAGCAACGTCACCGTGCTCGAGGAAATAGCCAAGACGTATGATTCCATGCAGGTTTATGACAAGTCGAACGAAATATGGCGCAAACTGCACGATATGGGCCCTTCGGCTGGAGAAGCATATGAATTGGCGGATCAGCGCCTGAAGTTGGGGGTGCCAACCCCGGCCACCACAGGCGCTAGCGTGGCAAGCACGTCACTCGATGCTGCGTCACACAGGGATGTCGCCGGCAATCCGGAAGGCTCTGTCATGGGAATCACGGAAGTCAAAGCTGCTGAGACGTCCGATCCAGACGCCGAGACCAACCTCGCGCTACAGATCGGTATAAAAAAACAGCCAGGCGCAACGATCGATCACACCAAAGTAAAGATCCTGGTGGAATTTTATGACACGGTCGGTGACAAAGATGTGAAGCTCACCGACGCGGACGTGAATTACGAATGGCTGACGCCAAAGCACGATTGGGCCGAAGCGAATCCCGAGGTACTGTCTGTCAGTTATCTCCGCCCGAAAACAGGAGTCGGGTCGCCGGAGTCATCGCTTTCTGAGGCGGCGGCGACGGTCCGACCGGGACAAAAAAGCAGAGGCGCCAAAAGTTCCGCCTCGGATACCGGAAAGCGAAAATATCTGGGATACAGGATTCGAATTTATTACGACGATAAATTGCAGGCGGTTCAGGCCGAACCTTCGCGGCTTTTACAGCTTTTTCCTGCAGCCGAAACCAGCTCGGCGCAATGAGACACGAGAGGGAAAGTTACAAGCGTTACAAAGTTAAAAAGGTACAAAGACTGGCTGAAAAGAGTGGCAATGTGTAGACGTCATAACTCTTTTAACGTTTTAACTACCTGCGTCATTCAGATTTCGTCATTAAGCAATGTGATTAGATTTGTTGTTGGTGTTGCTTGTATTTCCATCTTTGGCGTCATAGCGGAAGCCCAAATTCAGGTGGATCTAAAATTCAAGCGATTGCAGTACATCGCTTACGAACCGGTCGTAGTGACCTTAAGCATCACCAATCTCGCCGGACGCGACATTGACCTTCACAATGCGGACGGGCAATCTTGGCTTGGGTTTGAGATAACTGGAAGCGAAGGTCAACCCATTGCGCCGATCAGTGCCGAAAACGGTCAGGCGCCCTTGAAGATCGAAGCCGGGCAGAGAGTCACGCATCAGATTAATCTGACTCCACTTTATCCGGTGCACGATTTCGGCAATTATCATGTGCGGACCAATGTTTATTTTGCCGATCTCGGAAAGTTTTTTTATTCCCCAACGCGAGTTTTTGAAGTAACCGATGCGCGGCCAATCTGGCAGCAAACAGTCGGCATCCCCGATGGCATTGCCGCGCCCGGCAACGTCCGCACGTACTCGCTTCTCACCAACCGCTTTCCGGACCATACTTCGTTGTACGTGCGTGTTCAGGACAAGGACAGTGGAATCGTTTATGCGACCTATTCGTTAGGCCGAGCCATCGCCTTAGAACCACAGACGGAGATCGATCACGCAAATCAATTGCATGTTCTGCACTGCTCTGCCCCGCGCGCATGGGCGTATTCGCGCGTCGGCTTGAATGGCGAACTGCTGGCACACTCCTCCTTCATGGAAACCAAAACCCGGCCGCGTCTCGTTCGTGCCGCCAATGGCGACGTGGCCGTTCGCGGCGGCACGATTGAATCGCCGGCCGCACAAAGCTCGCGTGGCACCGCACCGAAACTATCGGCTCGCCCGCCCGAACCGCCGAAAGACGATCAGTGATGCTGATAAATTCCTACCGACACCGTCTGTTTGCCGCCAGTTTGCTAATCGCGTTACTGGGAACTTTCTCCACGGCTCAGGCGAAACGCGCTTCTCAAGGCAGCGGATCCGCCACTACCGTAGTGATCGATGCGGGTCATGGCGGCTATGACCGCGGCGGAATCCCAGGTCAGCGGGTTGCAGAAAAGGATATGACCCTGGATGTAGCGCAACGGCTTAAACGCGTTCTCGCCGCCAGCGGCTATCGGGTCGTGATGACGCGGGATAACGATGTATTCGTTTCGCTGGGTGGGCGGGTAGCAATCGCCAACTCCTACCCGAATGCGCTTTTTGTATGCATCCATTTCAACTCGGCAAAACGGATGGGCGCTGGTGGAATAGAAACATATTTTTATAGTCGTGACAGCCTGCCGCTCGCCTCTGCGATCCATTATTTCGTCGCAGGCGGCGCCCCTTCCTCCAATCGCGGGGTACGGCGTCGTGGTTACTACGTATTGCGAAAGACGAACATTCCGGCTGTGCTGGTGGAATGCGGCTTCCTTACTAACCCAACCGAAGCCGCGTACGCACAAACCGCTTCTTATCGTCAAAAGCTCGCAGAAGAAATTGCAGCCGGTGTCGGCGGTCGTAATTCCGTCACAAGCGCGTTGACGACGACGCGAGTGGCGACGGGCGAAAACATTCCGTTGCAACCGTATATCGATCAAACCAAAGTGGCGAAATCTGAACGCCACCGGTCTAAGCGTTCTCACAAGAAAAGCACTCGGCGGAAGAAAAGCTCATCGAAACCAGCCGAGTCAAAGACAAAAGCGGCTTCAAAAGATCAGGAGGGATAATTGAACCTGCCGGTCCTGACTTCGGCGCAGATGCGAACGGCGGAAGAAGCCGCGTTCGCGCGGGGCGTAGAAGTTGAAGCGCTGATGGACCAGGCCGGCAACGGCGTTGCGCAAGCTGTCACCAGATTTTTCCGGAAACCGGGCAGGTGCATTGTGTTCGCCGGAAAGGGTCATAATGCGGGTGATGCGCTGGTTGCGGCTGAACGTTTACGGCGCCTCGGATGGAAAATCGAAGTACGGCTTGCCTTTCAGGAAGCCGATTGCAGCGGGCTGATGCGCAAGAAACTTGAAAGCCTGCGCCGCAGACCGCCCGAAATTCTAGGCGCGACGCCATCCCGCGGCGGCGGGACTGATGTCGGCGTGATTATTGTCGAACTTTTGGAAGAAGCGGCTGAACAGCTGTCCGCCGCTCAGGAAGCGATGGCGGCAGAGGCGTATCCGGGCACCGCTGCGCCGTTGATAATTCTCGACGGCTTGCTTGGCCTTGGCGCGAAGCCGCCGCTGCGCGATCCGATTCGTGCGGCCTGCCGTTGCATCAATCACTTGCGCACAAACAAGGGTGCCTACGTGTTCGCTGTCGATCTTCCGACCGGTCTCGACGGTGATTCGGGTAAAACCGATCGCGACTGTGTCATCGCGGATTTTACCGCCACGATCGGATTCGCAAAGCCAGGATTGCTGGCCGACGACGCGCTGAACTTCGTGGGCAGGCTGGAAGTTGTGCAGTTGGATGAACTGCGCGCTCCAGAAAAAAAAGCGAAAGAAGTTGTCGCTGCCCTGCCAGCCTTTCGTGAATTGCTGCCGAGGCGCAAATTCAGCACATACAAGAATCAGTGTGGACGCATTGGTGTCGTTGCCGGCTCCAGGGGATTCATCGGCGCAGCACTGATGACTTCGCAGGGCGCGCTGCGTGCAGGCGCTGGACTGGTCGAGGTTTTTGTCCCCGAAGAAATCTACGAAATTGTCGCCGGCACCGCGCCGATGGAATCAATGGTTAAGCCAGTCAAATCTTACCGCGATTTGCTCAAGGAAAAAGCCGACATCTGGGCGGTGGGACCTGGTCTTGGAAGATCGCACGCCGGCGAAATTCTGGAACTGATCGAAAAGGCGAAGCAACCGATGGTGATTGACGCTGACGGCCTGAATATTTTGGCGGAAAAAATCTCCACCCTCAAAAGCTGCAAGGGTAAACGGTTGCTCACGCCGCATCCCGGCGAAATGAAAAGACTGTCGGATGGCGAAAAAGAAACGCGCTCCAAAACGGCGACAAAATTCTGCCATCGTTTTCCGGTAACGCTCTTGTTGAAAGGCAGCCGAACTATCGTGGCTGAACGGGATCGGCCGCTAAGCTATAACACGACCGGCAATCCGGGAATGGCCACGGGCGGAATGGGCGATATTCTCACCGGTGTCTGCGCAGGATTAGCAGGACAAGGTCTGTCTCTTTACGACGCGGCGTGTCTCGGCGCGTGGTTATGCGGGCGCGCCGCGGAAATCGCGATTTTTGATGGGAGTCAAAGCGAACAATCGCTGTTGCCGTGCGACGTCCTCCATCACCTGGGCGATGCCTTTAATGAATTGTAGGGCGTTTGTGTCAGCTCGCGAAAGCTTTCGGAGTTCACAGAATGGAGCCGGCGGGGTGCCGAGCGACATGGACGGGAAGCCCGAAGGGTGAGTTCGCTGGCGCGAACGAATCAAACGCCCTACAATTTCCGGGTAACGCAACGCATTGCCGATTTACGATTCAACGATTTACGAATCAACGTCCGCGAAGCCATGAATCTTCAAACCGAACCAATCGAGGAGTACAAGGCGCCGTCCGAGGAAACGGCTTGGAGCCGGGTGAAAAAAGCGTTCGCGCCGCTCGGGGTGATTGGAGTGCTGATCGCGAAGTTTTTCGCGAAGCTGAAGTTTGTTCTACTTCCGCTCCTGAAATTTCTTCCCATTCTGCTGAAGTCCGGCGGGACCATGCTATTGATGATCTGGATCTATACCCGGATGTGGGGCTGGCAATTCGCGCTCGGATTTGTCCTGCTCTTGTTGGTGCACGAAACCGGCCATCTGCTCGTCGCTAAAAAGTTCGGGCTGAAGGTCGGTGCACCTGTTTTTATTCCGTTTATGGGCGCGTTCATCGCACTCAAAGAAGCTCCACGCAATGCATGGATGGAAGCATGCGTCGGTATCGGCGGCCCGATGCTAGGGAGTCTTGGCGCGCTGTTTTGCAACGTCTTGGGCGAATGGTTCGCCGCGCCGCTTTTTATCGCGCTGGCTTGGTTTGGGTACTTTCTCAATCTTTTCAATCTCACTCCGGTCGGAATGCTCGATGGCGGGCGCATCGTGACCGCGCTCTCGCGCTGGCTTTGGTTGCCAGGATTCGCATTGCTTCTCTGGTTCGGATGGAAATACCCGAATTTCATTATCTGGTTGATCGTCCTGTTATCATTGCCACGGATCTATTCGCTTTTCCGCAAGAGGACCGAGGAAGAACAGCGTTATTTTGAAGTCACGCCGACCCAGCGTTGGACGATGTCGATATTGTATTTCGGTCTGATTGCGATCCTCCTGTTTGGAATGCACGTGGCGCAGCAGGACCTAAACAAGTACGGTGTGCGCTCTCACGGCCACGGCCGGGACACGATTGTGCAGTAATTAAGGCGCTGTCGCCGCGAAGACTTTCTCAGGTTCGAGTCCAATTCTCTGGAGAATTGATCTAAAACGTTTATCCGAACGAAGTGGCACAAATTCGGGAGCGATGCCAACGCCGTGCAAGGACGACGAGCGCTGCTCGCACGCGTGTTCGAGTTCGCGAATTGCGTCATCATGGGCGCCAAGCGTTACATGCACGTGCGCAATAGCATCGCCCGGTCGATAACCCCAGCCTGCGACCGCCGCGTTTAGAGTTTCCTGCGCCTCCTCGCGCCGGTTCATCCGAGCGTAAGTGATCGCCAGACCAAACCCTGGCCTTCCAGTGAACTCTCGTGCTTTTTCGTAGAGCTCAATTGCGTCGTCAAAACGTCCCATCTCGCGATACAGGGCTGCCAGCGACGGCTCCCCATAGTGGGCAAACCTGGGATCAAGTTGCAATGCACGTTGGCCGGCCGCCATCGCTTCGTCGTAAAGACCAAAGTAACGATAGAGTTCGCACGCAAAGTTGTTCACCCAAAGTGAGGCCGGATCGAGTTTCGACGTACGTTGCAAATAGGTCAGTGCTTTTTGGCGATCACCGCGCGCCGCATAGAACGCTGCAATGAAATAATTCGACGGCGTCGAATTTGGTTCGATCTCGACTGCGCGATTGAATTCCGCTTCCGCGCCGTCGAGGTCCCAGTCCAGTATGCGCTTGCTCTCGGCCAGATAAACGTGTGCTTCGGCCTCTTGATCGTTGAGTTGCAATGCTTGCACCGCGGCATCGCGAACCTTCGGGTAGGCTTCTAGCGGAGGCACAAAGGAATCAGCCAGCCACAACCAGGCCTTTGCGATTCCCGTCCAGGCGCGACTGAATTTCGGATCTTGTTCCAGCGCCCGCTGGAAAAACTCGAGGCTCTTGCGCAACTCGGGCTCCGTGTTCTTGTCGGAATAAACAAGGCCCTCCAAGTAAGCATCGTAGGCGGCTGTGCTCCGAGATGGACGCGACGGCGAGATCGCGAGTTTGAGCTTGAGAGTATCGACGATGGAGCGCGTGATCTCGTCCTGTAGCGTGAAAATTCCATGCATTTCGCGCTCGTACGTTTCCGACCAAATAGTAAATCCGTCACCCGCATCGATCAGCTCCGCGGTGATACGGACTCGATTGCCATCGCGCCGAACACTACCCTCGAGCACGTGCCCGACATTTAACTTGGATGCGATTTCGCCTAGCTCGGCCTCTTTGTCTTTAAACCAGAATGAAGACCGCCGCGCCGCTACGCGCAGGCCATCAACCTTCGCCAGCGCGCCCAGAAGCTCCTCCGCAATACCTTCACCAAAGTAGGCGTGGTCTTTGGCCGGGCTTAAATCGTTGAAAGGCAAAACGGCGATGGATTTCTCCGTCGACTCCACCGACGGTGTGATTTCGATCCGGGCCTCGGAAGATAGATCCACTGTTCGAACAATTCCGTGTCGTGTGAAATCGAACAGCCACCCCAGGATAAGCGCGATTGGAAAACCGATGATGATCGCGAGTATCACAAGACGCTCGGCCCAGTTTGATATTTCGAAAGGCGGAAAGACCTGGGTTACGATTTGGATCAACAGCCAACCGACAATCGCGTAGGTCACTGCGACGGTGTAAACTTTTCTTCGCTTCAGCTCGGCAAAGAAGTTTTTCAGGTTCACGGCTTCTTTTCGACTATAAGCTGCTGAAAGCGCGGATCATTCCGCAGCGGGTCCCAAATTGGATCGAGCCGGAGCATGGCAGGCGTGATCGAAGAGTCGTATGGAATTTTCAACAGCCGCTCGAGTAGCGGAACCGCCCGGTCTGCATCGCCCAGGATCGCGTAAGCGCGCGCGATAACTTCCTGCGATTTCGGAAACCGCCAGGCGTCTTTCTCCGTGGTTTTGAGAAGCACATCCGCTTCGCGCTCCACTTCTTGTCGTTCACCAAGCCTCGCATCCACCTCGAGCAGCGTATCCGCCAGCAGAAGGCCGGCGTCACCCTGCTCGCGCAATGTCTGCAATTCGCGCTGTGCTTGCAGGAAAAAGGGTCGCGCGGTCGTCAGGTCACCTTTAACGGTGTGCAGATATCCCGTAAAATTGGCACTCAGGGCAACGATTATCGGCGGGAGATTTTTTGCTCGCGCAACGTCGGCGGAAACTTTCGCCACAGCTTGATCGAATTGCCGGCGCCAGACCAAAAGTGCCAACTGCTCACCATAGAACCTGAGGGCGGAAGGTATATTATTCGGTGGTATCTCGACGCCCTCTAAGAGTCGTCCTGCCGCATCAAGATCACCTTCCGCACGGTACGTCGCCGCCTTCTCCGCAGTGACTTCGAGATCTCCGGGCGCAATCGTCAAAGCGTGATCGAACATTGTGCGGGCTTCGTCGAATCGGCGGGCGCCACGATAGCTTCGGCCCAGGTTTACCCAGATGTCTTCATTTAAGGGATCGAGTTTCGACGCTTGTTTTTGCACTTCAATCGATTCGTTCAGCTTGCCTTGGCGGCGTCGCACAAGCCCGATGGAAAGCCAAATGTTGGCGTCGTTCGGAGCACGTTCCCGCGCGATGTTCAGTTCAGTGAGCGCATGATCGTAGTCCTGTAAGCAATAGTAATAGAACATGCCCATCGCCCCGTGTGCATCTGCCATCTCGGGCGCCAGGCGCAAGGCGGTTTCTGCTGCCGTCCGTGCTCGTGTTAACTGCGCATCGGTGCGTTCGAAATCAAAATACTTTTGCGCTTCGGCTATACCGAGCATCGCCCAAGCTTCGGCATAATTCGGATCGAGCGCCACAGCGCGTCCGGCGAACTCGACGAGCTTCTTTTCGTTCTCCGGCCCCTGCGCGTGGAGGACCGCAAGCGCCCGTAGAAAGGCGTCGTAAGCCTCGGGATTCGTCGTCCCAATCCTTGAAATTTCCTTTTTCTCGCGCCCGGTCAGCTTCGCTTCCAAGGAGTTTGCGATTTTCTGCGCGACATCGCTCTCAACCTGAAAAACATCGATCAACTTCCGGTCATAAGTTTCAGCCCATATGTGCGAATCATTTAATGCATTAACAAGCTGGACTGATATGCGCACTTGGTCGGCGGCTTTCTGCACGCTGCCTTCGAGCACGCTCGTGACACCAAGTTGCTGTGCAATTTCGCGAAGATTGTTAGGCGCGCTTTTGTATTTTTGTGACGAAGTGCGGGAGATGACCTTTAGATCGGCAATCTTGGCAAGGCGCGTAAGAATTTCATCCTGAATGCCCTCAGCGAAATACGCGTTAGCTTTATCTTCGCTAAGTGATTCGAATGGCAACACCGCAATCGACTTCGCGGAAACGGTCTCGGATACGCCCTGCCTGAGCCCAACCGTTAATCTGCCGAGGAAGAACAATCCAATCGAAATGGCACCGGCGATTAGCACAACGTAAATCCAGGCCCGATTCCTTGATGGTTTGGCCCGTACGCCTTCCGCAGCTTCGGTACGTTTGATGCCTTCCGGCGTCAGCTCAAACGCCCATGCAATGATGAGGGCGATGGGAAAACCAATCACAAGCAACAGAACAACGAGACGCACCACCCAATTCGGAATATCGAAGAATGGAAAAATCTGCCTCGCGACCTGCATGAGCAGCCATGCCACGACAGCATAGGCGATCGCGACCTTGTAAACGTTGCGGCGCTTCAGTTCGGTGAGGAAGTTCTTCGAATTCACTGCAACGGTTGTTCGAGGAGTTTTTGAAAGCGCGGATCGTTTCGGAGCGGGTCCCATTCCCAGCGATGTTTCAGGTCGTTGATGGTGACGCTGTAATCGACGCTGTCCACCGCGCCGGGGGTTTTGAGCAATCGTTCGAGGAGGGGAAACGCCAGATCCTTCTCACCAACGCGAGCATAGATCAAAGCGAGGTAGCAATTCACAATCACACCGTCAACGGCGTCTTTAGATTCCGGCTTCAATTCGACCGCACGCCGGCCCTCCCGCATCGCGTCCTCTTTGCGCCCCATAAACGCGTAGAGCCAGCCCAGGTTGGCATGCCGAATAGCGCTGGAAGGCGCCTGCTTGACGGCGTTTTCAAAGACAGGTTGCGCGGCTTCAAAATATTTTTGGGCTCCTACGATATCACCCTGCGCCAGGGCGATGCAGCCTTCAAAGAAACTCCGTGGTGTTGATCCTTCGCCTATATATGAGAGTTCCTTCACAGTCGAAGCGTCGATGGCGCGTCTGGCCGCCGCAAAATCTCGATCCAACATCGCGGCCTCCCATCGCACCGAAGTAACCCCGCCATCAGGATCGACGCCGGGGGGAACCTGGTTCAACAAGGACTTCAATAGACCTGTGTCTCCCTTCCACCAAAACTCCACGTAGCCCCTTTGAATTTTTGCAACGATGGACGCGGGCGCCATTGCGCGCAGTTGCTCTACCCATCGCGCAGCTTCCGGCCAACGACGCATCGCCGTGTTCGTAAAGATAAGTTCGCGGACAGTATTTGGATTTTGCGGATCGAGCCTCGCAACCCTTTCATATTCTTTGAGCGATTGTTCCCATTTGCCCTGTCGGCGCTTTATCGCCGCGATCAGCCGCCCGATATCTCCATTGCTGGGCGATAAACGAGCAGCAATATCGAATTGTTCGAGAGCGCGCTCGTAATTTTGATCCATCCAGTAAATGCATTGACCGAGGGCAAGATGCGCTTCTGCGAGGTTGGGTTGGAGACGGAGGGCTATTTGCGCTTCGGTGCGAGCTCTGTTTTCCCAATCCCGGGTTGGCTCGTAATAATGGAAAATCTCAGCGCAAACGGATGCAAGCCGCGCGTGGGCAAGCGCAAAGTCCGGGTCGAGCCCGATCGCTTGCATGTAAAGTTGCTCTGCAGTCTTGTAATCCTCCAGCAGCGTGTCGGGATTCCGCGAGATTTGATTTGCTCGCAAATAGAATACATAAGCATCCGGGTTTTGCGTGGGCTTGGCTGTCACTCGCGCTTGCTCATCCGTACTCAGCGTAGCGCGCAGGGCTTCGGCGATTTCACTGGCCAACTCGCCTTGCAATCCCAGCGAATCAGCCAGGGTGCGGTCGTAACGGTTCGCCCAGATCTGTCGGGCGCTCTTTGCATCGACCAATTGCACGTTGACGACTACCCGATCACCGTCCCGCCGCACACTGCCCTCGAGGACATTTGCCACGCCAAGCGTTTTGCCGATGGCGCGCAGGTTCTGTGCCGCAGCGTCGCGAAACTTCATCACAGACGAACGGCTGATCACTCTGAGGTCTTTGATCTTTGCCAGACTGGTGAGGATGTCGTCCTGAACTCCGTCCGCAAAAAATGCATTCTCCTTGTCCGGGCTAAAGTTTTGGAATGGCAGCACCGCGATGGTTTTCTCGGGCACAAGCGAGGTTACTGCGGGTTGATTGAAATAGAGCCAAACGCCAAAGGTGGCGATGGCCATCAAGAGAGCACCGGCCGCGATCAAGAGACCTTTGTGTCGAAAGACCGATGGAGAACCACTTGCCGTCAGTGCGGCTTGCTCCGATTGCCATTGTTTAACTTTTTCCGGCAATTCGGCATTCCCAATTTCTTCCGTGTGGAGATTCACGATGGAGATGGGAACGCCGTGCTTGACTGCGCACTCGCCCAGATCATGTAGGTATGCGCGCCACTGACGAGAGTGCGCCAAATCGTCGGCCACGCGCTTGGATAAGAGAATGTGACCTGCATCGCCGCAATCCATTACCCGCTGTGCAATATTGATTCCTGCGCCTGCAACATTTGCTCGACCATTTACATCCTGAACTTCGTTGACCGGCCCGCTGTGAATTCCCATCCGAAGCTTCAGCTGAGGATGTTGCTTTAGCCTTTTAGTGATCTCGATCGCGCATAGGACGGGCGCCTCGGGACTGTTGAAAAAAACCAGCGCCATTCCGTCTCCAGCGGGCAGGCGGATCAGTTTGTCTGCGGTCTCCGCAGCACGAACTTGCTCGGTGTTGCGGACGATTTCGGTGAGGTGTTCTACCAGCTCGCGCTGCTCGTCCAGGAGTAGCTTGGAGTAGCCGACCACATCCATGAACAACACATGACCGATCTCCAGCCGCACACCTGCCCCAGCGCTATTGGACATATCGTTTCAGTGTGCCAAGCAGCTCGTGAAGTTCATAACCGCTTTCTGTGTGCCCTTCCATTATGCATCACGCCATTGCCAATGCCGACACAAATTATCATATTGAACCGAACCATGATAACGCGCCGTCAGTCCTTTTAGTGATATCGATCTCGACGGTTACGACGCACTTCCGGAGGATTACAAGAAATGGTTAAGGGCACTGTACAAAACTAGTTATGCTTTTCGCGACAAGATGGACATCGATGGCGCGAAGCATTACAAACGCATGTTTGACATCACTGACGCCTGGTTCGCCAAGGCTACTCCGATGCAGACATCGAACTGATCCTCAGCGGGAATTCCCACAGAGTCCTGGCACAGATCTGGGGCTAATCATCGCCAGGTGGCACTGGGCATTCTCAACAGTCGCTGCTAAATTGCTCAATGTCTTTTCAGCTCGAATCGAATTACAAACCTAAAGGCGACCAAGCACAGGCGATTGGCAAGCTGATTAAGTCCGTTGAATCCGGCAACCGGCACCAGACGCTGCTGGGTGTAACCGGTTCAGGCAAGACTTTCTCAATCGCCAATGTGATCCAGGAATTGGATCGCCCTACCGTTGTCATTTCGCATAACAAAACACTTGCCGCGCAGCTTTACTCCGAATTCAAGCAATTCTTCCCGCGGAATGCAGTCGAATATTTCGTCAGCTACTTCGATTATTACCAGCCGGAAGCATATATCCCTCGATCCGACACCTACATCGAGAAGGATTCTTCCATCAACGAGGAGATCGAGCGATTGCGGCTTGCGGCAACGAGCGCACTCCTCTCGCGGCGTGACACTATTGTGGTGGCAAGTGTTTCTTGCATCTACGGAATCACATCACCGGAAGATTATTTACAAATGCTCCTCACTGTAAAACAAGGCCAGCACATATCGCGCGAAGCAGTGCTGAGCCGTTTGATCGAAATGTTGTACGAGCGCAACGATATGAATTTTTCGCGCGGCAGATTTCGCGTGCGCGGCGACGTCGTCGAAGTGTATCCCGGTTCCGCAGACGAAGAGGGCGTCCGAATCGAGTTCTTCGGCGATGAAATTGAGGCGATCACGAAGTTTGATCCTTTGACCGGGCATGCACACGAGTCGCTGTCCGTGATTACCTTTTACCCCGCCAAGCAATTCGTAACACCTGCAGACAAACTCAATCGCGCGTTACGCACGATCCGGGAAGAGCTAGAGCAACGCATCGTCGAACTGGAGTCGCAAAACAAGCTCCTGGAAGCGCAACGCCTGCGGATGCGCACGGAATACGACCTGGAAATGTTGCAGGAAATGGGGTTCTGCAACGGGATTGAGAATTACTCGCGCCATTTGTCCGGGCGCCCGCCTGGCTCCAAGCCGTACACAATCATCGACTTCTTTCCGAAAGATTTTCTCGTAGTCATCGACGAGTCACACGCCACGATCCCGCAAATCGGCGGGATGTACGAAGGCGACCGTTCACGCAAGACCGTGCTGGTAAATTACGGCTTTCGTTTGCCCAGCGCGCTCGATAATCGGCCACTTAATTTCGACGAGTTCATGAAGTTGACCAACCAGACCATCTACGTCAGCGCGACGCCGGCGGAATTTGAAATTCAAAACAGCGTGGTTGGAAATAAGGGATACATCCCTCACAAGCGGCAGCGAATCGGGGAGGAAGAAATTGTTCCATTTGTGTTGCCTGGCGAAAAAGGCTCAGCTCCAATAGATCGCGAGCAGGCGCTCAACTCAGATAAACGGCGAGCCCGGGCACAACGTTCGTCGTCCAATTCAAACGTTCTGGTTTCACGTACTGATGAACCGCCGGAAAAATTTGATGTGCACACACCGGGTGCGCCGCTGGTCGTCGAGCAGATCATCCGTCCTACTGGTCTTCTCGATCCCAAAATTACGCTTAAACCGCTGAAGAATCAGATCGACGAGACCATTGAGCTCTGCCGTCAGCGCGTGGAAAAGAGTGAGCGAATTCTGGTGACAACACTGACCAAGCGGACGGCGGAAGATTTGGCCGATTATCTGCGCGATGTCGGATTGAAAGTGCGGTATCTGCATAGCGACATCGACGCGATCGAACGCGTCGAGATTTTGCGCGGACTACGCGCAGCCGATTTCGACATTCTTGTGGGAATCAATTTGCTCCGCGAAGGCCTTGATCTTCCGGAAGTTTCGCTCGTCTGCATTCTGGATGCGGACAAGGAAGGGTTTTTACGGAGCCAGACTTCTTTGATCCAAACCGCCGGTCGCGCCGCGCGACATGTGAATGGTGAAGTCGTGCTTTTCGCCGATCAGGTCACCCAGAGCATGGAAGCGCTTATCTCGATTTCCGAATACCGGCGCGCGAAGCAGATGGAATACAACGAAAAGCACGGCATCACCCGCAAACGGTTCGACGTGCTGTGCAGGAGAGTCTGCATACCATTCTCCGCGGTCGCGAAATTGCGGCCTCCGTTATTCAGGAAGCCGGCGGCGATTTCAATGTGACTGAATTGCTGCGCGAATTGGAAGAAGAAATGCAAGAGGCCTCCGCGAACCTGGAATTCGAGCGGGCAGCCCTTTTGCGCGATCAGATCATGGAGGTGAAAAGCGGCACCGGCATTTCGAAAATCGAACCGAAACGAAGGCCGGTGAAATATTCACGCCGCGGAACCGGGCGCCGTCGCTCGCGGGTTTGATTCAGAGCGTCTTGCAGCTGCAGGTCCAGAGCTCGGGGTCGAGCTTAGCTTTGGCCCGCCTCGCCACAGAATCCGCATCTGCATTTTCGTGCACCACCGCAAACACTGTTGAACCGGAACCCGACATTAGCGCCGCGCAAACTTCCGATTGACTGAGCAGCCACATCTTCAATTGCGCCAGGAAGACAAATTTTTCGAAGACTGGACGTTCGAGATCGTTCGCGAAAGTTTGCCCGCCGAATTCTTGCGCTTGGTAACGAATTCCCGGAATCTCTCGGGAATGTTGCCAGCGCGAGTAGACCCATGCTGTTGAGACCGCAAAAGCCGGTTTCAACAACAGGATCGAAAACTGCCTCTGCAATTTCACGGGCATGACTATTTCGCCATGCCCCTTGCATACGGCTGCGGATTGAAAGAGAAAAACTGGAACGTCTGATCCAAGCGGGTCCGCCATTTCGGCGAGCGCTTCCCGCGATAGTTTCGTTTTGAACATCTCGTTGAGCGCAAGCAGCACGGAAGCGGCGTCGCTACTTCCGCCGCCCAATCCGGCGCCGTGCGGAATTTTCTTTTTAAGTTCGATCGAAACCGCAGGCTCGATCTTTGTTGTGTCAAAGAACGCCTTCGCCGCGCGGACGGCCAGATTGTCGGCGCCCTGTGGTATTGACGGATCGTCGCAGCGAAACTCGATCCCCTTTTCAAGGCGTCGTTTATCGATTCTGATCTCGTCGTAGAGCGAAATCGGCGCGATGAGCGTATCGAGTTCGTGGAAACCATCGTTCCGCCGGCCGAGAATTTTCAGCGAAAGATTGATCTTCGCAGGAGCGAGGACTTGCATAGTTCCCTGCAATTTGTTCTGTCATTCCGAGCGAAGTCGAGGAATCTCTTATCGGTCGACGGAAAAATTATCCCGCTGTGGCGGGAGACCTCGCTCGACATGACAAAGTGACGGCCGGAATGACAAAAGCAGCTGACAAAATCATTGTCGCGTTGGATGTACCGACAAAGGAAGCAGCGCTTAAGCTCGTTGAAAAGCTGCGCGACCAAATCTCGTTTTTCAAAATCGGGCTGCAACTTTATACCGCAGAAGGCCCCGAAATTGTGCGCGCGGTTTCAGCCAGAGGTTCCAAGGTTTGGCTCGATCTCAAGCTCCACGATATTCCAAACACGGTCGCCCGAGCAGTCGAATCCGCGGGTCGTGTGGGCGTCCAGATGCTCACCATTCACTTGAGCGGCGGCAGCGATATGGTCCGCGCCGCGACTGCGGCACGAGTAAACAATATGCTGCTCCTGGGTGTGACTGTTCTAACGAGTGCGACCGAAGAAACGCTACGGGAAATTGGAATTCAGGACAAGGTCGATGATCAGGTGTTGCGCCTGGCGAAATTAGGGATTGAAGCAGGAATTGATGGAGTCGTAGCCAGTCCGCACGAAATCAAACCGCTCCGTCGTGAATTCGGTGACAAGATCAAAATCGTTGTCCCAGGGATTCGACCGAGCTGGTCGGAACCCGGCGATCAAAAGCGAACGATGACTCCACGCGAGGCGCTCAAAGCAGGTGCAGATTATCTTGTGATTGGCCGGCCAATCATTGCGAACGCCCAGCCAGACGAAGCTGTGGCAAAGATCTTACAAGAACTCACGTAATGCCTGTCATTCCGAGCGGAGTCCAGGAATCTCTTGATATTTCTGAAACAGCTAGAGATGTCTCGACTTCGCTCGACATGACAAAAAGACTTTTCGACATACTCGAGGTTTATCACGACCAAAGCGCGCACTCGGCCGCGATGAACATGGCAATCGATGAGGCGCTGCTTGAATGTCTCACGGTGCCCGCCATTCGTTTTTATCGCTGGCAGTCCCCTGCTCTTTCATTTGGGTATTTTGGTCGATTTGCCGATGTCGCTAATTACAAGGGCACTCGTGATTTGGTCCGGCGTTGGACTGGCGGCGGAATTGTATTTCACGGAGAAGACCTCACTTATTCGATTCTGGTTCCGGCGAACGATGTGACCTTCGCTGAATCATCGATGTGGATTTACGAAAACATCCATCGGGCTCTGTGCGATGGGCTGGGCGAAACGGGACAACATGCAGTTGTAGCCGGGGGCGATGACTTCGACCGATTCAGTTTGCCGATTGCGGCGAGTCGAACCGGCATCAGTGATGCCGGCTACAACTGTTTCGCAACCCCGGTGCGTGCAGATGTGATGATCGATGGCCGCAAAGTTGCGGGCGCTGCTCAACGCCGAACGCGCCGCGGTTTGCTGCAACAGGGCAGCATCCAAGGGATCGATATTGGGAACGGTTTGGCCGGACGATTTGCGCAGGCCCTGTCGGCGAATTGCTGCGAGCGAAAAGTCGACGAAGAAATTGTGAAGCTGGCGCGAAAACTCGCTCAGCAAAAGTACGGTACCGAAAGCTGGCTGCGAAAACGCTGAGTAGTCTTGAACGAGCCGCGAGCAAGGTTGGCGCGTGTCCCCTGAAAATTTACGCTCGTGTTGCTTTGACAACACACAACTCACGCCGCTATCCTCGCCTCGTGGAACTCTTCGCGCGCTCACGGCCGAGGTTGACTGGGACTGCGGCGGCCGCCTCTCCCGCCGGCTCGCTGGCTAAAGTGGCGAAGTTGGTTCAGCCGCACCTCGAACAAGTTGAGACACGCATTGCGCAACAAGCAGCGGCTTTTGATCCGGCAATCGAAGGCTACGTCGTGTACGCAATCGGCAGTCGGGGTAAACGTTTACGGCCGCTGCTCACACTTCTGGCCGGGGGTGCAACCGGCGAGATAAAGTCGGTACATGTCGATCTTGCCGTCATTGTGGAACTCATCCACATCGCGACGTTGGTACACGACGACGTGATGGATGAAGCAGAGCGACGTCGAGCACAGCCTACTGCGAACGCGCGCTGGGGAAATTCGCTGAGCGTTTTGCTGGGCGATTGCCTCTTTGCGCATGCGCTTACCTTATCGACAAATTTTGAAAACGCGGGCATCGGGAGAGCTATCGCGCGTACAGCCGCGACGGTTTGCTCTGGCGAAATGATTCAGACACAGCGCAGGTTTGATCTCAACCTTGGCGTTCAGGACTACTTGCGAATTGTAGAAATGAAAACGGGATCGCTGTTCTCGGCAGCGGCCGAACTAGCTGCCGTAATCAGCGAGGCAAACGTCAGTGTGATCGAAAGATTCAAGAATTTCGGGTTTCAAATTGGGACCGCGTATCAGATTTATGACGATTGTGTCGATCTTGCTGGAAACGAAAGAGCAACTGGAAAGACCCTCGGCACCGACCTCCGCAAGGGTAAGTTCACGCTGCCAGTTCTGATCTTTCTGCGCTCAGCATCGGAGTTTGAGCGGGAACGCTGTTGCCAGCTTGTCCTCGAAGAGCGAGTCGAAGAAATGATTGAGCTCTTGAAGAATGGCGCGACCAACGGAGCGCTAAATGAATCGATCGCCGCTGGGAGCGACCTGATTCGCGATGCGCAAACCGCATTGGATGGAATTGAATCGACTCCTTACGCTGAGGCATTGTTGTGCCTCGGCGACGCGTTGTGCGAAATGTTCGATCAACTTCGCGTTTGATATCGCGGCACTGAAGCCGCTCGCTCCTAAATTCAATGGCGCAGCTGAAAATCCGCGAGATGCCGCAGGATGAGCGGCCGCGCGAAAAATTACTCGCACGAGGTCCCGACGCGCTGACCAATCCGGAATTGATCGCAATTCTCCTGCGCACCGGACGGCGGGGAACGAATGTGATAGAGGTCGCTCGCGAACTTCTGGAAAAATACAAATCCTTCGCGGAGCTGAGCCGTTGCTCGGTCAACGAACTTAGGGCGATTAAAGGAATCGGTCCGGCCAAGGCCCTGGAATTGGTGGCGGCATTCAATCTCGGAAAACGTTTCGCGCAGGAACCGTTGTCGCAGCAAAAACTCGATTCGCCGGAATTAATCCACGAACTACTAGGCCGCGAAATGCGCATGCTCCGGACCGAATCGCTCCGTGTTGTTCTGCTCGACACGCGTTACCGTTTGATGCGTGTCGAGTCGGTGTCGGTGGGAAGCATGAATGAGAGCATCGCGCATCCACGCGAAATTTTTCGGCCGGCCATTACCTATTCCGCTTACGCCGTCATCGTGGTTCACAATCATCCTTCCGGTGACGCGTCTCCGAGTCAGACAGATCACAGCCTCACGAGACGTCTCGCTGAGGCGGCGGAATTACTGCAAATCAAGTTGCTCGATCACATCATCATCGGCGCGCCATCGGAAGGGAATCTCGGCTATTTCAGTTTCAAGGAAGCAGGCGTGTTGTAGGGACAGGAATCCGAAACTCCAATATCGAAATCCGAAGTAAATGCGCATAGAAATTGGTCGAACGGTAATTATCGATCCCGAGCGAAAATTGGAAGCATGGGTAGCGCACGCGTCCTCGCGGTCGCGGACTTTTCCTCGCACATTGCTTACAGAGCAAATGCTGCACAAAGAAAGATCGTTTCGGCGCGACGCCGAAACAGACACGCGAGACGCGTGTGCTACCCGGATTAGGCCGCGCCCATGACTTCTGCGAAAATTCATCCCGCTGCGATTGTCGACCCGAGCGCGAAAATCGGCGCCGGCGGCGAGATCGGGCCGTTTTCGATTATTGGGCCACAGGCGACGATTGGCGAAAAAACGATCGTGCAATCGCACGTCGTCATTGAAGGAGAAGTCGAAATTGGTCACGGCAACTTCATTGGCCACGGCGCGGTGATCGGCCCGCCGCCACAGGATGTTTCATTTTCACCCGAGCGAAAGACAAAAGTTGAGATCGGCAACAACAACATTATCCGCGAGTACTGCACCATTCATCGCGGCACGGCGGAAGGAAGCTCGACGAAAATCGGCGACAAGAATTTTGTGATGGCTGGAGCCCACATAGGCCATAATTGTGATATCGGAAACAACGTCATCATCGCGAATAATTGTTTGCTGGCCGGTTTTGTTCAGGTGGAAGATGGCGCATTTCTCGGCGGCGGATCGACATTTCACCAATTCATGCACATCGGCCGCCTGGTGATGGTGCAAGGAAGTTCAGCGTTCGGGAAGGATTTGCCACCGTTCGTCATCGCAGCGGAGCGCAATTCCGTTTTTGGAGTGAATGTGATTGGGCTTCGCCGCGCCGGCTTTAGCGTGAAGGACCGAGACGAAATCAAAGCGGCATTCAAACTTGTTTACCTGAGCGGGCTCAACATTTCTCAGGCTCTGGAAAAGGCAGCGACGATAAAGTTTGGTAAACCGGCGCGCGAATTCCTGAACTTCGTCGCGAATGCAAAAAAGCGCAGCATTTGTCCTCTCAAACGCGGCGCTCGCAACGACGTGTCCCTCTAACGAAACGCCAACTACGAATACAGGGCGATCGAGTCGTTGGCCGCAGCGCACACTTGGATCTATTGGGTAGGGAGCTTTTCGACGCTCTCGACGTTTCCCTCGGAATCAAAGTGAAATCTGTGAATCACAAACTGCTCAGTATATCCGAACGTGTACGTGACAGAGTTCTGGGGCGATAAGGGCGATGCATCGGCAGGACCCAACAACATTAGCAAACCAGCACGCGAGAGTCCTATGAAGTTTACCTCGAGAAAAGACTTTTGAGCGACCGCTAGAGCACTGAGGCTATTCGAAGAATCTGGCGGGTTCATGCGACGGTGCCACGCAAGAAGCCCCAAGTCTGGATGTCGCTTGCGCAGTTCAGCGATTCGCTGCGTCTCGGTCGGCTCATAGCCTGGCGCGTAATCTCCGAGTCGGATGGCATAACTAAATTCCGGATGGACAGAGATCCGGGGAGCACAGCGAACGGCCAACACGGCCTGATTGATCAAGTCTTTCCTGATAAGAAACTGAACGTCGACTTCCTTTTCGTTGTTCCACATCGACCCGATCGATAAAGGGACTTGGACGAGCATTCCGTTTGCATCGCCCAAAGTAAGGTCGAGCTCGAATAGATCCTTGAGCTTATCTATCACTTTAGCGCGGAACTCTACCACGTATCTTGGTGCAGCAGCTTTGATCGGGATGACCTTATCAGGACCTTTAGATCGCTTTTCATCGCTCTCGTCTTGCACCAAAACTCTGTAACCGAGTTCTTTCTCGAGGTTGGAACCGCGGTCAACCTCGTGGCGATAGACATCGCTCGCTTGAGCTGCGCATCCAAGCGCTAGAAGGAGACCGAGAATGACGGCTGGTCGCGTTACCCCGTATCCATAACGAGTCCAGGCTCGATAGCTGCTAAAGGAAGCGAACGTGGCAAACACCGAGAACTGTTTCGTATAGTCAGACCTAATGACCCACGAGTCAGCGGCCGCCGACAGCAACTGTTTAGATGATGGGCTTCGCGGCATAACGGCACCAAATCAGCGTCCGTGGATTAGCTTTGTCGAACCATCCTGGAAAACCGAAACGACGACACGCTGGCCGCCAAGACCCCACGCGATCTCCCAAAAAGAAGTCTCACGCTCGTTGATTGTGGCGATCTTAAACTCAGCTCTGAGCAGCACATGCTTGGAAATGTCAATTTTCTGCGCGCGCAGAAAGTCCTCACCAATGGCTACGGCCTCCGTGAGGCTTTTGTTCGGCAGGATTCTCGCCGCACCGCGTCTTCGAGTCAGCTTCGCGGAGCCGTCCTGCGAAACGAAAACATCAACATGCTCGTCGGCAAGACCCCATGCCATATGCCAGCGAGGATCTTCACGCTCGTTGCGCAGGTAATTTCTAAACTCAACTGAAACCAGGACCCCTTTGGAAGCGTCGATTTTCTGCGACCGCAGAAACTCTTCGGCGATCGCTACGGCCTCCGTGAGACTTTTCTTCGGCGGGCTTTTCTCCGGCAGGCCGAGGACTGGCACATCGCCAAGTCGAATAGCGTAACTATTTTCACCCTGCGGTGAATCGCCACAGCGAATGGTCAACACGGCCTGATTGATCGATTCTTTCTTGATGAGGAACTGAAGGCGGATTTCGTTCTCTTTGTTCCATCGGGTTCTGATCGCCAACGGGGCCTCGAGCAGCGCCCCGCTTGCATCGCTCAAAGTAAGGCGAAATTCGATTAAGTCCTTAAGCCTACGCGTTACGCTTCCGCGAAATTTTACGATGTATTCCGAAGCAGGGCCTTCGATCGAGAAGGTTTCGTCCATCCCGTCCGCTCGCATATTATCGTGCTTGTCTTGCGCAGACAGTTCGTAACCGAGTTCTTTCTCAAGGTCCGAACCAGGTTTGACTTCATAGCGATAAACGTTGCCCCCTCGAAGTGCACATCCAGTGACCAGCAGGAAACTGAGAACCATTCGCATCATGGCGTTTACCTAACGAGAATTAGCGAGAGTTTCGTGCTTAAAAGTTGCAATTTCTCCGCCTTAACTCCCGATCGTGGAGTTCAGTCCGATCAATGCTAGCATGCGACCGGTTTTTCCTTTTTCGGCACGATAGGAATAGTAACGATCGAGGTCACAAGCAGTGCAGATTCCGGAGTCGTGAATTTCTTGCATGCCGAGCGCGCGGCATTGCCGGACAATTTCCGCTGCGAAATCGATTTCGTAATGCGGCGGACGAATACAGGGGCTGAGTTGCACGATCATGTTCGCAGGATGTGATCCAAAGCGCTCCATCATTTGCCTGATCGCATGCGTTACGATATCGAGCTCCGTGCCTTTGCGGCCGGAATGAACCAGGCCAATGGCTGGGGTTTTGGGATCGACAACATAAACCGCGCAGCAGTCAGCAACGTAGACGCCCAGCACGATACCGCGTTGATTGGTGATGATGCCATCACAGGCGGGGAATTCGCGGATCGGGTCGGCGCGGCGCGCCGAGCCTACATCATCGACGACTGCGATCTTATTTCCGTGAATTTGTTGAGCGGTAAACACCGGCCAATCGCCGACGCCGATTGTAATTCGAATTTCGCGGTGCGCCGCATCGAGCCTCTTCAGCACTTCGACTTTATCCTGCGACACGGCGATGTCTGGAATTCTCTGCGCAAAAGCATGACGACAGATTCCGATCGCGCTCAGCGCAGGAAACTGTTCGAACGGCAAATCCATCACTTAAGCTCCAAACCCAAGCTCTGACATCCAGCAAAGCTCCAACACCAGTTGGCATGTTGAGCGGAGCGACGGATCTCTTTTTGTTTTTCTGGAAGGCGTTGATCCGAGATGTTTCGCTCCGCTCAACGTGACAACGCGACAGGCATCCACGTTGTTGAAAAACTTAAGCCTTCCATAGCTTGAATTGCGAATTTGAGGCTTATTTGGAAGATGACGTTCGGGATCTTCCAGTCCGAATTCGCGGCCCGTCATCGTCACTTTGCTTTGGCTTTCCTTCCGCGTCCACGCCACTGCCAGTGTAATACGTCTTTGTTTTCGTGGCGTGCGGCGTGAGGTCAGCGAACATCTCCTGATAGGTACTCTGCGCGCCTGTGGCGCGGTCGAATTCTGCCAACGACGAATTATATCCAAACAGCGCTTGCAGGCGCGTCGATTGCGCGGTGAGTAGTTGTACCTGGGCGTTCAGCACATCCAATTGCACTCCCGCGCCAGCGTCCAAGCGCGCTTTCGCCAGACGCAGCGCTTCGTCGGCTAACTCGACGTTTTTCTCCTGGCTTGTAATCAGCTCCTGGTTCTGCTGCAGATTTGAGTAGGCCTGTTGTATTTCCAACTCCACCTGCCGAACGTCGTCGTCGTACGTGATCTTGGTTTCGGAAAACAGAGCGCGCTGTTGTATCACCTGGCCAGCAATCGCGCCGCTGTCCCAGATTGGCAGACTGCCCTGGACCAATGCGAGCCACCCTTTTGAAATATCGTGCCAGCTGGAATTGACGGGTGAACTAACCCATTCGGCGCCGCCCGTTGTAGTGATGGTGGGGAGCCACTGACCTGCTGTCGCGCGCACCTGTTGGAGCTGGTTCAACACGTTTGCTCGCGCTTGTTTGAGAAACGGGCGCCGCTCTTTTCCCATCTCGATCGCATCGGCCAGGTTAATCGTGCGTGGGGTGTATGGCATTTCACCTACTACTTCCAAAGGCGGGTTTTCGCCGCGCCTTGGTTCGAAGTAAAGACCGAGTGTTTTGGCCAATGTAAGCTTCGAGATGCGATAATTATTTTGCGCGGTGATCAGTTGCGGAATCTGATTGTAAAGAGCGACTTCCGCCTGCAGGACGTTGAAACGCGGGACGGTCCCCGCTTCAAACCGGTTCTGCTGATCCTTCAACTGGCTCTCCAGCAAATGCACCGATTGCTCCTGAACCTTGATGAGTTCACGATTGACCACGATCTGGTAGAACTGCGTCTTCACCGTGGCGATGAGTTGGTCCAACGTATTGCGGAACGCGAAGTAGGCGCTGTCTCTCTGAAAAAACGTGCCCCGGATCTGATTGAAAGTCGTGCCATTGAAGATCAGTTGCCTTCCGAGAACGGAGATGTTGTAGGACACATCACTAGCCTCGCTAGCCGTAATGCCTGGGGTTGGCGACGGATCCGCCACCTGCGATCGCGGCGAGTCCACAATGGACGCTGCGCCGGTCGACGTCCCGGGCGTGGTACCACCACCCGTCGTTGTACCAGTCGAGGTGTTTGTTCCGAATATGCGGGCGCCACTCAGGTGTGGATCAATCCATTCAAATTCCGCGTTCGCGTTGACCTGTGGCAAGGCCTGCGCGCGAACCTGAATGATCACGCCTTTGGTGCGTTTGATCTCCTGCTCCGCGTTGAGGAGAGTCGGATTCTGTTGGAGCGCCATCAGGATCGCCTGATCGAGAGTAAAAGTCGGAACCCTGGTGGCAGAACTTGCTCCATTACCTGCTCCAGTGCCTGCATCACTCGACCGACCAAGGACGCCGAAGGCTGTAAAAATCCCCAGGACAATAAAAAATTTTCTCATAGACGTTTGGCGATTAGATGCGCGGAAACCAGCGCGCGGATTTAACGCCCGCCATTTTATCGGAGTCTGATAACACTGTCGCCGGGTAAGTGAAAATCATTTCGATTGGCAATAATCGTAAATCTTACCGTAAATCTGCAGCCAGGCCTTTTGTTCATCCGGGGTAAGGTGATCCAGAATTTTCACAAGATTGCCAACCATCTCCTCTCGAATCCGCCTGACAAGCTCTGAACCTTTCGCCGTAATGCAAACCATTACCTTGCGCCGGTCATCTCGCGCAACCGAGCGCACGACGTAGCCAAGATTCTCCAGGCGTGCCACCAAACCGCTCGCGGCCGCGGTAGTGTGCCCCATTTTCTGGGCGATGGCAGACATCGTGAGAACTTCTTTCTGATCGAGATAGGTGAGAAGGAAAAATTGCGGGAACGAAACGTTTCCCGGCGCCAGCTGCTTGGATAGGCGCAGCACAAAGCAGCGCTGCATTTCCAGAATGATGTGGGAAAGCCGTTCCGCATCCGCACGAATTTGATCCGCCGGACTTCGTGCAAACGCGGTGAGCACTCCCGTATTCAAGTCGAGTAAGCTAGAAATGCGCGCATTGCCTGTCAATCCCACGGACGAAGGATTTGGCATTCGTAAAGCCGCTTTCTGCCAAAATCGATCAACGTCCTATTCCTATTTTCGGAAAAACGCCCGTCGCTAATCCCAGGTTTGCACATCGACGATCGCACCAGCCTTCAACAACTCGCCCACTGCGACAGGCAACAGTGCATTTGATTGGCTCAAACCAAAAAGAGCGTGCGATTCCTGGCGCCCGATGGGCACGAACGTTCCGTTGTCGATTCTGCCGCGCACGTAATGTGTACGATCGCCTTCATTCGCGAGGTCGACGGCCAATCTTACCGGCGTTTTCGGCAGATCGAAGTTGTTCGCGCCCATCATTTTCAAAATCGCTGGACGCACAAACTGTAGAAAAGTTACGAATGCTGACACGGGATTTCCGGGCAAACCGAACACAGCACATCCGCCCGCTTCACCGAAGAGAAATGGTTTTCCTGGCTTAATCGCCACACGCCATACGTCGATCTTCGCTCCGAGCGAGCGTAGTGTCGCCTGGACCAAGTCGTGTTCTCCGACCGAGACGCCCCCCACAATAACAAGGATATGACTTTTCATTCCGCGCTGGATCGCTTCGATCAATCGTTCGCGTTGATCGGGACAATGTTCGGCTAATGTCACAGACGCACCACAGCGCTGCACCAGTGCCTGAAGCAGGTTCGAATTGCTGTCGTAGATTTGCCCTTGATTGAGCTTGTTCCCAGAAATCACGACCTCGTCACCAGTGGAAACAATCGCTGCGTTTACGTCGCCGCCGATTGTCACATCGGCGAAACCCTGCGACGCCAGGAGGGCAATCGTCGTCGAGCGAATCCGATCGCCGCGCGCCAGAATTTTCTGACCTTCCGCTAAATCGCAACCGCATCGCCGAATGAATTCACCGGGATCGACGCCCACATTCACCACGATCTCGTCGCCTTTGCGCGTCGTGTCTTCCTGCATGACAACCGCGTCCGCGCCTTCCGGAATCGGCGCTCCAGTAAAAATCCGGACAGCTTCGCCAGGAGAAATCCGGAGCCCGCGATCAATGCCAGCCGCCTGCTCTCCGACCACTTGCAATCGCGCGCCTTTTCCGGATGAACTTGCCACGACGGCGTAGCCATCCATGGCGGAATTATCGAACATCGGCAGCGGCAATCGCGCCACGACCTCACGTGCACTAAAACGATCCAGCGCTCTTGAAAGTGGAACAGCTCGTTCCCCTAACAAGTGGACGCTTTGCAAAACACGACGGCGCGCTTCTTCTTCGCTGATCATGCTCATCATTTCAGTTAGCAATCGGCGATTGGCAACTGCGGTAAAATCGCCAGCAGGCGGCGAAATCGGTGTCCACAGATGCAAATTACGAATTGGAAATCCAAAATTGCCTGCGATATTCTCGCTCTGCTCTTGGTGAGGTGGCTGAGTGGTCGAAAGCAGCGCTTTGCTAAAGCGCCGTAGCCCAAAAGGCTACCGAGGGTTCGAATCCCTCCCTCACCGGTTCTTCGTAGTCGGCCGGAAGGTCGCAATTTCTCCGCGAGAATTTGCTTGCAGCGTGCCGATCGAATCGCGTAGCCCACTGCGACATGAAACCCCCGATCATTGTCGTCCTGCTTGGAATTATCCTGTTGTCAGGATGCACTTCAACATCAACTGGAAGCTTTGCCTCCAGAGAGGGACATGTAAACGGAGCTACAGTTTCTGTTTCCGCGCCGGCCGGGTCGTCGTCTGCCTTGTATCTTCCAAAACTCGTAGCCATTCTGAGAAAACATGGCTTTACGGTCGTTGGAAAGGGCCAATCCGCGGAGTATTCTGCTGAACTTGAGATGAACGCAGGCGTATGGAACGTACAATGCACGATTAACCTGCAGCAACGCGGTGTCCCGGTAATCTCTGCTAGCAATCTCAATCCCGGATGGGGTAATTGGCTAACGCGCGGCGCATCCATAGAAATCGTAGCGGATTCTGCGATTCGTGAATTTGACAAAAAGCTCGCCGGTTATTGATTTGCGGCGCACCGAATCAGTTTTCCTCGACTTGTACTGTCCGTACGGATTGCTCCACGACCGAACGGGGATAGAGGTCTCTCTTGCACGCGGGCGTTAATAGTCTGCGGCGGCGGCTGGTAGGGCAGAGATTTTGCCTGAGTTGAGACCCAGAGCAGATACCGCCGCCGATTTCGTCCCACACGATTCAAACGATATCGAGGACAAATGCCACAAAGAAAAGCGGCGGCGACACCAAAACCAGCGCTAGCGATTCTTTGCAGAAAAACATGCATTCGGCCTGAGCAATAATGAAACGATTTTCACCATTTTATGCGCTCGGCGCCATCTTCATGGCATTTAGTGGCTGCAGCACTGTCACCGATCTCATCACGTCAAAAATACCGGAAAGCCACTCCGGTAGGCCAGCGATCATCGTGAGCTTGCGGGAGCAGGAAGCGTTTCTCTACCGGGGAAGTTATAGAACTGCGTCGTCCCGCATATCCAGTGGTCGCGAAGGGTACCGCACTCCGATTGGTCGCTTTCATGTTATCCGCAAAGACGCAGATCATCGCTCCAGTCTCTATGGTGACTACGTTGATGACTCGGGCCGGATCGTTAAGGCCAACGTCGATAGCAGGCGTGACAGTCGACCGCCGCATTCGCACTTCGTAGGCACGCCGATGCCCTACTTTCTCGAATTCTCGCCAGGCTACGGATTGCACCAGGGCTACCTGCCAGGGGTGCCCGCATCACATGGATGCATCAGAATGCCCTATTGGAAAGCGCGCCAGTTTTATGACGCCTCTCACGTCGGGACACCAGTAGTCGTAAAACTTTAGTGAAAGACGCGCCGCTTGAAAATAAGGCTGGTGAGTAAGGTGGATTCGGGCTGGTCAATGTTGGGTCCCATTTAGTTCCCGGCAGCCGCAGCCGGCTGTCAGATCTCAGCCGTTTGAACGGCCAATTTAGCTCAAGTTGGTCAACTCAGCACGAATCGTCGCGCCACACCAAGTATACCGAGGGCGGTTCCGAGCAACATCGCGGTGGTGCCACCATCGGGAACTCCAGGAACACCTGGGCCGAAGAGCGTCCACCCGGAAAGACCATATCCACCAGCTGTCGCCGGAATCGCGATGATACCGCTGAGATCACCAACGTGCCAAACTTCATACCCGTAGTTTGGGCCATTGTATCTTGCAAACAGGTAAGTGTACAAACCGCCGGCGCCAAGATTTATGGTTGTACTGGTACCAGTCACATGACCCGCCAACACAGCTTGAGGCAATTGGCTAAAGGCGTTATTCGAGCGGGTGAAATGCTGCCCGAAGGCGTTATCTTGAGAGCCACGAGCCATGCCAATCAAATGGTTCACATAATTTAGTCGGTCAAAGTTGACGGATGGTATGCCAAAGTTCACAAAGCCCAGCTCGTGTCCGTCACTGATCGCGAGGCTGATCGACGGAGGCATAGCATAGGGAGTTGCACTGGCATTGTGGCCGAGTCCAAGCATCAGGACGCAAAGGGCCGCAGAAACGAGGACGAGTTTGTTTGAGAGAGTGTTCAATTTCATCGCTCAGTAAAACGGCAAACTCTGTGCCGAAGCCAAGCATTTTGCGCAATATATCATAAGGATCTATCCAGCAATGAGTTAACTTGGAATGACTTGCGGGAACGACCGCCGAAATCGTAACATATTCCGACAGGAGGTATTCCGAGGATCCGGCAGGAAGTCGACAAACAGATTGTGCTGTTGCTGACCGAAATTGTAAAATGTTCCGACGTAAGCTATTCCCACGGTTCCAGCATCAGATAGGACCGGTTAGACTGATCTGAAGAGTGGAATCGTCAGATATTCCGACGAACCGTAAGGCATCCGACAAGGGCCGCCCAAATGACGGCGCGTCGGGATTAGATCGACCCCCGCGATGATTCTGACCCGATCGGGCTTCATTAAGTGTTTGCGGGAATCACTCGCGATGCTCGTCGAGCATGGCGCATAGCTCATTGCGATAAAAGCGAAGACGAAATCCGGTTTCCTCGCAAACTGATCGACCTTTTGCTTCCCGTTCTTTCAGGTTTAACGGCCAGAGGCGCTGCAATTCGCGTTCGTAAATACCCACAACTTATGTGCGCCAAGGTTCAATTCGTTTGATTTGACGCGCGAGCGTTTTCATATCCCGGTCTCAGATTGTTCTCAAATCGAAGCCGGGGTAATTTCCCTTTCGGTTCTTCCCTCCCTCGCCGGTTCCTCAGCGGCAGATAAGACCCCACTTGTGGCGCCTTACCCAAAGGCTGTCTCGCTGTTTCGATTCGAGTGCCTGCTACCCCTTAACCGCTCCCTGAGACGGATGTGGCCTGGGCGTATGCCTCGGCGTGGCAGTTGCGGTCGGCGTTGCAGTAGCTGTTGGTGTAGCCGTCGGCGTTGACGACGGCTCAGGTGTTGTTGTCGCCGTCGCAGTTGCAGTGGCCGTTGGCGTTGGCGTGGCGGTAGGTGTGGCCTCCGGAGTCGACGTGGGCGTCGGCGAAGGTGCCGGGGACGGCGTTGGCGACGGCGGCGACGTGGGGCTAGGCGTAGGCGTTGCTGTCGCTGTAGGTGATGGCGTCGCAGTCGCGCTTGGAGTCGGGCTAGGCATCGGCGGGTCGCTTACGAGCGGATGCGGGTAAACGTATTCTGTGTAATCGGGTGGCCGCGTGTTGTTGAAGTAATGGATTCCTTGCTTAATACTCGCTTCTTCGGCGTTGAAACTGTTGAACGGTTGGCCGTCGTTCGTGTTGTTCCAGCTATAGCAAGCTTCTACGCCTTGCGTCCATCCGGGCGGCGGCGTCGGGTTGTCTCCGCTCAACATCGGGCTCACTCCGGCTCCCGGCTGGTCTAGTGACTGGTCAACTTTGTTTATGTTGAACGTATCGCCAGCCGCCATTACTAAATCCCTCCCGAATCCGCTGGCCGCATACGAGATGGAATTCGTGGTGTTGCTCTTGATGTAACCGAATCCGCCCGTCCCCGATGTCTTCCTGATTGTGTAACCGCTCCATTGGTTTGCCGTCCACGGACTGCCTGCCACCGTCACCGTCAAACTTCCTGCGCTCGCCACCGTGTCCGAATAAGACGGGTTGCCGGGATTGTTTTTATCCCATCCGTTCGTTCCGTCAGCGCCGCCCCACGGATTGAACGCCACGAGTGCACGAAACACTGAGAGCGTGTTGAGCGTGTTCGGATTGCCCCAACAATTCGCGACCGTGTTGTCGTGGTAAAGCTCGCCGCCGCCGCGATTGCTTCCGGCGTATCTATTGAGATTGTTGCAATTGAACTGATTCGCGTAGATGTCCATCGCCCTGCTACTGCGAGCGCGCCCCGGTGATTCGGTGCCATGATTACCTATGTCCGCTCCGGTAATAACATTGTGCCTGACCACGATTCGGGCGCCACCGAAGCAATCTGTCACTGCGCCTTCGATTCTAGCGTTCGTGCAAGTGATCGTGTTGTCTTCAAAAAACAGGAATTGCGATGAGCCCCAATTGATCGGCGCGGCCCAACTACCGTCGCCCCATGACCCTCCGTTCCAATGCGAGCCGTACGGATAAATCCATTCGTTCACCTTGTTCCCGAACTGAATGTCGTTGTGGTCGATTACGCCGATGACCGTGTCCGCGACGAGGAATCCGTTCAGTTGCTCCCATTTGTTGTGGTCGAATCTGAATTGGCTGCCGTTCGTGTTGCTTCCGTCCACGCGAATCAGGCCCCCCGGTGCGGCTGCGACGTTTATCCTTCCGCCATCTTGAAATCCGATTCCGGTAATCCTCGTAGTTTGATTTGCTACAAGGCCGACAGAGATAAGCTGGCCGGACTGAACGCCATCCAAGATGATTGCGCTCGTGGCACCCGCGCCCCGCAAGGTGATCGCCTTAGTAATCGCAAGCTTGGCTGTCCATGGAAACGTTCCCGCAGGAAGCGTGATCGTGTCGCCGTTCTGCGCCAGCGTGTCATGGATGTATTGTAGGTTTATTGATGAACCATCGGAATCATAAACGGTTGCGAGCGCGGGTAGCCCGTTCCAGATGAGGATGAAGATGGCGCTATTGTGGATAAGTCGAAGTTTAGACATGTTGTTTCTCCGAGGCGCAATCGGATGAACAGGCTCCACTGGACGCCTATGTCAGCATATGCCGACAATTTTGCCAACGGCAGCTTATGCACTTTTCTTGTTCGTGCGTGACGGTGTAGATCCACGGGGACCATCTCTCGATCCCCGCAAATTTTTCACTCCCTGCAAAAATTTCAGGCACCTTCAGCTCTGGTTTCCGTAGATATTGGTATGAGAAAGATCGCGGCACTCCCGAAGCTCGCCGACATGAAGAAGGATGCCCGCCTGACGATTCGAATTCCCAAAGAATTAAAGGCCAAGATCGAGGGGATCGATCGAGTCTATGGCGTCGCGTTGCCCAAGATTGCGAACGAATGCCTCAAGGCATTTTGCGAGTACGTTGAGCAAAAGAAACAGACGCCAACGTTCCCACTCAGTATTGGCTCATCTTTGCCCAGCGACAAGACGCCTAGCCATATTTCAATTCGCAGGCGTCGAGGATTCCATGACGGTCACCGACAAAGAAGATAAGAGCATTGCCGTCTGACGCACCGAGCGAGGGTTTTCCGCTCTACATGTAAAGAAGACGCACCGACCAGCCTTCGGTATCCGTGCGGTGTGTCTCGCCTCGGCGTTGGCCGTTGAGCGCCCGCCACGCCATGGCCTCTCGACTCGCCGTGGTTTTACGCGAAGGCTGGTTGGCGAACGCGGGTTGAGCGTTTAAACTCTCGCGTGCGCACCGAATCACCGCAGATCCAAAACTTCATCGACGATCAGTTCGTTGAGCCGGACGGCGGGGCGTACCTCGACAATATCGAACCGGCTACCGGCAAACCGTATTCGCAAGTCGCGGATAGCGATGCGCGCGATGTAGAAGCCGCTGTCGCCGCGGCAGAGCAAGCATTTGTTGATTGGTCTAAAAAATCCGCGGCAGAGCGATCGAAATTTCTGCTGCGTATCGCGGACTTGATCGAACGCGATCTGGAAAAGCTCGCGCGCGCCGAGTCGATCGACACGGGTAAACCGCTCTCACTCGCGCGCACTCTGGATATTCCGCGCGCCGCCAGCAATTTCCGCTTCTTTGCTACGGCGATTTTGCACACGGAATCCGAAGCGCATATCACGGACAACGTCGCCTTCAATTACACACTGCGACAGCCACGCGGCGTCGCTGGACTCATATCGCCGTGGAATCTTCCTCTTTATTTGTTGAGCTGGAAAATAGCGCCGGCCATCGCGGTCGGAAATACGGCCATCGCGAAGCCCAGTGAGCTTACGCCCATGACGGCTTACATGCTTTGCGAGATCGTACGTGAAGCCGGTCTGCCAAATGGTGTCCTTAACGTCGTGCATGGCACTGGCCCAAATGTCGGCGCGGCGATCACCGCGCATCCAAAGATCACCACCATCTCGTTTACCGGCGGTACGGTCACAGGTCGCAAAGTGGCTGAAGCATGCGCGCCACTATTCAAGAAGGTCTCGCTCGAGCTCGGCGGGAAAAACCCGAACGTCGTTTTTGCGGACGCCGACCTCGACGCGGCCATTGCCGGGAGCCTGCGTTCTTCCTTCGCAAATCAGGGACAGGTTTGTTTGTGCGGCTCGCGCGTGTTCGTTGAGCGCTCCGCTTACAACCATTTCGTCGAGCGCTTCGTCGAGAAGGCGTCGCAATTGAAAATGGGCGATCCGCTGGACGAGAAAACTGACCAAGGCGCGATCGCAAGCAAGACACAACTTGAAAAGATCAAGTTCTACGTCGATTTGGCTCAGAAAGAAGGCGGGAAAGTTGCCCTCGGAGGCAAAGCGCCGGAATTAATCAACGAACGTTGCCACGGTGGTTATTTCTTCCAGCCGACGGTAATCACTGGTTTGCCGGTTTCATGCCGCACCAATCGCGAAGAAATCTTCGGCCCTGTTGTCACCGTCACGCCATTCGACAGTGAAGAAGAAGTGATTCAATACGCCAACGATTGCGACTACGGCTTGGCCTCGAGCGTCTGGACGCAAAACCTGACCCGCGCCCATCGTGTCGCCGAACAGATTAACACAGGGACTGTTTGGGTGAATTGCTGGCTGGTGCGCGACCTGCGCGTCCCCTTTGGCGGAATGAAACAAAGTGGCGTCGGTCGCGAAGGAGGCGAAGAAGCGTTACGCTTCTTCACCGAGCCGAAGAATGTCTGTATCGCGAAATAGTTGATCACGGATCGACAATTGCCGATGGTCGGTCATGTGCCGAAACATCAAGACTCTGCATAATTTCAGTCCGCCCGCGACGAGTGAAGAGATTCGCGCGTCGTCGCTTCAATTCGTTCGCAAGCTGTGCGGATTCACCAAGCCGTCGCGGGCAAATGAAGACCCATTCAATCGCGCGGTAGATGAGGTCGCGCATGTCGCACATCATCTCCTCGAATCGCTGGTAACGAGTGCGCCTCCGCGTGATCGGGAAGCTCAAAGGATGAAAGCGCGAGCGCGCTCGAAGAAACGTTTTGGCGCAACCAATGGCGCCGTTGGCCCCGCGCACAACCATGACTAAGCCAGTGCCGAATGAACAGGTCTCATTGGCGGTAATTGTCCTTGTTCGAGCTGACGTGAAACGCTGCCAGTTGAGTGACGGCTCCGACGTTCGAGACGAATGTCGCCATAACCCATTGAAAAATCCGTGTTCATAATCCGTCGTTGTAGATCGAATTAATGAGCGAAACGTTCGAAAGTACACGCGCCCCTGCGCCGGTAGGCGCGTTCCCACATGCGAAACGCGTCGGAAACCTATTGTTTCTGTCCGGCATCGGTCCCCGCAAACGCGACAGTAAAGAGATTCCCGGCGTTACTCTCGATTCAGCCGGGAACATCGTCAGCTACGATATCGAGAAGCAGTGTCGCGCGGTGTTTGAGAACGTTCGGCTGGTGCTGGAAGACGCCGGCGCGAGCTGGAACGACATTGTCGATGTCACCGTGTTCCTGACGAACATGAAAAAGGATTTTGCGGTCTACAACAAACTTTACGCCGAACATTTTGCCGGCGAGGGCAAACCAAATCCCACGCGGACGACGATTGAAGTCGGGGCGTTGCCGACGCCGATTGCGATCGAGCTCAAAGTCATTGCGGCGGTGGGCTAAAACACGCGTTTCTTCTTCGTGTCATTCCGAGCGAAGTCGACAATCGAGCGACTTGGGGAAGCCGCGAGATAGACGGGAAGGCCGAAGGCTGAGCGAGTGGGAAGCGAGCGAATCAAATCTCGCTATTTTTGCTTTCGATCACAATCAGGAGCATGAGCACCACCAAGAGATGTCCATTTCGCGTTCTTGCCGCTGACCACACCGGCATCACGGTCTCGAATCTTGAGCGAGCGCTGGCATTTTGGCGCGATGTTCTTCGGTTTGAGCTTTCACATACGGCACATCAGACGGGTGAAATGGCCAGAGAGATCACAGGTGTCGTAGGTGCAGAGATCAAGCTCGCGGTGGTGAAAACACCAGGTGGTCACAAGATCGAGCTGCTCGAATATCTCGCACCGGCCGAGCGTAAACGGCATGTCGATGTGAGGCCATGCGACATCGGTTTCGTACATGTCGCCCTTGTCGTCGATGATCTCGATGCGATTTTGAGCTCCATCAACACGTCCGGTTGGAAAGCTGCCGGTAAACCCCAAACTCTTCAGTCGGGTCCGAACGCCGGAAAGCGGGTCGTGTACGTCCGCGATCCAGACGGCACGACCATCGAATTCATGCAGCAACCACGAACAGTTGAAAGTTGAGAGCTCTTCGTTGATGGCTTTAGAGTTGCGAGTTGAACGTTTGTGCTAATCAACCATGACTTTTTCCGCCGAAGAGCAATTCGCACTGCAACTCGATTCCGAGGATCCGTTGCGGCATTTTCGGCAGAAATTTCATCTCCCGCTTGGCAAGGATGACAGGCCGCTGATCTATTTTGCCGGCAATTCGTTAGGCCTGATGCCGAAAGCAGCCCGGGCGATTGTCGAAGAAGAATTAGACAACTGGGCGAAGCTTGGGGTCGACGCGCATCACGCGACCGGCACGCCCTGGTACACCTATCACGAAGCATTGCGCGAACCGACCGCGCGCCTTGTCGGCGCGAACCCGTTGGAGGTGATCTGCATGAACAGCCTCACGGTGAACCTTCATCTGATGATGGCGACGTTTTATCGGCCGACCAAATCGCGTTTCAAAATCTTGATGGAAGAGCCGGCGTTCCCTTCCGACACCTATGCGATCAAAACGCAAATCGCGCATCACGGGCTCGATCCAAGAGACGCGCTTATTCTCGCACGACCGCGCAAGAACGAGTTTACAATTAGAACAGAAGACATTGTCGATCTGATCCAGAAGCACGCCGATCAACTCGCAGTGGTGATCCTCGCCGGTGTGAACTTTTTCACGGGGCAATTGTTCGATATCGAGAGAATCACTGCTGCAGCACAGACACGCGGCATTACAGTTGGGTTCGATCTTGCCCACGCCATTGGGAACGTGCCGCTCTCACTTCACGATTGGAACGTCGATTTCGCTGTCTGGTGTTCATACAAATATCTCAACGCCGGTCCCGGCGCGGTCGCAGGCGCGTTCGTGCACGAGCGTCATGCGACCAACACCAAATTGCCTCGGCTCGCCGGCTGGTTCGGCAACGATCCAAACACGCGGTTCCGATTACATCTCGAACCTGAATTTATCCCTGTTGCGTCGGCTGATGGCTGGCAGATCAGCAATCCGCCGATTTTTGCGATGGCGCCATTGCGCGCCTCGCTCGCGATCTTCGATGACGCAGGCGGAATGGAGTCCTTGCGCGCGAAGTCGATGAGGCTTACCGGCTATCTCGAATTCCTGTTAACCGAAATTGGATCGGAAAAATTTACTGTCATCACCCCGCGCAATCCTGATGAGCGCGGTTGCCAATTGTCGATCCAGGCACATGAGCATCCGAAAGAATTGTTCAGCAGACTCCAAGCCGCCGGCGTGAAATGCGATTTCCGCGAACCGAACGTGGTCCGTGCCGCGCCCACCCCGCTCTACAACACCTTCCACGAGGTCTGGTCTTTCGCGCGAATACTCGCCGAGGAATGAACGTATTCGCAGCCGCATTGCTGGCCGCGTCGGTGTTCGCAACAACGACCGTTACCGCGACGGCGGATCGCGTCGGCGATTTTGTAACCGCGTACTTGAAGAAAAAACAGATCCCTGGCTGCGCCGTGATGGTCCGCCACAAGGGCAAAGTCGTGCTCGCAGCCGGCTATGGCATCGCCAATCTGGAACACAACGTGCCCGTGAAAGCACAAACGGTTTTTCAATCCGGATCGATCGGCAAACAATTCACTGCGATGGCTGTGATGATTCTCGTCGAGCAACAGAAATTGGCTCTCAACGACCCGATCTCGAAATATCTTGCTGTTCCGGCGAGTTGGTCCGGCATCACAGTGCGGCATTTGCTCACACACACTTCCGGGCTAGGCGACTATCCGGAGAATTTTTCGCTGCAACGAGATTACACTGAAGACGAGCTGCTAAAGATGGTCGCAACGCAGCCGCTTGGCTTCGCCCCTGGCGAGAAATGGAGTTACAGCAATCTGGGCTATGTCACGTTGGGCATTCTCGTCCGCAAAGTGAGCGGCGAATTCTGGGGCGACTTTCTACAAAAACGGGTTTTCGGGCCGCTGGATATGAAGCATGCGCGCGTGATTAGTGAAGCCGACCTCATCCCAAATCGCGCAGCTGGCTACGTTCTCAAGGATCGCACTCTCACAAATCAGAAATGGGTTTCACCGAGCGTGAACACTACCGCGGACGGAAGCCTGTATTTCACGATCGAAGATCTCGCAAAATGGGACGAAGCACTGGAAGAGCAAAAATTGTTGAGCCGCATCGATTACGACCAAATCTGGGCGCCGGTTCGCCTGAAGGACGGCACTGCTGCTTCCTACGGTTTCGGTTGGCGAATTGCAAAAACCGACTCCGGCCATCGTATGCTCGAGCACGGCGGCGCGTGGCAGGGATTCGCGTCCTATATTGTGCGTTATCCCGATGATCGGCTGACCGTCGCTGCTCTATGCAACCGGTCCGGTGCAAGCGCTGGATACATCGCAAAGCGGATCGCCGGCTTTTACGTTCCGGCCCTTGCGCCGCGACTCCACACCGCGGTCAAACTCGATCCGGCCACCTTGAGTTTGTACGCTGGCGATTACCGCCTGGACGATCGGTTCACGACTAGAGTGAATGTCGCCGATTCTCGGCTTGAAACAACGTGGCTGGGTGAAGACATCGTGATGATCCCCGAATCTGACACCGTATTTTTTGAGGAGGGATCAGATCGCACGTTTCGTTTCGTCAAAGACGGAGATGGCAAAGTCACGTCGCTCGTTATTTCTGTGCCGGAGGAACTAACGCTACACAAATTGCTATGATAGCTTGTCTACGGATTCTTCCGTTGAAGCGCGACGGCAAACGGGTGCAGCTCCGCCGTCATCAACCCACCTGCAACGTCCGGATCTTCTCGCATGAACTTTCTCGCTGCGTCTTCGTCGGCCGCCTCAAAGATCGCGATGCCAAAGGTCTTGTCGCCTGGGTTCTGATGTTCGCCCCGCAAGAATCAATGGACCAGACTTAATGGCCTCCTGAAACCGAGCGAAATGCCGCTCGAGCGCGGCGTTATCTTCTTTCGTCCAAGCTGAGTCCGCATGCAACCGCGGCACGAGGCGCAGCACATAAATAAACTGCTTCGGCTTGGCGACCTTTGGTTCTTGCGCGTTCACCGATTGTGCGATTGTCAAAGCGCACACTAGCGAAATGAACAATTGGCGAGATCGGTTTTTCATGTGGTGGTGTTACGGTGTGTCCTTGGCGGACTTTGTGCGAGCTTTCTTTGCTTTGATTCTAAATGCAGTCATCAACAGCACACTGGCGGGCGGATTACCCGCCCTCCTATCTCGGTCCGCGATAGTGCGATGTCGTCTTTGCGAGTACAGCGTTGCCAAAGAAATAGCCTTCGGCAGATGTCATTTTAGAGACCGCTAGTAGGGGCTCAGACTTAGCGACTCAGCTGGTTTGAAGCGCCAGAACGATCGTCCCGGATAATAGCGAAGGAGTTTTTCGTTCTCGGTCTGGCCCAGATCCAACGCCCAGATGACCGGCGCGGCATCGACGTTCGCCGAATTATATATCCATTCTTCATGCGGACCGGGAAGTCCCGTATAGCTAACAAAGATTAGGTGTTGTCCAGGCTGCTTCCTCAGCAATGCCTGTTCAATGCTTTCCTTTTGTGCAATCTGCGCGTTCGTAGCCAGAGTCTGATCTGTCGTCCGATGCGTCGCAATCGCCTCTGTTTCTGACGTAATCAACACCATAAATACCCCGGCCGGCATTGCATTGGCCAGGAAGCGGCCGACCTCGCGCCCGTGATACTTCCATTGCGTGAGATAACGCATCGATTGCGCCACAAGTATTAACAACGTCGCGAGGAACGGCGCCCCATAGTGCGGATACCACCAAACTTCAATTAGCGATGCTGCGCCGACGATTGCCGTCAGGATCAGGGCAAACCGCGTCCTCCTGGAACGCCATAGCGCCGGTATAAACACGGCCACCGGAAGCAGCCAGATCAGGTTGCCGTAGTAGTAACGTAGCAGAGTGAGCCAATCCAATGGGCGGTCAATCAAGAGGTGCCAGCTTCGCGCGCGCTCGTACGTTTCGCGATTTCTCGACTCAAGATTGAAATGCCGAAACGTTCGGGGAGTGGCGGAAGTCGGCACAATCGAAAAGGGAGGGACAACTTCGTATTGCTCGTAATACTCCCGGTATGGGAGACGCAACGCATGACCGGTGACGCGGTAATTATCATACGCGAGCCAGGAAGCACCCAAAAGGCCGGTGATGACGATCGGCAGCCAGACGCGCGTCGTGCGGTCTGCCATGCCTAGCGCAATGAGTGCTGGAACAACAAGCAGCAATCCCTCAAATGGCCGCGCCAAAATCACAATCACTGCCCCGATTCCAAAAAGCCAGGCGTAACCCCACTGCTTTGCGCGGACGATGCGAACCCATGCGCCAATTACTAGCGCACCACCAATTGCGGTAACTGCCCCTCCCCAGTAACTGTTCATCCAGTAGCTGAAAAGACAAAGATCCAGGCCGATGAATGCGCCCAACAACGCCCATCCTCGGGGCAGCCACCCTTGCAGCGCCCAGCACAATGCTGCGGCCAGCATGCCTGCACTCAACCACACGCCGAACCAAGGATGCCCGAAGAGTAGCTGTCCTACTGCCATTGCAAGCCCCTGCGCAGGTGGGAACCGAGAGGCGTAAGTAGGTTGTTGAAGGATATAGGTGCTTTCGAAGAAGTGCCA